>JAABUJ010001091.1_pt1 | contig 42643 bp, 41 predicted proteins | sample 5559131 | NCBI WGS metagenome assembly JAABUJ01 (sample SAMN10711875, study PRJNA513366) | rock metagenome | isolation source: Antarctica rocks | place: Antarctica: Victoria Land, Mt New Zealand nord | collected 2016-01-07 | reverse complement strand
GCAAGATGAGCGGCTACCCGCTGCGCCCTCGCACCCCACAGCCGACGACGTGGATCGATGTCGCCGCCGCTATCCGGATCGCAAAGTGAACAGTATTGTGCGTAGCCCACCGGCTTCTGTCGGTCGTCGAGATAGAAGAACGGGACGGACGCGTCGCGCACGCCCAGCACGATCACGCCGGTTTCCTTGATCTTGCCGAGGGTGCCGCTAAGATCTTGGGCTTGGGCCGCGAGCGGCACAGCAAGGATAACATGGCAAGATGGACGAGGCGCATGACGGTCCTCTAGGAGTGGATCGCCCGTCCTGCTCATTACGAGTGCCGCACCGGAACCACCGCAATCAGCCGTCGGCGCGCGGCACCCACGGAATGCGCGTGACCTCGATTCCGTCATCGGCCAGGCGTTCGGCCTGTTCGGGCGAGGTCTCGCCGTAGATGGCGCGGGCCGGGCTGTCGCCCGCGTGGATGCGGCGCGCTTCCTCGGCAAAACCTTCGCCGACATAGTCGCACTTCGCCTCTACTTCCGCGCGGATTCGTTGCAGCACGGCCCGCATCTGGTCTGGCACAGTCGACGGACTGCCCCCGACACCGACCGCGGGAGGCGTCACGGGCTGCGCGGTTGCACTGTCCAGCACCGTGTCGGCGCGCTTCCGGCCCAACGACGGCGCCATTAGGGCGCGGGCGACATGCACGTCGCCGCACATCGGGCAGATCAGCAGCCCGGCCTGCGCCTGCTGGTCAAACCCGGCGCTGTCCTTGAACCAGCCATCGAAGGCGTGGCCGTCACTGCAACGCAGCTGGTAGTGGATCATTGCCGGGTCAGGCCGCCCTCAGCATGGCGTCGAGCTCGCCGGCGCGGTCGAGCGCCAGCAGGTCATCGCAGCCGCCGATCGCACGGCCGTCGATGAAAATCTGCGGGGCGCTGGTGCGTCCGCCGGACCGCCTTACCGCCTCCTCCCGTTCCGGCGAGCCCTGGGGCGCATCGATCTCGCGAAAAGCGATGCCTTTCGATTGGAGCACGCGGACTGCGCGGGCGCAGAAGGAGCACCAGGGCTGGGTGTAGATCTCGATCTCAGGCATTCGGGGTCTCCAGGGACGGACCATGAATGGTGTTTTGCGGCAGTCAAGGCAAGGGCAACCTTGTTCCTTAGTCCAGCCGCCGGTCGGGCACCCGCGCCGCCACCAACACATCGACCTGCGCGGCGCCCTTCGCGAGCAGTGCGCGGGCACAGGCGTTCGCGGTGGCGCCGGAGGTCAGCACGTCATCGATCAACAGCACGCGCCGCCCCGCAATCCAGCCCTCCCGCCCCGGCTGGACCACGAACGCACCGGCCACCTCCGCCGCACGCTCGCGGCCCGATTTCTCTCCGAGAGAGGCGGTGAAGCGGATGCGTTGCAGCGCGTCCAGCACCGCCGGACGCTGGGCCAGGCGGGCCAGGGCACGGGCCAGCAGCGCAGACTGGTTGTAGGCGCCGGGCGCGCAGGCGGCGGCGATGCAGCGGCACCGGCACGAGAACCTCCGCTTGCTGCAGCAGAGTCGCGCCGGCACGCTGCATATGCCGGGCCAGCGCGACCGCAATCTCAACCCGGCCGCCGTACTTGAACGGCATGACGATGCGGCGGGTCTGCTCGTCGTAACGAAGGGCGGCGCGGGCCTGCCGCCAAGCCGGAGGCGTCGCTTCGCAGCCGGGGCACGTCATGTTTCGCCCGCCCTGCCCGGTGCTGGCGAACGGAACGCCGCAGCGGACGCAGCACGGCTCGGTGACGAAGCTGGTGCGGCTGAAGCAATCAACGCAGAGCCGCCCTGGCGCTTCGACTGGCGCCGCGCACGTTAGGCAGTGCGGCGGCAACAGCAGGTCGAGGCCGATCCGCCCGCCGGACGCCAGCCATCCCAGGAGGACACGCGCGTTCATGGGCCATGCTACCCCGGATCGGCTTGGCAGTGTTGGCCGTCGCGCTCACATGCGATGGATGGACAACGCCGAGATCTTCGACCGCCGGGCTGTACGCCTGCATCGCGACCGCGCCCGCCCTCATCAGGTCGCGAGTATCCTGTCCGAAGTCGCGGATCGGCTGCTGGACCGACTGGACGACACCACGCGACGTTTCACCCGGGCGCTGGACGTGGGCGGACGCGGCGTGGTCGCGCCCCTGCTGCGCGCGCGCGGCATCCCGGCCGTCAGCTGCGACCTTTCGCCGCGCATGGCGGCCCTCAACCCGGCCCCAGCGGTTGCCGCCGATGAGGAATGGCTGCCGTTTGCGCCCGCCAGCTTCGACCTGGTTGTCGCCAACTTGTCGCTGCATTGGATCAACGATCTGCCGGGCGCACTGATTCAGCTGCAGCAATCGCTCGAACCGGATGGGTTGCTGTTGGCCAGCATGCCCGCGCTCGGAACGTTAGGTGAATTGCGGACGGCGTTGACGGAAGCCGAAGCCGAGCTGACGGGTGGCGCAGCGCCGCGCGTATCGCCGTTCGCGGACTTGCGAGATTGCGGCAGCTTGCTGCAGCGGGCTGGGTTCGCCCTGCCTGTGGTCGATGGCGACGAAATTAGCCTGCGCTATGCCGATCCGTCGGCGCTACTGCGCGACCTGCGTTCATCCGGCGAGGGCAATGCAATCGCGTTGCGCAGCCGCCGCATGCCGCCCACCATTCTGTTTCCAGCCGCCCTTGCCCGTTTGCCCACGGTCGAAGGGCGGGTCACGGCCACGCTCCGGCTGGCGATGATGACAGGCTGGGCGCCAGCCGCTTCTCAGCCACGGCCGCTGGCCAGGGGGAGCGGGCGTGTCTCGCTGGCCGACGCTTTGCGAAACACGCCATCGCGGGATGATTGACGCATCGAGGCCGTGTTGTTGGGAGCTTTACTGCTTCGATGACGACTTGCCTGGACCCGCATCGGTCGTAGCGGCGGCGCTGCCATCGCAGCCTGGGCCACCGTTGCCGCCGTTGCCACCACGCTTGCTGTTGTCGCCGGAAACTCCATTCGCACCGAGCTTCCCCGGACCGGCTGCCGTGCAACCCGAACTTGTCTGTGACGTCTCCGGCGCGGCGGTCTGGGTGCGTGTCGCATTTTCGGCAAATGCCGGCTGAAAGGCCAGAAAACCCACGAACAAAGCAGTCGCTACGGCAGCTTTCACGGTAACAAACCCTTCAGGATGGCGGTTCATGAAATGCGTTATCCGCCAGTCGTGCTCATGTGACGCGCCACCACAGCAGTTGGCCGCCGACGGTCGATGACGAAGTCGTGGCCACGCGGCTTGCGGGTGATCGCCTCCAGGATCGCCGCGTCCAGCCCGGCGTCGGAGGCATCCTGGCGCAGCACGCGGCGCAGGTCGGCCGCGTCATCCTGGCCGAGACATAGATATAAAGTACCCGTGCAGGTCAGCCGCACGCGGTTGCAACCCTCGCAGAAATTATGCGTCATCGGCGTTATGAAGCCGATCCGCTGCCCCGTTTCGGCCACGTCGTAGTAGCGCGCCGGACCGCCAGTTTGATAGTCGGTCTCATTCAAGGTCCAGCGGCGGCGCAGGCGGGCGCGCACCACCGACAGCGGCAAGTATTGATCGGCCCGGTCCTCGCTGATTTCGCCCATCGGCATCGTCTCGATCAGGCACAGGTCGAGCCCTTCCCGGCCGGCCCAGGCGAGCATGTCGTCGAACTCGTCCTCGTTCTCGCCCCGCAGCGCCACCGCATTCACCTTCACCGCCAGCCCGGCGGCGCGCGCGGCGCGTATCCCCTGCAGGGTCGTCTCGATCCGGCCCCAGCGCGTGATGCGGGCGAAGCGTTCGGGCGAAAGCGTGTCGAGGCTTACGTTGACCCGGCGCACCCCGGCCGCGTGCAGCGCCTCGGCATGGCGGGCAAGTTGGGTGCCGTTGGTGGTCAACGTCACCTCGTCCAACCCCTGGCCCAATCGCGCGCCGAGGCTGTGGAACAGCGTCATCACGTCGCGGCGCACCAACGGCTCGCCCCCCGTGATCCGCAGCTTGCGCACGCCAAGGCGCACGAACGCGCCGCACACCCGGTCGAGCTCCTCCAGCGACAACACGTCGCGCTTGGGCAGGAACGTCATATCCTCCGCCATGCAGTAGACGCAGCGAAGGTCGCACCGGTCGGTGACGGAAACGCGGAGGTAGGTGATAGACCGGCCAAACGGGTCGATCATGGGGCGGCAATACCTTTCTTGAGATATCGAAGTGTCGGCATTTAACGCCCGGCGTTCAAGCCCCGTGCCGCGACGGCCTGGGCTGCACCTGCAACACGACGATGCGGGCGTTGATCAGCACTTTGCCGGCGTGCTCGAAATTCACGGTCACGCGGTCGTCGATGACCGACTGCACCTGGCCCACGCCCCAATCCGGCTGCGACGGATGGCACACGCGATCGCCGGGTTCGAGATGGGTGGCATAGCGGTTGGACATGCTTCGGCAAACCTCCGGAACGGGCTATGGTTGCGCCACATGGCTGATGAGGCTCGCATGATTGAGGCCGCCGCAGCAAATCAACCTGATACGCCACTTCGCTTGGCGGAGCTGCTGTGCGAGCGCCTGTGCCACGATCTGAGCAGCCAGCTGGGAAGCCTCGCCGGCGCTGTCGAACTGGCGGTGGACGATCCCGTAGAACGTGACAGAGGCGTTGTCGGTTGCGACGGACTCCGCAACCGCGCTCACTCGCCGGTTGCGACTGCTCCGGGCGGCCTGGGCCGGCGATTGCGGCGCGCTTTCACCGGCTGAGATCGCGGCGCTGGTAGCCGGTCATGGCCACCGGGTAAGCCTGGATTTATCTGGGTTGACTGACGACTACCTGCCCAGCCCGGTAGCCCGCCTCGTGCTGAACCTCCTGCTGCTAGGGACCGAGGCGCTGCCCGGCGGCGGCACCCTGGCTGCAACCGGTGCCGTCGGCACCGGGCTCGCGATCGTCCCACGTGGCCCTCGCGCCGCCTGGCCGCCCGGCTTCGCATCCTTGCTGGTCAGCCGTGAAACCAAGCTGCCCGACTCCCCACGCGGGTTGCTGGCGGTATTGGCCGTATTGCTGGCCCGTGACGCAGGGTTGCGGTTGACGTTATTGATGGCAGGCAGCGCCGACGGACAACCAGCCCCCCTTTTGCTCTCCTGCAGTTAACGCTTCGTTCGCCTCGCCCCGGCATGATCGCGCCATCTGACGGAGCAAGCGATGGACGAACCAATCAGCCCCATACTTCCCATTTGCCTGGTGGTGGATGACAGCCGGGTTGTGCGCAAGGTAGCGCGCCGCATCCTGGAACAGAACGGCTTTGCGGTGCGGGAGGCGGAGAACGGCGCCGACGCGCTGGAGGTGTGCCGCCACGGCTTGCCCCGGTGCGTGCTGCTCGACTGGAACATGCCTGTGATGGACGGCTTGGCATTCCTCAAGGCGCTGCGGACTGAGTTCGGGCCAGATCAGCCGCCGGTGCTGTTCTGCACCACCGAGAACGAACGCTCATTCATTGCCGAGGCGCTGGCCCAGGGCGCCCAAGAATACATCATGAAACCCTTCGATGCCGACATCCTGGTCGGCAAGTTCACTCAGTTGGGCCTGCTGTAATCGCCGTCATGCAGACTCCGTCCACTGAAATCGTCAATGTCGTCATCTGCGACGATTCTGCCCTGGTCCGCGCCGCCGTCGCCCGCATCCCGGAGCGTGAGCCTGGCATCAACGTCGTCGCCCGGGTCGGCGATGGGCAGCTCGCCGTAGCCGAGGTCGCACGGCGACGCGGTGGCGAACAGCCAGTCGATGTCGTGGTGCTCGACCTTGAGATGCCGGTAATGGATGGGATGACGGCCCTGCCGCTTTTGCTCAGCGCGGACCCGTCGGTGAGGGTGCTCATCTCATCCACCACAACGAGCCGCGGCGCTGAAACGGCGTTGCGGGCGCTGAGCCTCGGCGCATCCGACTACCTACCCAAACCCTGCGCCAGCGATGCTGCCGCCGGAAGTCGCTTCAGCGCTGAATTGCTGGCTAAAGTCCGAGGGTTGACCCGGCTGCGACGACGCGCGCCCTCGAAAGCCCCTTCGCCCCGCCTACGGCTTTCCCGCTCCGGTCATCCACCGCGGTTGCTGGCCATCGGCAGCTCGACGGGCGGTCCCAACGCCCTGTTCACGCTCATGCGCGAGTTGCAGCATATCCCGATTCCCGTGGTGTTGACGCAGCACATGCCGCCGGCGTTCACACCTATTCTGGCCGACCACATCACCCGGCTCGGCGGCATGCCGTGCACGGAGGCGCAGGACAACGCGATGTTGGCCCCGGCCCATGTCTATCTGGCGCCAGGCAATCGCCATTTGCTGGTGCATGCCGTCGCTGGCGGGCTGCAAGCCCGGTTGTCGAGCGAGCCTGCCGAGAACTATTGCCGTCCTTCGGTCAATCCCATGATGCGAAGCGCGGCAGCTGCGTGTCCCGGGCAGGTGCTGGCGGTGATGCTGACGGGAATGGGCCAGGACGGCCTCGAGGGCACGCGCTGCATCGTCGAAGGCGGCGGCATGGCGTTGGCGCAGGATGAGGCGAGCAGCGTCGTGTGGGAATGCCGGGCGCCCGCCCGCGCCGGATTGTGCCACGCCGTGCTGCCCTTGGCGGACCTGGGGGCCAAAATCCGTGATCTCGTCCTACGATGACGGCATTCGACGCATTGGCTGCGCTCGTGCACGCCGGCTCGGGCCTGGTCCTTGGTTCGGACAAGCTATACCTCCTTGAAGCCCGCTTGGCGCCCCTGCTCAAACGCGAAAAATTGGCCGGGCTGGACGCGCTAGCGATCCGGCTCGCCGAATGCGGGCCTGATCACGAGCTTGCCCGCGACGTGATGGAAGCGATGACCACCAACGAGTCGCTGTTTTTCAGGGACACCAAGCCATTCGCGCATGTCCGCAATGTCGCCCTGCCCCGCCTGTGCTCAGCAGGGCGACCACTGCGGCTCTGGTCGGCAGCGGCGGCGTCCGGCCAGGAAGCCTACTCTCTCGCAATGATCGTCGAGGCAGCCGCGCCGCTGCAGCGGGTCGACATCGTGGGAACCGACCTCTCGCGCGAACAGGTCACCCGCGCGCGCGCCGGCCTATTCACGCAGTTCGAGGTGCAGCGCGGCCTTCCTGTCCGATTGCTGCTACAGCACTTCATGCAGGAACCTACGGGGTGGCGCATCTCGGCTTCGTTACGCGCAATGTGCAGCTTCCGACGTGAAAATCTGCTTGGCGACCTAAGCGCGCTCGGTACATTCGATCTCGTGTTCCTACGTAACGTTTTGATCTATTTCGATATCGTGGACAAAACTCGCGTGCTGAGCGCCGTCGCAGCCCGGATGGTGCCGAACGGTTTGCTCTATCTCGGCACCGCGGACAGCATTCTAGGATTGGACGTCCCTTTCATGCCTCTCGCAGGTGAACGTGGCGTCTACATCCGGACGGGATCACCGAGTTGCCCGTCAACTCATGCCGCCTCGCGCCGCAACTGGCCACAAGCACTCGACCCGGCTACGGCGCACGCCGACGTACCAGTCGTATCGATCGACCGTCGGGTCGCAGTGGCCCGGCACTAGGCGCAGTTTCTCCCCCAACGCCGGAGCGGACCCGTCGCAGCGCAGCGTCCCGTGCTCGTCCGACGCCCCGATGTAGCGCAGGTCCGGCCGCTGCCACACCAGCGGCAGCCCGCTATCGACCGCGACTGCCTTGTGCCCGGCGTCCAGCACGGCCACGCCGGGTTGCGCCGCGCTCATCACGCTCGCGAGCACGAACAAGGCTTGCTGGAACGGCGGCGCATCATCGTTCCAGGCATAATCGGCATCCATGAAGCAATAGCTGCCAGCCTGGATTTCGGTGAAGACGCCTGACGAAGCTTCCAGCGCGAACGTTCCGGTTCCGCCGCCGCCGACGATTGGGCAATTCAGCCCCTGCTGACGCAATTGCTCGACAGTGCGGCGGACCGCGGTGGCGACTGCGGCAATAGCCTGTCCCCGACCAGTGGACGTGCGGATGTGCTGGGCGGCCCCGTGATAGGCCTGGATGCCGCCAAAATGAAGATGGGGTGACGCACCGATCTGCTGGGCGAGCGCAACCGCCACCGGGCCGGGCGCCACGCCGCAGCGGCCAGAGCCGACCTCAATCTCAACCAAAGCCGACAGCCGCACGTCAGCTGCCTTGGCCGCCTCCGCTAGGGCGGTAACCTGACTTGGATCGTCGACGCAAACGGCAATGCGCGCGATCCGTGCCAACGCTGCAAGCCGGGCGAGCTTGGCTGCGCCGACGACCTCGTTGCTGACCAAGATGTCGGGCACGCCGCCCCAGGCCAGCGCCTCCGCCGCCGCCGCCTTCTGCACGCATTGCCCGACCGCGCCGCGCGCCATCTGCAAATGCGCAATCACCGGCGATTTATGCGTCTTGGCATGGGCTCGCAGCCGAACGCCGGTGCCGTCCAGCAGCGCCTTCATCCGGTCCAAGTTGGCTTCAAACGCGTCGAGATCGAGTACCAGCGCCGGCGTGTCGATCTCGTCCTCGCGTTGACCTGGCTGCGCGGGCGGGGCCTGGAACACTAGTGCCCGGCGTTTTCGCCGCTGAAATCGGGCGCTGCCAACCCGGATGCCTCTAGCTGCCGTGCCAAGGCCGCCTTCAACCGTTCCAGCCCTTCGGCGCTTGTCGCCTCGCAGCGCGCGACCAGCACCGCTTGGGTGTTGGACGCCCGCAGCAGCCACCAGCCATCGTCCGTCTTGACCCGCACGCCGTCGATGTCGGCGACCTCGGCGCCCTCCGTCCGCAGCCGGCCGGCGACTTCCTCGATGACGGCGAACTTGCGGGTGTCGGCGCAGTCGAACCGCAGTTCCGGCGTGTTGATCACGTGCGGCAGCGCCTCGCGTACGGCCGAAAGCGGTTCCGTCATCCGGGCCACGATCCCGAGCAGCCGGACGGCGGCGTATAGCGCGTCGTCGAACCCGTACCAGCGGTCGGCGAAGAAGACGTGGCCGCTCATCTCGCCCGCCAACGGTGAGTTGACCTCAGCCATCTTGGCCTTGATCAGCGAGTGGCCGGTCTTCCACATCAACGGCTTGCCGCCGGCGCGCGCGACCTCGTCGAACAGCACTTGGCTCGCCTTCACGTCGGCGATGATGGTGCCGCCAGGGTGCGTGCGCAGTACGTCGCGGGCCAGCACCACCAGCAATTGGTCGCCGAACAGCATGGCGCCGCTATCGTCCACCACGCCGATCCGGTCGGCATCGCCGTCGAACGCGATGCCGAGGTCGGCGCCATGCTCCCGCACGGCGGCGATCAGCTGCTCGAGGTTCTTCAGCACGGTCGGGTCAGGATGATGGGCCGGAAAGCGCCCATCTATTTCGCCGTTCAACACCGTATGCTTGCCCGGCAAGGAGCGGACCAGGCGGTGCAGCATCTCGCCCGCGGCGCCGTTGCCGTTGTCCCACACCACGTTCAGAATGCGGTCGCCGCCGTCCCAGTCCGAGATCAGCCGCGCCACGTAGTCGCTGCTCACGTCCACGGCCCGGTCGGACCCGGTGGTCTCCTCGACCACGTCGCCGGCCGCGGCCATCGTGCCGATCTGCTTGATCTGCGCGCCGAAGAAGGGCTTGCGGCCCAGCATCATCTTAAAGCCGTTGTAGTCGGGCGGGTTGTGGCTGCCGGTCACCATCACCGCGCCATCCGTTTCCAGCGTGGTCGCGGCGAAGTACAGCATCGGCGTGGGGCCGCAGCCAACGCGCAACACCTCCATCCCGCTCGCCTTCAAACCTTCGACGAGCGGCGGCTCCAGGTCCGGCGAAGACAGCCGGCCGTCGTAGCCGACTGCAACGGCCTTGCCGCCTGCGCGCGCGACGATGGAGCCGAACGTTCGGCCGATGGCGAAAGCGTCCGCCGGATGAAGCGTTTTTCCGACAATTCCGCGAATGTCGTACTCACGTAACGAGGTCGGGTCGAAATCGTGCTGGAAGCTCATGGTTAGGACTCGCGATAATGCTTCAGGAATTCGCGCACCGCACCGCTGATGTCCGGGCGTTTCAATGCGAACGCGATTTGCGCCTCCAAGTACCCAACTTTATCGCCGCAATCGAATCGCTTGCCCTCGTAGCGCAGGCCGTGGAACGGCGTATGGCCAATCATCTTGGCCATCGCGTCCGTCAACTGCACCTCATTGCCGGCGCCCCGCTCCATCTTGGATAGGTAGCCCATCACCTCCGGCATCAGCACGTAGCGGCCGATGATCGACAGGTTGGACGGGGCGTTCTCCGGCTCGGGCTTCTCGACCAGGCCGAGCACCTCCACCAGCCGGCCGTCGTCAGCCCCAATCTCCAGAATGCCGTAGCGGTTGGTCTGCTCCCGCGGCACCTCGGTGACGGCCACCACGTTGCCGCCGGTCTGGACGTAGGCGTTGGCCAGCTGCCTCAGGCAAGGCGTCTCGCTGAGCACGAGGTCGTCCGGCAGCAGGATGGCGAACGGGTCGTCGCCGATGAACGCACGGGCGCACCAGATGGCGTGGCCAAGGCCGAGCGGCACCTGCTGGCGGACGGTCGCGATCGAGCCCGGCGGCACCGCCATGTCGTTCAGCATCTTGAGCATCTCGGATTTGCCGCGCTCGCGCAAGGTCACCTCAAGCTCGTAGGCGATATCGAAATGTTCGACCAGGGCCGTCTTGCCACGGCCGGTGACCATGCAGAACTGCTCGATTCCGGCGGCGCGGGCTTCCTCGACCGCATACTGGATCAGCGGCTTGTCAACGATGGGCAGCATTTCCTTCGCGGTGGCCTTCGTCGCAGGAAGAAAGCGTGTGCCAAGCCCCGCGACCGGCAGGACGGCTTTGCGCAAAGGTTTCATGGGGGTCAGTTCCTTCGCTCAGGGGAAAATTCGGCAATGAAGTTCCGGCGAGCCAGACCGTGCAGGCCCCGATATGAAGCGTCTCGTCGCACGCCACCGCCGGGTCATCAAGCCGCTAACGACGACGGGTGCATGACGGCATGACTATGGCACAAGTACGGCCTGGGTTGCCGCAATCGCACTCAAATTGACAATGCCTCGCGCGGTCACGCTTTGCACCAGCACGTGGATAGGTTTGCACATTCCGAGCAGAATCGGCCCGACCGGAAGGCCATCGGCGCTGGCTTTGAGCAAGTTGAACGCGATATTCGCAGCATCCAGCGTCGGCAGCACGAGAAGGTTCGCGGTGCCCGACAACCGGCTGTCGGGCACCGCCCGGTCGCGGATCGCCTCGCTCAGGGCGGCGTCGGCGTGCATCTCGCCGTCCACCTCCAGCTCCGGCGCTTGGGCTCGAAGCAAGGCCAATGCCTGGCGCATCTTGCGGGCCGGCTGGGAATTGCTGGCGCCGAAGCTGGAATGGGACAGCAGCGCCACCTTCGGCTCCAGCCCGAAGCTGCGCACGGCGTCGGCCGCCAGCAGCGTCATCTCCGCCACCTCCTTGGCCGTGGGATCAAGATTCATGTGCGTGTCGCAAAAGAACAGCGCGCCGCTCTGCAGGATAAGGCAGGACAGCGCATAGACCCGGCTCACCTCCGGGCGCTTCGGGACGATCGGCAGGATAGACATCATGTGACGCCACCAGTCGCCGGTGCCGCCGACGATGGCCGCATCCGCCTCACCGGCGTCCAGCAGCATTGCCGCCGCGACCGCCGGACGGGTAGCCATCTGCTGCAGGGCCGCATCGGGCGGCACGCCGCGACGGCCGACACGGGTCTGGTAGCCGGCCAGCAGAGGGTGAAACACCGGGTCCGACGCCGGGTCGAGCACGCGGACGCTGTCGTGCAAATCCATCCGCAAGCCCATCTCCCGCACCCGGCGTTCGATCACATCCGGGCGGCCGAGCAGGATCGGCTGGGCGATGCCGTCGTCGACAAGGGTCTGCACCGCGCGCAGCACCCGCTCGTCCTCGCCCTCGGCGTACACGATGCGACGGGGCGACTTGCGCGCCGCCTCGAACATCGGACGCATCAGCTGGCCGGAGCGGAACACGAAGCGTTCCAGCTCCCGCCGATACACCGCGAAGTCGGCGATCGGGCGACGGGCCACGCCGGTGCGCATGGCGGCGGCGGCCACCGCGGGGGCGATCTGCAGGATAAGCCGGGGGTCGAACGGCTTAGGGATGATGTAGTCGGGGCCGAACACCGGGGCGACGCCGCCGTAAGCCGCGGCCACGACCTCGCTCGCCTCGACGCGCGCGAGCACGGCGATGGCCTCGACGCAGGCGACCTTCATCTCCTCGTTGATGGTGGTGGCGCCCACGTCCAGCGCGCCGCGGAAGATGAACGGGAAGCACAGGACGTTGTTGACCTGGTTGGGATAGTCGCTGCGCCCGGTGGCCACGATCGCGTCTGGCCGCGCTGCCCGGACGGCCTCGGGCAAAATCTCCGGCTCGGGATTGGCCAGCGCCAGGATCAGCGGCTTCGGCGCCAGCAGGCCTAGCCACTCGGCTTTCAGCACGCGGGGGGCGGACAGGCCGAGGAACACGTCCGCGCCGGGAAGCGCATCGGCCAGGGTGCGGGCGTCGGTCGGATTGGCGTAGCGGGCCATGTTGGGCAGCATGTCCGCTTGCCGCCCGGCGTAGATGACCCCCCGGATGTCGGTCAGCGTGACGTTCGCCGGCTGCAGCCCCATCGCCACCAGCAGGTCGACGCAGGCCAGGGCCGCGGCACCTGCGCCCGACGTCACCAGGCGCACGTCCTCCAGCCGCTTGCCTTGCAGCTCCAGCCCGTTGCGGACCGCGGCGGCGACGATGATGGCGGTGCCGTGCTGGTCGTCGTGGAACACCGGAATCTTCATGCGTTCCCGCAGCCGCGCCTCGATGGCAAAGCACTCGGGGGCCTTGATGTCCTCGAGGTTGATGGCGCCGAAGGTGGGTTCCAGGGCGGCCACGACCTCGATGAAGCGCTCCGGATCGTGGGCGTCCACCTCGATGTCGAAGCAATCGATGCCGGCGAATTTCTTGAACAGGACGGCCTTGCCCTCCATCACCGGCTTGCCGGCCAGCGCGCCGATGTCGCCCAAGCCCAGCACGGCCGTGCCGTTGGAGACGACGCCGACCAGGTTGCCGCGCGCGGTGTAGTCGTAGGCAGTGTCGGGGTCGGCGACGATCTCCTCGCAGGCGGCGGCGACGCCGGGCGAGTAGGCGAGGGCTAGGTCGCGCTGGGTGGCCATCCGCTTGGTGGGCTCGATCGCGAGCTTTCCCGGACGCGGCAGGCGGTGGTAATCCAAAGCCGCCTTCCGGAAATCGTCGTCCAACGCCATCTACCGCTCTCCCAGGACCGTTATCGTTGCGGGCAATCTCGGCCAGCGGGGCAAGCGATGCAACTCACGGTGGCTAGGGAAGGGTTAGGAATGCGGCCGAGAAGACTCGAACTTCCACAGGGTTTCCCCCACAAGCACCTCAAGCTTGCGCGTCTACCATTTCGCCACGGCCGCACCGGGAACGGGGGCGTATAGCCGATGGACGGGACAGGTTCAATTCCCTTGGACGACGACATCGCCTGGCGCATTTCGGATGGGCTGGTGGACTACCCTACGGCGCTGGACGCCATGTGCGTCCAAGCCGCCGCGATCCGGGCCGGAACGGCGCCGGAAACCGTCTGGCTGCTGGAGCACCCTCCCCTGTTCACGGCCGGAACCTCCGCGCAGGCCCGCGACCTCGCGAACCCGGCGGGTTTTCCGACCTACGCCGCCGGGCGCGGGGGGCAATGGACCTATCATGGCCCTGGCCAGCGCGTCGCCTACGTGCTGCTGGACCTGACGCGCGCCCACGGGACGGCAAGCATGCGTGACGTCCGCAGCTACGTCGCGGCGCTGGAGGAGTGGCTGATCCGCACCCTCGATCGCTTCAACGTCCGCGGCGAGCGGCGGACCGGCCGTGTCGGCATCTGGGTGGCGGACCCGGCTTCCGGCACGGAAGCGAAAATTGCCGCGATCGGGGTCCGCGTCACCCGTTGGGTGAGTTGGCACGGCGTCGCGCTGAACGTTGCGCCCAATCTCGGCCATTTCGACGGCATCGTGCCTTGCGGCATCCGCGAGCACGGCGTCACGAGCCTGGCCGCCTTGGGCATTCCTGCGACGATGGAGGACGCCGACCTGGCGTTGCAAGCTGCTTGGTCCGAGGTGTTCGGCTGAACCGGCTTGGCGCTCCGGCGTTGTCCAAGTGGCACAATCTGGAGGCCACCATGGCGGCAATCCCGAAACAAGGCGACAAGGTAAAGTGGGGCACGTCGCAGGGCGAAACCCACGGGAGGGTCGAGAAGATCGTGACCAGCGAGACCAAGGTAAAGGGCCACGTCGCCAAAGCGACGAAGGAGGCCCCGCAGGTGCTGGTGAAAAGCGACAAGTCGGGAAAGACGGCCGTGCACAAGCCGGACGAGCTTAAGAAGTCTTGAGATGAGCGGCCGTATTCATAGCTTCCTTCGCGGGGACGGACGCGACGGCCGAGGCCGGCTGCTTGCCGACGTGCTAAGCTTCGACGACCGGCAGATCGAGTCCGTGCACGACTTCATCCAATGGCTGTTCCCGCTGCGTGAGGCCAGCCGCGCCGTCCCGGGCTCGCCGGTGCTGGACGCGAACGAGGCCGCCGCAATCCGCGCCGATCCGGACGCGCGAGCGGGCTTCGCCGCGGGGCTGGAGCGGATGGACCGCTTTTACGCCGCCACGGATCGTTGGTTGACCGGGTTCGACCACAATCATCTTCGCATTACCCGCATCATCACCGCGGTGCGAGACCTTTTCGGACGGGAGGAAGCCGTCGCCTTCCACGCGCGGATCATCGCCCGGAACGGCGCGGCCGGCACGCCGATCAACGCTGAAAGCCTTCGTCATTGGAATCGGGCGACTGGGTAGGAGTCTCCCTTAGGCTAGCGAGCGGCAAAGCGCTGCATCAATGCCCAATCGCGCCCGGCTCATCGACTGTCGAGCGTAGCGTCACGTCGCGCATGCCTAGCGCAATCACGACCGCAACCAGCGACAATGCGCTGCACACCCCGAATGCCAGGCTGAAACCGGATGCCAGCGCCGCTTGGCTCACCGCCGACGGCACGGCGGCATTCTGTGCCGAACCAAGGTCAATCGGCCCGACGACGCCTGCCGCAGTCATACGGGACGCGAAGCGCGCCGTCAGGAGCGCGCCTACCAACGTGCTTCCGAACGCGCCGCCGAGCGAACGCAGGAACAACAGCGACCCGGTCGCAACGCCCACGTCGCGCCGGTCGGCGGCGTTCTGCACCACCACCAGAACGCTCGGCAGGCACACGCCGATGCCGGCGCCGACCACCACCATCGTGGCCGCCACCACCCAGGACGGCGTGGCGTGCCCCATTGTCGCCTGCAGCGCGAACCCCAGCGTCGCCGCCATCAGTCCCGACACGATCACCGCTTTCGTCCGCCCGGACCGCCGCACCATCTGGCCGCCCGTGTAAGCGCCGGCCACGTTCGCCAGCAGATAGGGCATCACCAACAAGCCGGAGCCGGACGCAGCGGCCCCGCGCACCAGCTGGAAGAATAGCGGCAGCAGGAACGTCGCGCCGAGCAAGCCGATCGAGGTGAAGAACGCCAGGATCACGCCGCGCAGGAACACTGGGTTGGCGAACAGCCGCGGCGGCAGGATCGGGTCCGCGACCCGGCGCTCGTGCAGATACAGCAGGCCGAACAGGGCCGCCCCCGCCACAAACAGGCCAACGATCGGAGCCGAGACCCAAGGAAACTCCGTGCCGCCCCAGCTCAGCACCAGCAGCCAGGCCGTGACTCCCGTCGTCAGCAGGGCAGCGCCGATATAGTCGATCCGCGCCGGGATGCGCCGCACCGGCAGCAACCGCAGCGCGCGGTTGCACAGCGCCATCGCCGCCAGCCCAAGCGGCAGGTTGATCCAGAACACGTAGTGCCAGGACAGGTTGTCGGTCATCCAGCCGCCGACGACGGGACCGCCGACCGAGGCCAGGCCCCACATCGACGCCATGTAGCCCTGGTAGCGCCCCCGCTCCCGTGGCGAGACGACGTCGGCGATCGCGGCCTGCGCCATCGACATCAGCCCGGCGCCGCCGAGCCCCTGCAGCGCCCGGAACACGATCAACTGCGGCAGGCTTTGCGACAGCGCGCACAGGACGGAGGCGACGATGAACAGCGCGATGGCCGGCAGCAGCAGCGCCCGGCGGCCGTAGATGTCCGACAGCTTGCCGTAGATCGGCGTCGCCGCCGTCGAGGTCAGCAGGTAGGCCGATACGATCCACGACAGGTGGCCGAACGCGTTCAAGTCCCGCGCGATGGCCGGCACCGCCGGGATCACCACCGTCTGGTCCAATGCCGCGAGCAGGATGCAGAGCATGATTCCGGTGACGACGCGAAGAATTTGCTGGTGCGTGTAGACAAGCGGGATCGCGTCCGCTGCTCCGGACGGCGGCGCGTTGGTTTCATCCAAAGCCAGGGCAGTCGGCGATTGTGGTGGCATCGGTCAGGAATACTCCCTCAATGCCGCCGCGTCAGCCCTGCTCGGATGGAGCCATGCCGCGCGTGGTGTCGAGGCCGGCGACCACCGGCAGCTTGACCGCGCTGCCGCTTGCGGCAGCCTGGTAAATCGCTTCGATCAGTTTCTGGTCCTGCACGCCCTCCTCGCCTGGCGTGTGCGCGTCGCGGCCGGCGCGGATGGCTTCGGCGAAATGGTCCATCTCCAGCGCAAATTGGTTCTTATGGCCGAATCGGGCCTGCTCGATGGCATTCGCCATGCCGACGCGGCGGCCGGTCTGCATGGTGATGTTGTCGTAGGAGAATGCCGGGTCGAGCCCCATCCAAGCGTCGCGCGCCATCACGCGCAGTTGCCGGTTCTCATGAAAGCTGTAGCCGCTGCTGCAGGCGGCGACGATGCCGGACGGGAAGCGGAGGGTGAAGGCGCACACGTCCTCGATCTCGCGGAAGCGCGGGTCGTCTTTCGGCTGGGTGATGGTGGCGCTGATCTCGATCGGCTCCTCCCCGGTCAGGTACCGGGTAGCGTTAGGCAATACAAGCCGACATCGGGCAGCGAGCCGCCACCGGCCATCGCGCGATCCTGCCGCCACTGGCCGTTCGGCAGATCGTTCTGGCCGTTGACCGCCTCGATCAGGCGCACCGGGCCGTATTGCTGGCTGCGGACGGCGGCGATCAGGGCGCGGTGGTGCGGCTCGTACTGGCAACGGTAGGCGATCATCAGCCGGCGTCCGGCGTCATGGCAGGCGGTCACCATACGCTCGGCGTCGGCAACCGAAGTGGCCATCGGCTTCTCGCACAACACGTGCTTGCCGGCCTGGGCCGCGCGGACGGTGTATTCGAGGTGCATCGCGTTCGGCAGCACGATATAGACGATGTCGACGTCCGGATTGTCCTTGATGCGGTCGAACCCGGCGTAATCGTACAGGCCGCTCTCGGGCACGCCATACTGGGCGGCCACGACACGCGCCTTGTCCCGCTCGCCGCTGACAAGCGCCGCAACCTTCACGTGTTTCGCCGCGCCGAAGGCGGGCAGGATCTCCGCCAAGGTAAGGTGCCCCAATCCGACCACGGCCACCCCCAGGCGGCGGCCAGGCGGATCGACGTTGGGAACCGGCCCCTCAACATCGGTCGGCGCGTGCAATGGCGGCAGCGTCACGTCTTCGCCCGAGACTGCACCCAGCAACGCCCTGGGTTCGGTAACGGCCAAGGCGGGCGTCGCGACACCGACGAGTCCGGCGGCGGACGTGCCGATCAGCGTGCGGCGCGAGAATGGCGGCATCGGCAAGCTCCTGTAAACATATGGGTTTACAACCGGGTGCCGCCTGCGCGGTTCCCAGCCGCCTCCCGCAGCAGCCGATCGACGATGACCGCACGCTGGGCATAGGTATGCTTGTCCAGCACCCGGCGCAGCGCCGCCGCTCCGATTGTGCGGGCGCGGTCGGGCGTCAGCGCCGCAAGATGGGCGGCCACGTCAGTGCCGTCGCGGGCGACCAGCACCTCCTCGTCCGGGCGCAGGAACAGCTCGATGCCTTCCCAGGCATCGGTGATCAGGCAGGCCCCGGCGCCCGCCGCCTCGAACACGCGGGTGGCGGGCGAGAAACCGACGGCGGCCATGCTGTCGCGGGCGACATTCAGCACCGCCGCCGGCGAGCAGTTGAACGCGTTGTGCTCGGCCGTGCCAACATGGCCGATAGCGCGGACGTTGGAGGACATCGGCTTGTCGTGCCAGCCGTTGCCGCCGAGCAGGAACCGGCGACCGGGCATCCGGGCGGCAGGTTCGAGGAAGAACGCCTCCACCCGGGCCTCGCGGTCGGGCAGGCGGTTGGCGAGGAAGCCGAGGTCGGCGATGAAGCGCGGGTCGGGCGGAACCGGGAAATGGGCCGCCGGGTCGAGGGCATTGTAGATCGGCGTGCAAGCGCGGGCGCCGAACCCGGCATAGGCGGAAACCACGGGTGGGCCGCCGCCATAGGTCAGCACCATGTCGAGTGCGGGCAACGCGCGGCGCATCGGATGGTCGGGCGCGCCGCGGATTTCCTCCAGGGTCGCGGCGGCGTCGACGTCCCAGAACACGCGCAGCGCGTCGGAGCGGGCATGGGCGATGATGCCGTCCAGCAGCTCGGTGTCGAACACGCCGACGCCGCTGGCCTTGACGACCACGTCTGCCTGCGCGGCCTGCGCGAGCACGCCGGCCAGGGCGTCGGGCGTCGCGGGATACACGACCACGCGAGCGTAATGGGGCGGTTCGATGTCGCGGTGGCTCTGGCGGTCGAACGCGTCGGGCTCGTAGAACACGATGTCCCAGCCGTGCGGAGCGAGCGCGCCCAGGATGCCGCGGTAGTAGGTGGCCGCGCCGTTCCAGTAGGACGACAGCAGGCTCGACCCGTAGAAGGCGAGCTTCATGCGGCCCCTCCCAGCCGGTCGACGATGGCGAGCAGTTCGTCCACCCGGTGCGCGCAGGTATGGCGGGCGCGCACCGTCGCGAGGCCGTGCGCTGCGAGCGCGGCGGCACGCGCCGGGTCGTCCCGCAGCGTCTCGACGTGGCGCCGCATCTCCGCCCCGTCGCGCGCCACGAGGTAGTCCGCGCCGGGCGTGAACAGCCCTTCGGTGTCGTCCCAGGGGGCGCAGATCAGCGGGATGCCGCACGCCAGCGCCTCGAACACGCGGATGGTAGGGATGCCCGGCAGCATGCGCGTGTAAGGGCGGCGGGGCACGTGGACGGTCATGGCGTGGCGGGCGAACTCGGCCGGCACCGCCGGGTTGGCGAGCCAGCCATGATAATGGACTCCGTAGCGATCGAGCAGCGCCAGCGCCTCGGGCGGGTAGCGGACGCCGAACACGTCGAGCTTTACGCCGGCCGCCTGCATCGGGGCGAACAGGAAGGTTTCCAGCTCGGCCGTGCGCTCGCCGTCGCCCCAGTTGCCGACCCAAACGGCGCCGGAGCGGGGCGTTTCGGTCGTGGGCGGGTGGAACACGGCGGTATCGGCGGCCTCGTGCCAGGTGAACACGCGATCGCCCCAGCCCCAGCCACGGTAGATGCCGGCTAGGGCCGCCCCGAAGGCGAGCACGCCGTCGTAGCCGGACAGGTCGTAGGCGCGCATGGCGTCCGGGTCGCTGACGGCGCGGTGGTGGGTGTCGTGGAACAGCAGCAGGAAGCGCCCGCCGGCCCGGCGCAGCTGGCCAAGGGCGGCGACGGTCTCGGGCGGCGTCCACTCGTGGACGATGACCACGTCGGCGCCGTCGGCCATTGCCGCCGGGTCGGGTGTGGCGACGCGGATGCTGGAAAGAGTAGGGTAGAAGGCGCGCCAGGCATCGGCCGCGGACTCTCCATGGTCGGCGACGAGGTTGGCACGACTCCAAGAATTGGTCGGCTCGTACGCCCGCACGTCGTGGCCGCGCGCGACGAGTTCGCTGAGGGCGCCACGCAAGAAATGGGCGTTGCCGTGGTTCCAGCAGGATTCGAGCGAGTGCGCGAGGTAGACCAGCCGCATCAGAGCCGGGCCAGGATGGAAGCCGTCGCGTCGACCATGGCGGCGGCGGTGTAGCCTGCCGCGCGGGTCCGGGCGGCCTCGCCGAGCGCCGGATCGGCGTGGGCGGCGGTGAGGGCCGAGATCCAGCCCTCCTCGTCGCCGAGGGCCACGAACATTGCGGCGCCGTCCCAAAGCTCGCGGAAGCTAGGGATGTCGGACAGCACCAACGCGCAACCGGCCTGGGCCGCTTCCAGCACCGCCAGTCCGAACGGCTCGTAGCGCGCGGCAGAGGCGAACACCCGTGCGTCCGCCAGTGTGGCAGCCATCGCCGGTTCGTCCAGCACCCCAAGCAGGCGCAAATGCCGAAGGACAATCCCTGCCCCGTCCGGCGCCCGGATCGACCCGGCGGCAGCGAACGACATACCGAGTCGGCCGGCGACACGATCGAGGAAAGCGACGCCCTTGCCCTCGTCCCACAATCGCCCGGCGGTCAGGACGCCCCGACGATCTGCCGCCGCGGGAGCAAGGTTCGGCGCGCGCCCATTAGGCACGACGATCAGCCCCGCTGCGCCGTAAACCTCCTGCAACGCATCCGCCAAAGCGCGGCTGGGTGCGATGGCCACGGCGGCATGCGACAAACCGGCCCGGGTCGCCTCGGCCCGCCAGGCGAGATTGGACGGAAGAGGGCCGTCCCTTACCGCCCGCCACCAGGTTGCAACGCAGGAATGGACCACTGTCACGACTGGCACTGGCCATTCCGCATCGCCGATCAGAGCAGGCGCATGCAGCAGCACTACCTCGCTTCCCGAGGCGAGCTGCGCCAAATCCGCAGCGATGTATTCGAGTTCCCGCGGCGACTCAGCTGTCCAATCCAATTGCAACCCCGTCTCGATGAGCTCAACCGGCGTCTCCAAACGTTGCGCTGGATTGGGCGAGGGTCCGAGCACCGCAAGCCGAACAGTCCAGCCGCGCTCCCTCAGTCCGCGGGCCATGTCCATCGAATAGCGCCACACGCCGCCAACCGCGTCTGTCGTCATCATCACTCGGCGCGTCACGCTAGGCACGCGGCCTCTAGCTCGGGCAGCGGCACGGGGACGCCGTCCTGGATGTCGCTCAACGTCGCGAACTGAGCGAGGTAATGCCCGTGCGCCCGCTCCCACGCCTGGTCGTCCGGCGGCCCCCACAGGCGACGGTAATCCGGCGAACTGGGATACGGGTACAGCGGCACCGGGTCGTTGGCCCAGACGCCGGCTGCGTGCAGCCGCTCGCGCCAGCGCGCGACCATGGCGGCGTCATCCCCACTCGTCTCGATCAGGTTGGCCTGCACGAACGGCACGTGGTGGCGGGCCAGGACCAGCAAGTCCGCCAACTCGTCGGTCGACAGCTTGCACCGTTTGTCGAGCGCGGCGCGGCCGTCCTCGGTCAGGCTCTCCACCCCGGCCTCGATGCTGACGCAGCCAGCGCGGCCCAGCAGCGCGATCGCGTTGGGCTTCCACAGGTCGATCCGGGTCTGGATGCCGAACTGCACCTGACGATTGGCCAGCGCTTCCAGCAGATCGGCACGCGGCAGGAAAATCTCGTCGATGAAATACAGGTAGGTGACGCCTTGGGCGGCCAGCGCGTCGATCTCGGCCAGCAGCGGCCCCAGTTCGCGCCGGCGGTATCGGTCGCGGAAATCGATCTTGGCGCAGAACGTGCAGTTGAACGGACAACCGCGCGACGCCTCGACCTCGGCCCCGGGTCCCACGGCAGGCGCCTCGAACCGGTGATGGTGATGGTGATGGCGCTGCACCCAGGCATCCGGCCAATGCAGCGGCGGCAAGTCGGTGAATCCCGTCGCCAGCGGGCCGCCGGCCTTCTGCAGCTGGCCGTCCACCAGCCGTGCCGTGCCCGGCAGCGTGCCCGGCTGCGCGCCGTCGGCCAGCGCCAACACCGCTTCCTCGCACTCGCCCATGATTACCGCATCCGCGCCCAGCTTGCGCAGCGCCGGGCCGGGAGTGGAGGAGCCGTGCGGCCCGACCGCGACCGTCATGCCGCCGCGCCGTCCGATTGCGTCCAGCATCGCCCGCGGCACCCTCAACTCCGGCTGGGCGCAACGCCAGAACAGGTATGACGGCGCCGTCGTCACCACCGTCATGCCGGGCGCGAACGCAGCGATGGCGTCCGCGAGGTCGGCCATGGAGCGGCCTTCCATGTGGCCATCCAGCAACAGCGCCTCGTGCCCGGCCCGCTCCAGCAGCACGCGGCAGGCGCCGAGTTCCAGCGGCAGATGCGGCTCGCGGCAGCCGAAGTAGATGCTGCCTTCGAAGCTCCAGGGCGGGTTGACGAGGGCGACCTTCACTGGCCGGCGGCCACGGGTTGCAGTTCAGTCGTCCGGTGCGCCCGCATCCAGCGCGTCAGGCGACCGAGGCCGTCGCGCCAACCGACGAAGGTGTCGAGGCCTAAAGCGGCCTGCGCCCGGCGGCTATCGGCGACGAAGTAGCGCTGGTCGCCGGGCCGCCAGCCATTGAACGTCACTTTGGCCCGGCGTCCCGTCGCCACCTCCATCTCTGCCAGCACTTCCAGCAAATTCACCGCATTCGCCGGCCCGCCGCCAAGGTTGAACGCCCGGCCGGAAACGTCGCCGATGCTTTGCCATGCGCGGACATACGCCGCCACCGCGTCGTCCACGAACAGCACGTCGCGTACTTGGCGTCCATCGCCGTAGATGCTGATTGGGCGGCCATCAAGGATGCTGATCAGGAAATGCGCCAGCCAACCCTGGTCCTCGGTGCCCATCTGGCGCGGACCGTAGATGCAACTCATGCGCAGCACGCAGGCCGGAATGCCGAAGCTGCGGGCGTAGTCCAAAACATACTGGTCGGCGGCGCCCTTGGAGCAACCGTAGGGAGTGTAGAACGCCAGCGCCCGGTCTTCGCCGATACCGTGGGCGCGCAACGCAGGGTCCTGGGGCAGGTAGGCAGTTCCGGCGCCCTCCAGGCGGATGTCGTGAAGGTCGCCATACACCTTGTTGGTGCTCGCGAACACCACCGGCACCCGTTCCCCCCGGCGGCGCAGCGCCTCCAGCATGTGCAAGGTGCCGCGCACGTTCACGTCGAAATCGTCCATCGGCGACGTCATGCTGGTCGTGACCGCCACCTGGGCGGCCAAATGGAACACCGCGGACGCGCGGCCGACCGCCTCGCTCACCACCGCCTCATCGCGGATGTCGGCCACCATCGCCGAAATGCGGCGCGGATGGCGGCGGCGGAGCCAATCGAGGTTGGTCTCCACGCCGGGTCGCAGCAGGGCATCGAGCACCAGCACGTCGTGCCCCTCGGCCGCCAGCCGGTCGGCCAGGTTGGCGCCGATGAACCCGGCCCCGCCGGTCACCAGCACCGGGCGGCTGCGAAGCGCGACGGGGACGCCGCTCAAGCGACCAGTCCCCGAGACTCCAGCTCGTGCCGAGCGCGGTGCACCAGATCGACCGCCTGCTGCCGGCGCACCCACTCAACCAGCTCGCCCAAGCTGTCGTCGCCAAGGCTGGCATCGAACGACCGCTTCGGTTGGAAGCCGAGCACGCTCCCGGCCAATCCGATATCGGCGAAACAATGGCGGATGTCCCCGGTGCGGGCCTTGCCCATCACCTCGGGCGTGAGATGCGGCACCCCCATTGCCCGGGCCAAAGCGGCGGCTACCTCCAGGATCGATACGTCGCGGCCGCTGCCGATGTTGAACACCTGCCCCGCGGCGGCCGGGTGCTCCAGCGCCAGCATGAACGCGTCCGCGACATCCTGGACGTGCACAAAATCGCGCCGCTGCTCGCCGTCCTCGAACACCATCGGGCGTTCCCGGTGCAGCAGGCGGGAGGCGAAAATGGCGAGCACGCCGGTGTAGGGGTTCGACAGCGCCTGCCCCGGCCCATACACGTTGAACAACCGCAGGGCCACGCTTTCCATGCCGTAGGCCGGCGCCACCGTCAGCGCCAGGCGCTCCTGCACATATTTGGTCAGCGCATACACCGAGGCGAGGTTGGGCTGCTTCCACTCCGGCGTCGGCAGCGGCGTGAGCGGCGCTCCGTCCGGCCCCGTCGGGTCCCAGCCGCCGCCGCGCTGCGCCGGACGGATCACGTTGGGCAACACCTCGCCGCCCTGGGTGCGATACAGGCCCTCGCCGTAGATGCTCATGGAAGATGCGACCACGAGGCGCTCGACCGGGCGGGCGACCAGCGCCTCGCACAGCACCGCGGTACCCTGGTCGTTGACGGAAACGTAGCGCTCGATGGCATACATGCTCTGGCCGACGCCGACCTCGGCCGCGAGATGGATGACGCGATCCACCCCACGCAGGGCCGTTGCGACCGCACTGGCATCGCGCACGTCGCCCTCGACGAAATCGGTATGCGCCAGGATCGGGTTGCGCGGCCCATGCCGGTCGTGGACCTGATCGATGAGGCTATCGAGCACCCGGACATCGTAGCCGGCCTTCAGCAACGATTGAACGACGTGGCATCCGATGAAGCCCGCGCCGCCCGTCACGAGAATCCTGCTCATACGTCTGTCTTCGCTCCATCTCTTTGCCGCCCTGCCAGCCCTACCCATGCTGGACCTGGGTGGAATGGCAGCGATGCGGACGCATTACGACATGCGACCATGTTCGTTCCTTCGTCCATCACAAAAGCCGGAGTGGCGCAAATCCTGCAAGCCTTCGTGATCCGCACTGGGCAACATGCTGCGGCGCGACACGTTGGAGCGCTGCACCCGCAAGGCGATCGAAGGAGAGCGAATGGGTCTGGTCAAGTTCGCGCTGAAGTTCCGCAACACCTTCTATGTGCTGTCGATCCTGATCCTGCTCGGCGGAATCGCCGCCAGTGTTGTCATGCCCAAAGACGTGCTGCCATCGGTCAACATCCCTGTGGTGGTGATCGTCTGGACCGAAACCGGGCTTAACACCACCGAAATGGCGTCGCGGGTGACGACCTACACCGAGTTCGCGCTGTCGAACAACGTGAACGGCATCCGCAACATGGAGAGCACGACGCTGCAGGGCGTCACCACCGAGAAGGTCTATTTTCAGCCGGACGTGAACATCGACCTGGCGATCGCTCAGGTCGTGGCGTCCACCAACTCGATCCGTGCAGTGCTGCCCCCCGGCATCCAGCCGCCGGTGGTGATGCGCTTTTCGGCGTCGTCGGTGCCGGTGATCCAGCTCGCGCTGTCCTCGCAGGCGCAGACGCCGCAGCAGATCTATGACTACGCCCAGTACCGCATCCGCCAGACCCTGACGCAGACGCCGGGGTCCACGCTGCCGTCGCCGTATGGCGGCGCGCCTCGGCAGGTGATGGTCGACCTGGACACGCACGCCCTCCAGGGCCTCGGGCTGACCCCGCAGGACGTGACGAACGCGGTGTCCGCCGAGAACCTCACGGTGCCGTCCGGCTTGGCCAAGATCGGGGCCGAGCAGTACGTCGTGCGGCTGAACGCGATGCCGACGGCGATCAACCAGTTGAACGATATCCCGCTCAAGGTGGTGAATGGCACGCCGATCCACCTGCGCGACGTCGCCTATGTGCGCGACGGCGGCCCGCCGCAGCAGAACATCGTGCGATCGAACGGCCTGCATTCGGTGCTGCTGACGGTGCTCAAGAACGGCGAAGCCTCGACATTGTCGGTGGTGAACGCGGTGAAGGGCTTCCTGCCGGGCATCCAGGCGGCGGCGCCCAAGGGCATGACGATCACGCCGTTGTTCGATCAGTCGGTGTTCGTGTCCGGCGCCATCTCCGACGTGGTGCGGGAAGGCGTGATCGCCGCCGGGTTGACCGGGCTGATGATCATGCTGTTCCTGGGGTCGTGGCGCTCGACCCTGATCGTGCTGGTGTCGATCCCGCTGTCGATCATGGTGTCGCTGTCGGTGCTGGCGCTATTGGGCCAGACCATCAACATCATGACCCTGGGCGGCATGGCGCTGGCGGTCGGCATCCTGGTCGACGACGCCACCGTCGCCATCGAGAACACCTACCGGCTGATGGAGGAAGGCCGCGACTTCCGCCACTCGGTCGCCGAAGGCGCCGCGGGAATCGCCAAGCCGGCGCTGATCTCCACCCTGTCGATCTGCTGCGCGTTCGTCTCGGTGCTGTTCCTGACGGACGCGCCGAAGTACCTGTTCACCCCGCAGGCGCTTGCGGTGGTGTTCGCCATGCTCGCCTCTTATGGGCTGTCGCGGACCCTGGTGCCGATCCTGATGGACGTGCTGGTGAAGTCGGAGCACGCACGGCGTCATGGGGAGGATAAGCCCGAAGCGCCGAGGGGGCTGTTTGGCCGCTTCCACGCCGGGTTCGAGCGCGGTTTTACCCGGTTTCATCGTGGCTATATCGGCCTGCTGCACGCTGCCATCGGCCACCGGCTGATCACCTTCGGCGTGGCGGGCGCGGTGCTAGCAATCGGCGGCGTGCTGCTGATGTTCGTCGGGCAGGACTACTTCCCGCAGATCGACGCCGGGCAGATCACCCTGCACATCCGCACCCGGCCGGGCCAACGGATCGAGACCGCCGAGCAGACCTTCGCCGCAGTGGAAAACGTGGTGCGCCAGGTCGTGCCAAAGCAGGACCTCGGCCTGATCCTGGACAATATCGGCCTGCCCGCCAGCAACTACAACTTCGCGTTCGGCGATGGGTCGTTCCTGGCCTACAACGACGGCCAGATGCTGATCTCGCTGAACAAGGGCCATAAAGCCACCGCGGACTACATGCGGACGCTACGGACCGTGCTGCGGCAGCGCTTCCCGGACACGGTGTTCTATTTCCAGCCGGCCGACATCATCACGCAGATCCTGGATTTCGGCGTCATCACCCCCATCGACATCCAGGTGAACGGACGCCACCAGGGCAAGGATCTGCAGGTGGCCCGCCAGATCGAGGCGAAGCTGAAGCAGGTGCGCGGCGCGGTCGACGTGCACATCCAGCAGATCACCGACGCGCCGGAATACTTCGTCGACGTCGATCGCGACCGGGCCATGGAGCTGGGCCTCACGGAACAGCAGATCGCGCAGAACATGAACATCTCGCTGGCCGGCAGCTACCAGGTGACGCCCAACTTCTGGAGCGACCCGGCGACCGGCATCCCCTATGCGCTTTGGGTGCAAACCCCGGAATACCGCAACGCCAGCCTCAGCGACCTGCAGAACACGCCGTTGCTGGCACAGGCGAATAGCCAGGCGGGGCAGCCGGAGGTGGTCAGCCTGCTGTCGAGCGTCGCCACCCTCAGCCGCCGGTCCGAGCAGACCGTGGTGAACCACGTCAACACGCAGCCGACCTACGACGTGCTGGCCAGCGTTCAGGATCGCGACCTCGGCTCGGTTGCCGCCGACGTCCAACGCATCGTCCTCGACCAGCAAAAGCAGTTGGAGGCGCCGGACAAGATCACGGTCAAGGGCCAGATCGACAGCATGAACAGCGCATTCTCCCATATCGGCCTTGGATTGATCGTGGCGCTGGTCGCGGTCTATCTGCTGATGGTGGTCAACTACCAGACCTGGGGGGACCCGTTCGTGGTGCTCGCCGCCCTGCCGCTAGCGTTCTCCGGTATCGTCATGAGCCTTTTCATCACCCAGACGACGTTCTCGATCCCGTCGCTGATGGGGGCGATCATGAGCGTCGGCGTGGCTAGCGCGAACTCCATCCTGCTGGTGACGTTCGCACGGGAGCATCGCGAGGAAACCGGGGTAAGCGCGGCGGAGGCGGCGGTGATGGCTGGGGAGACCCGGTTGCGGCCGGTGCTGATGACGGCAGGGGCAATGTTCGTGGGCTTGATTCCGATGGCGATCGGCATCGGCGAAGGCAGCGAGCAGAACGCCGCCCTGGCACGCGCCGTGCTCGGGGGTGTTGCAGTAGGCACTTGTTCGACCCTGCTGTTCGTGCCCTTCCTGTATTCCGTGCTTCGCCGCGGCGAAGCCAAACCGTTGGAAGATTACGTATGAACGACACACCGCCGCCTGCGCCGCGCCGGGGCGTGTTCATCGTGGCCGGAGCGGTTGCCATCGCGTTGCTGGCATTCGGCGCCTACGGCCACTGGCAAACCGACGCTTCCGCGTCGCAAACCCAGCAGCAGGCCGCGGCCTACATCCCGACGCTGCGGACCGCGCGGGTGCAGAGTGTGGACACGCCGATGACGCTGACCTTGCCTGGCCAGACGGAAGCGTTCACGGCCGCCAGCATCTCCGCCCGCGCGACCGGCTACATCGCCGACCGGCAGGTCGATATCGGCAGCCGCGTCCATAAGGGCGACCTGCTGTTGCGGATCGCAGCACCCGACCTCGACGCGCAACTGGCGCAGGCACAGGCGCAGCTGGCGCAATTCAATGCCGCTTTGGCCCAGGCCCAGGCGCAGTTGCAGTCGGCGCAGGCCAACACGAAACTGGCCGGCATCACCAGCTTTCGCACCGGCACCCTGGCCAAGCAGGGCTGGGAAACGCTTCAGAACGCCGACAACGCCTCGTCCAATCTGGCGACCACGGCCGCGTCGGTTTCCGGCGCCGAAGCGGGCATCGCCGTGGCCGCCGCCAACATCAAGCAGCAGCAGGCCACGGTCGATCGGCTGACGTCGCTGACGTCGTTCGAGCAGGTGCTTGCGCCGTTCGACGGCGTGGTGACCGCCCGCAACGTCGATACCGGCGACCTCGTGACCGCGAACCCAAGTGGCGGAACCCCGCTGTTCAGTATGGTGCAGGACGACCTGCTGCGCGTTGCCGTGAACGTGCCGCAGAGCGGAGCGGTCGGTGTTCAGCCGGGACTGCAGGCGCATATCACCGTGCCGGAGATGCCGGGCCGCAGCTTTGCCGGCCAGGTCGCCCGGAGTTCGGTGGCGTTGAGTGCCGCGTCGCGCACGCTGTCGACCGAGGTCGACGTGCCGAACCCCGAGCATGTGCTGCGTGCCGGCATGTTCGTCAGCGTGTCGTTCGACGTGCCGCGCCAGCACCCGGCGTTGATCGTCCCCGGCGAGGCGCTCGTGTTCAACCAAGGCGGCGCGCAGGTTGCGGTCGTGCAGTCCGGCGACACGGTGCATTTGATGAATGTGACGATCGGACGCGATTTCGGCACCACCGTCGAGGTGAGCGGCGGGGTGGCGGGCGGCGATCGGGTTGTGCTGAACGCGCCGGCAGACCTGACCGACGGAGCGAAGGTCAAGACGGCGGAGCAGCAAGGCGACAAGCCGGCCTGATTCCCATGCCGATTGCCCGCCGGACATTTCTCGCCGCGTCCGCCGCCCTCGGCCTGCCTCGCCTTGCCCGCGCGGACATCCGCTCGCGATTTACCGTCCGCTTCGACCGCAACGTCGAGGTGCTCGACCCGGCGTTCCGCGCCAGCCCGCAGGACAACACGATCCTCTGGGCCGTGTTCCAACGTCTCGTGCGCTTCAAGCCCGGCGCGACCGACTGGGAGAACGACGCCGCAGCCGACATCCGGCAGGCGGACCCAACGACCGTCGAGTTTCGCTTGAAGCCTGGCCAGATGTTCACCGGCGGCTTCGGCGAGATGACTGCGGCCGACGTGAAGTTCTCGTTCGAACGCTTCATCCGCCCGCCAGACGGCCGCGAGTCGCCTTACAAGTCCGACTGGGCCAACCTGGACCGGGTCGACGTCACCGGGCTCTATACCGGACGCATCATGCTGACTCAGCCAACCGCCTATTTGTGGCGGATCGCATTGGCCGACGGCTCCGGCTGCATCGTCAGCCGGGCGGCAATGACGCAATTGGGCGAGCGAGCGGCGCTGCAGCCGGTCGGGTCCGGCCCGTTCGCGGTCGCCAGCCTGGAGCCCAAGCGGCAGGTGGCGCTGCGCCCCAACCCGGCCTACGCCGGCCCGCCATCGCCTTGGCAGGAGATCGTGGCGCGCTACGTACCCGACCCGAAAACCGCCGAGCTGGCGTTTCGGGCGGGAGAGCTGGACTTCACCGAGCTGACGCCCTCCACATTAACGGCGCTGCGCCGGACGCCGGAGACGACGATCACGCAGTCGCCGGGGCTGCGCTTCGTGTGGATTTCCTTGAACGTCGAGAAGAAGCCGCTGGACGACCCACGCGTGCGCCGTGCGATCCGCATGGGGCTAGACGTGGATCAGATGCTGCTGGCCGGCTACAACGGCCTGGCGCCGCGGGCGAATGCGCTCATCCAACCGCAGGTGCTCGGCCATTGGGACGCGGCGCCGCTCCACATGCGCGACGTCACGGGGGCGAAGCAATTGCTGGCCGAGGCGGGCGTATCTGGCCTCAAGCTGCGCCTGACGCTGCTGAATCAGCCCGCGTTCCAAGCCATGGCACTGGTTGCCCAGTCGCAGTTGCAGCAGATTGGGGTTGCGCTCGAACTCGACGTGCGGGATGCCGGCACCTACTGGTCGGCCGGCAAGGGCGATGCCGGACGCGGGCTGGACGCGGTGATGATGCGGTTCAACGGCAAGCTCGATCCAAACTTCAACACGCAGTGGTTCCTGTCCGACCAGGTCGGCGCCTGGAACTGGTCCCGCTGGCGCTGCCCGGAGTATGACGCCCTGCACGCCCAGGCCTCCACGACCCTGGATGAGGCCGAGCGCGCCGGCATCGTCGTTCGCATGCAGGAACTGATGGAGCAGTCGTCGGCGTTTTTGTGGCTGACCTATGACGTCGACCTGTTCGCCTCCAAGAAGTGGCTGAAACCCGCCATTATGCCCACCGGCAGCGATTGGCAGCTGGCCCAGTTTGCCGCCGCATAGTGTCCGCTTGACCTATGCCATTCATCCTCGCCCGTTTCGCGACCACTACGGCTACCCTCGTCGGCGCCATGCTGCTGCTGTTCACCCTCAGCGCCGTCGTTCCCGGCAACCCTGCCGATACCCTGCTCGGCCCCCAGGCCAGTCCCGAATACGCACGGCAGTTCGTCGCCACCATGGGCCTCGACCGCCCAGTTCCGGAGCGCCTGCTACGCTTCTTCCTGGCGCTCGGGCGCGGCGATCTCGGCGTGGACGTCATCACCGGCCGCAACGTGACGTCGCTGGTCGCAGCCGCGCTGCCAACCACGCTGACGCTCACGTTCGGCTCGATCGCACTGGCCATCGTATTCGGCATCCCGCTCGGCTGCCTGGCGGCGCTGCGCCCCGGCAACTGGTTCGACCAGCTCCTGGCGCTGGTGAGCGTTGCCGTGATCGCCATTCCCGCCTTCGTGGTGGCGATCGTGCTGCTGATCGTCTTCTCCACCGCGCTGGACTGGCTCCCAGTGCTCGGCGGCGACGGCCCGGCCGGGCTGGTCCTGCCGATCGCGTCGCTCGCGCTCGGCTGGATCGGCTACATCGCCCGCCTCACCCGCACGTCCATGCTAGAAGTGATGGGCGAGCCCTACATCCGCACCGCCCTCGCCTACGGACTGCCGCGCCGGAAGGTAGTGTTCAAGTACGCGCTGAAAAATGCCGTCATCCCAACCATTGCCGTGCTCGGCCTCGGCGTCGGACGGCTGCTCGGCGGTGCCGTGCTGGTGGAAATCGTGTTCGCCCGCCCCGGCCTCGGCAAGCTGGTGCTGGACGCGATCGACAGCCGCAATTACCCGGTGCTGCAAGGCTCCGTGTTCGTGGTGGTGCTGCTGTTCGTGCTGACCAACCTGGCCGTCGATCTGAGCTACTCCGTCATCGACCCACGTTTACGCCGCTTTAGGAAGTGAGGCGCATCGTCGGTAACTGGAGCGGCCGCGCGGGCGCTGTCTTGGTAGCGCTGGTCGTTGTGTTCGCGCTATTCGCCCCCCTGCTGGCGACTCACGATCCCGAGGCGCTGGACGTGATGAACCGCTTCGGCTCCCCCACCGCCGGGCACTGGCTCGGCACCGACCAGGTCGGGCGCGATATCTACAGCCGCCTGGTGTTCGGCACCCGCGTCGCGATCGGAGTGGCGCTGGCCGCCATCGCGCTCGCCGCGGCGCCTGGCGTGCTGCTCGGAATGGCGGCTGCGGTGCTGGGCGGATGGTGGGACCGCACGCTGCTGGTGCTGTTCGACGTCGTCGCGGCGTTCCCCAGCCTGATCCTGGCCCTGGCCATCGTTGCCGTGTTCGGCCCCAGCACGCGCAACCTCGTGCTGATCGTCGCGCTGACCCTGACGCCGCAGTTCGGCCGGGTCGCGCGGGCGCAGGCCTTGGCGGTAAAGGCGGCGCCGTTCCTAGACGCCGAGCGCATCCTGGGCGCCTCGCGCGCACGCATCGTGCTGCGCCACCTGCTGCCCAACATCGCCGGGCCGCTGATCGTGCTGGCGAGCCTGGACATTCCGAACGTCATCACGATCGAGGCCGGGCTGAGCTTCATCGGACTCGGCGTGCGGCCGCCGCTGGCGAGCTGGGGCACGCTGATCAACGACGGTTACGCCTACCTTTCCGACAGCATCTGGCCCGTGCTGACGGCGAGCATGGCGCTGGCAATCGCGACGCTGGGCTTCACCCTGTTCGGCGAGGCGCTCCGTGACGCGCTCGACCCGCGAAACCGAGCGCGATGATCCGGGTGCGTGGCTTGTCGGTGCGTGCTGGGCGAGCGACGGTGTTGCGCGGCATCGACCTCGACATCGCGGACGGCCGCATCACGGGTGTGGTGGGCGAGAGCGGCAGCGGCAAGTCGACCCTCGCCTACACGCTGCTGCGATTGCTGCCGGCCGGGATGGTGGCGAGCGGCCACGTCGATTTCGACGGCACGGACTTGCTGGCGATGTCCGAACGCGACATGCAGGCGTGGCGCGGAACCCGCGTTGCGATGGTATTCCAAGACCCCATGGGCGCGTTGAACCCGCTGTTCACCCTGGGCGCCCAGCTGGCCGACGTCGTCCGCCGCCGCGATCCCGGCGTCCCGCGCGCCACGGCTCTTGCCCGCGCCGCCGCCATGCTGGAGCGCGTCGGCCTTTCCGACTCGGCTGCGCGCTTGGCCAGCTACCCGCACGAGCTGTCAGGCGGCATGCGCCAGCGAGTCGTCATCGCCATGGCGCTGCTGGTGCGGCCCGACCTGCTGATCGCCGACGAGCCGACGACCGCGCTGGATGCGACCGTCGAGGCGCAGGTCGCGGCGCTATTCCAGGACATGCGCCGCGACCTCGCTGGCAGCGTGCTGTTCATCTCCCACCACCTTGGCCTGGTGGCGCAACTCTGCGACGAGCTGGTGGTGATGTATGCGGGCACGGTAGTGGAAACGGGGCCGGTCGCGATGGTGCTCGCAAAGCCGCTGCACCCCTATACGCGGGCGCTGCTGGCGTGCGAGATCGACGCGACGCTGGCTGGCCGGTTCCAGACCATCAAAGGCGAGGTTCCCGACCCGGCGATGCCCCTGCCCGGCTGCGTGTTCGCGCCGCGCTGCCCCGACGCTGTCGCGGCGTGCCGGACGACCGTGCCGCCGCTCGAACCCAAACGGCCGGGGCGGTCTGCCGCCTGCATCCGCGTCGATGGCTGAAACGCTGGCTGCACTCCGGAGCGTCCACGTCCGGTTCGGCCGTACCCAGGCGTTGACCGACGTCTCGTTCGCCCTGGCGCCAGGCGAGATCGTGGGCGTGGTCGGCGAGAGCGGCTCCGGCAAATCGACATTGTGCCGCGTGCTGATCGGGCTGCAAGCGCCGAGCGAAGGTGCGGTCGAGGTCGGTGGAACGGCGCAGATGCTGTTGCAGGACGCGGCAGGGTCGCTCTCGCCGCGGATGCGCTTGCGGACGCTGCTGGCCGAGCCGATCCGCATCCACCGCCTGCCGTTCGCCGCGGCGTGGTCTCGGATGGAGGCGCTGCTTCGCGTGCTGGGCCTGCCGCCAGACCTGCTGGACAAGTATCCGCACCAGATCAGCGGCGGCCAGGCCCGCCGGGTCGCGATCGCCCGCGGGCTGATCCTCGAGCCGGCGTTGCTGATCGCGGACGAGCCGATGGCGGGGCTGGACGTCTCGGTGCAGGGCGACATCCTGAACCTGCTGCTGGACCTGCACGCCCAGCGCGGCCTGACCTTGCTGATCGTCAGCCACAACCTGGACGTGGTGCGCCGGGCGGTGCAGCGGACGGTCGTCATGTACCTTGGCGAGGTCGTCGAGGACGCGTCCGCCGCCGCGTTGTTCAGCCGCCCCGCGCACCCCTACGCCGCCGCCCTGCTCTCCGCCAACCCCGCCACCGACCCAGCGCGCCGCCGCACGCCTATCCTGCTTCAGGGCGACATCCCCAGCCCCGCTGCGCCCCCGGCCGCGTGCCGCTTCCACACGCGGTGCCCATCCGTGCAGGCACGATGCCGAACGGAAAAGCCTGCGCTGCGGAAGATCGAGGCGGGACGGGCGGTGCGCTGCCATTTTCCGTTCAGCGTCGGGTCATAAGCGTTGACGCCCAAGCCCCCTGCCGCTACCCCGGTCGCGTGTCCGACTCATCCGCCCCCGCATTGATCCGAGTCCGCGGCCGGTCCTTCATGGCCCTGGTATTGGCGCCCGAGCCGCCCGTCGCCGGTTGGCTGGCCGGGCTGGACGTGCAAATGACCCGCTCGGCCTCGTTTTTCGACGGCCGGCCGGTGGTCGTCGACCTGTCGGCCGTGCCCGTCGCCAGCACCGACATCCCGGCACTGATCGCGAACCTGCAGGCGCGCGACATCCGCATCATCGGGGTCGAGGGCGCCGACGACGCGTGGCCCGGCGACCACGTTTGGGGCCGGCCGCCGATGGCCATGACCCGCGTGGACCGCTCGGTTGACATCCCGGACGACGCCGCGCCGCTCCCGCCGAGCCCCCCCGAAACGCCGTCGCTGGTGCTGAACGAGCCGGTTCGGTCGGGGCAGTCGGTCGTGTTCGAGCGCGGCGACGTGACGATCATCGGATCGGTCGCGTCCGGGGCCGAGGTGATTGCCGGCGGCTCGGTCCACGTCTACGGCACGTTGCGCGGCCGGGCGATGGCGGGGTTGCTGACCCATGGCCAAGCCCGCATCTTCTGCCGCCGGATGGAGGCCGAGCTGCTCGCCATCGACGGCGTGTACCGGGTGGCCGACGACATGGCGCCGACGTTGCGCGGCCGGGCCGTGCAGGCCTGGCTAGATGGCGACGTGCTGACGATTGCTGCATTCGACTAGCCCGGCGGCCACGCCGGCAGACATAATGAAGGCGATACATATGGCTCGAGTGGTGGTGGTGACTTCCGGCAAGGGTGGCGTCGGCAAGACGACGTCCACGGCGGCGCTGGGCGCAGCCCTGGCGACGCTGGGGCAGAACGTGGTGGTCATCGACTTCGACGTTGGCCTGCGCAACCTCGACCTGGTGATGGGAGCGGAGCGACGGGTGGTGTACGACCTCGTCAACGTGGTGCAGGGCGAGGCCAAGCTGGCGCAAGCGTTGATCCGCGACCGCCGGGTCGAGAAGCTGTCGCTGCTCGCCGCCTCGCAGACCCGCGACAAGGACGCGCTGACGCAGGAGGGCGTCGCGACGGTGATCGAGGAGCTGAAATCGAAGTTCGACTGGGTTATCTGCGATAGCCCGGCCGGGATCGAAAAGGGCGCCACCCTGGCGATGCACTTCGCCGACTCCGCGGTGGTGGTGACCAACCCCGAGGTGTCGTCGGTGCGCGACAGCGATCGCATCATCGGCCTGCTCGACAGCAAGACCGCCAAGGCTGCGGCGGGCGGGCGCATCGACAAGCACCTGCTGCTGACCCGCTACGACCCGGTGCGCGCCGCCCGCGGCGAGATGCTGAAGCTGGAGGACGTGCTGGAAATCCTGTCCATTCCGCTGCTTGGCATTATCCCGGACAGCGAGGAGGTGCTGCGCGCCTCCAACGTCGGCGCCCCGGTGACCTTGAACAACCCCACGAGCGCCCCCGCCCGCGCCTACTTCGCCGCGGCGAAGCGGCTGATGGGCGAGACGATCGAGATGACTGTGCCTACCGACAAGAAGGGGCTGATAGGCCGGTTATTCGGACGGAGGGTCGCATGAGCTTGTTCGATTTCTTCAACCGCCGCTCGTCGGCGCTCGTCGCCCGGGAACGGCTGCAAATCCTGCTGTCGCACGAGCGCGCCCTGTCGGGCGGCAAGTCCGACCTGGCCGCGATCCTGCACGAGGAGATCATCGCGGTGATCGCCAAGCACATCGCCATCGACCGCGACAAGGTTCAGGTCAAGATGGACCGCGGCAAGGCGTTCTCGACCTTGGAGATCGATATCGAGCTGCCGGAGGCGACCAAAGTCGTCAGCAACTAGCGTGGGGCCAGCCGTAGCTATCGGTTGCGGGCGTTATTGGGGCCGCGATAGTCGAGCGCCTCTGCCGCGGTTCGTAACGGCTGATTAATCCAGGCCAGGCATGATGAGGAGAGAGCAGCGAGACAGCCGATAGCCATGCCGGCCTCGCGTTGCTTGGTGATGCCGTCGATTGTCCGCCGGGTCGCCGCGACATGGAAGGAAGCGGCCTCCCTCCGCTTCCTTCCACTTACGCCTATCTTAAACACGTCCGCATTGCCCTTGTTGGCGTGGCAACGGCGGACATCTCGAAAGCCAAAGAGATAATATATCTATCCGGTATCGCGTTGGTGATTTCCTGGTGTCTTGTCACATGGTCACCCAACAGGACAATTTTTAACAGTATTGGTGTTAATACAATAGACTACCTGTATTGGATTTGTCTGATCATAGCAATGATGTTGTCTGGTGTTGGGTTTACGAACATCCTAGGCATCATCTGTTACGATCTTGGCAGCCAAAGTGTGCTTTGGGGTAGCCTATCGCTGATTGCTGTCGCATTTGGTTTATATAAATTCGGTCGGGACTCTCGTCGCATGTCGAGAGCTTTCGCGTAACATGGCATCCGCGCAACATGGCCGGACAGACGCCTGAGGCCGTTACCCGCCCTAGAGCGACTCCGTATCGAGGGCGTACCCTGCTGCACGGACAGTACGGACGACATCAAGCTCGCCCTCGCCGTTGATCGACTTGCGCAGCCGGCGGATATGCACGTCGACCGTCCGCGGTTCCACGTGGATGTCCGGCCCCCATACCGCATCCAGCAGCTCCTCGCGTGAGAACACCCGGCGGGGGTGCTGCATGAAGAACTCCAGCAGCCGGAACTCGGTTGGGCCCAGATGCACCGCGCGGGCGTTGCGCTGCACGCGGTAGGCTGCCAAATCCATGTTGATGTCGTGAAACATCAGGCGCCCCTTGGTCGGCACCACGTTGGACCGCCGGAGCAGCGCGCGCATCCGGGCCAGCAGCGCGTCCATGCTGAACGGCTTGGTGATATAGTCGTCCGCCCCCGTGTTCAGGCCGCGCACCGCGTCCTGGTCCTCGGTGCGCGCCGTCACCATGATCACCGGCAAATCACGCGTCGCCGGGCGGCGGCGGATTTGCCGGCACACCTCGATGCCGGACAGGACCGGAAGCATCCAGTCCAGCAACACGATGTCGGGCGGCGTTTCCGCGATGCGGGTGAGCGCCTCCTGCCCATCGACGGCTTCCTGAACCCGGAAACCCTGTTTTTCCAGGTTGTAGGTCAGCATCGTCATCAGCGCCGCTTCATCCTCCACCACCAGGACCAGCGGCTTGTTCAGTTCCGACATCACGTCCCTCGCCGTGTGAAGTTCCAGCTTCATCCTATGTCATGCCCTGGGCCGTACCACGGCGTATGACGACATGGCGCCCTTGGGACGGCTTCCCGATGGATTTGTTCCAGTGACGGAGTAATGGATCGTCTCGGCGATGTTCGTCGCGTGGTCGCCAATGCGCTCCAGGTTCTTGGCAATGAACAGGAGGTGCGTGCAGGGCGTGATGTTTCGCGGGTCTTCCATCATGTAGGTGACGAGTTCTCGGAATATCGCGTTGTAGATGTCGTCGATGGCCTCGTCGCTCCGCCAAACCTGCATCGCCTTGTCCGCGTTGCTCTCGCCGATCGCGTCGACGATGAGCTTCAGATTCTCCTGAACCAGGCGTGTCATGTTGGCGATGCCGGAAAGGCTGAAGGGCAGGCTGAATTCCGCTAGCACGATGCTGCGCTTGGCGACATTGGCGGCATAGTCGCCGATCCGCTCCAGGTCGCCCGTCATCTTCAGCGACGATACGATCTGCCGGAGGTCCTGGGCCATCGGCTGCCGCAGGGCGAGCATCTGAACCACCAGGTCCTCGATCTCCCGCTCAAGCTGGTCGACGGCTGGGTCCTGTTCGACTGCCTGGGTGGCGGCCTGGGTGTCCTGCTGCAGCACCGCGGTGGCAGCGGCGGCAACCTGGCTCTCGACCATGCCTCCCATCTGGGTGATCCGGTCGCGCAGGGCCTTCAGCTCCTGCTCGTATCTCTTGACGATGTGCTCGGGTTGATCAGGCATGTCGGGGCTCCTCAGCCGAACCGGCCGGTGATGTATTCCTGGGTCCGCTTCTCTCGCGGAGCAGTGAACATTTGCGCGGCCAGGCCGACCTCCACCATCTCGCCGAGATAGAAGAATGCGACCTGGTCGGCGCAGCGGGCGGCCTGCTGCATGTTGTGGGTGACGATGGCGATCGTAAAATCATGCTTCAGTTCGTCGATGAGTTCCTCGACCTTGAGAGTGCTGATCGGGTCGAGCGCGCTTGTCGGCTCGTCCAGCAGGATCACCTCCGGCCGGGTAGCGATGGTGCGGGCGATGCACAGACGCTGCTGCTGCCCACCGGACAAGCCCATCGCGGACGTGCCTAGCCGGTCCTTGACTTCGGTCCACAACGCGGCGCGCGTCAGCGACCATTCCACGCGGTCGTTCATGTCGGCCCTGCTGAGGCCTTCATGCAGCTTCACGCCGAACGAGATGTTGTCGGCAATCGACATCGGGAAGCAGGTCGGCTTCTGGAACACCATGCCGATCTGGCTGCGCAGCGCGTTCCGGTCGACGTCGTCGCCGATGATGTTCTGGCCGTCCATCATGACCTTGCCGGTCGCCCGCTGGTTTGGATACAGGTCGTACATCCGGTTGAGCACCCGCAGCAGCGTCGACTTGCCACACCCCGACGGCCCGATCATCCCGGTCACCTGCTTTTCCGGCAGGTTGAGATTGATGCCCTTGAGCGCCCGGTTGGAACCGTAGAAGAAATCGAGGTTCTCGATCACGATCCGTGGCACGTGGAGCGCGGGAACGGAGCCGTCTATCCTGCGCACGGCAGGTGCATCGGTCCGGAAGGCGTTACCCTGGGGCTGTGACATCGGTTATCCTCAGTTCACGCGGCTGCGCAGCAAGAAGCGGGCGCCGACGCTGATTACAAGCACGAACAAGGTCATGAGCAGCGCGCCCGCCCAGGCCAGCGAGTGCCAGGCATCGTAGGGCGCCAGGGCGAACTGGAAGATGACCACGGGGATGTTGGCCATCGGCTCGGACATGTCGGAGGTGAAATACTGGTTGTTGAGCGCGGTGAACAGCAAGGGCGCCGTCTCTCCGCTGATGCGGGCGATGCCGAGCAGCAGGCCGGTGAGGATGCCCGTCCGCGCCGCCGGATACAGCACGCTGACGATGACCTTCCATTGCGGCGCGCCGAGGGCCAACGCTGCTTCGCGCAAGGTGACCGGGACCAGCCGCATGGTCTCATCCGTCGTTCGCACGACAACGGGGAGCAGGATGAACGCGAGGGCGACCGCACCTGCCCAGGCCGAGAAGTGTCCACTCTGCCGGACCACCAATTCGTACACGAACAGTCCGATGACGATGGAGGGAGCCGACAGTAGGATGTCGTTGACGAACCGGATGACCTCCGAGAGCAGGTTTTTCCGGCCGTACTCGGCCAAGTGGGTCCCGGCCATGATGCCGATGGGCGCGCCGAGAAGGACCGCGACGGCGATCATGACGGCGCTGCCATAGATGGCGTTCAGCAAGCCGCCGTCCCGACCCGGCGGCGGCGTCATCTGGGTGACCAGTTTCAGGTTGAGCGCGTCGAAGCCGTTGACGATCGTGGTGGCCAAAATCGAGACCAGCCAGATCAGCGCGAACACCGTCGCCACGGTCGCCAAGGCGAGGGCGATGACGCTGGTGATCTCGCGCCGCCGGGCACGCGCCGACAAGGTCGCCATGTCAGGCTTTCCCCTCGCTACGGCTGAGACGCATCAGCATGAGCTTGGCCGCGGCAAGCACGATGAACGTGACGACGAACAGCAGGAAGCCCAAACCGATGAGCGACGACAGGTAGATGTCGGAGTCGGCCTCGGTGAATTCGTTGGCGATCGCCGCGGCGATCGAGTTGCCGGGCGCCAACAGCGACGCCTGCAACTGATGGGCGTTGCCGAGCACGAAGGTGACCGCCATGGTCTCACCCAGGGCGCGCCCAAGGCCGAGGAAGATGCCGCCGACGACTGCGGTTCGCGTGTAGGGGATCACGACGCCGCGGACCACCTCCCAGCGCGTGGCGCCGAGGCCGAAGGCGGCCTCTCGCAGGGGCGTGGGAACCAGGCTGAACACGTCGCGCATCACCGAGGAGATGAACGGGATGACCATGACGCCGAGAATGGTGCCGGCGGTCAGCATGCCGATTCCGAGCGGAGGGCCGTCAAACAGGATACTCAGCAGAGGGATCGGGCCGAGCTTGTCGGTGAGCCACGGCTCGATATAGTCGGACATGAACGGGACAAACACGAACAGGCCCCACATGCCGTAGATGATGCTGGGGATGCCAGCGAGCAGCTCGACGGCGGCGGCGACCGGCCCGCGCAGCCAGTTGGGGCTCACCTCGGTCAGGAAGACCGCGATGCCGAAGCTGACGGGAACGGCGATGATCATGGCGAGCAGCGACGTCACCAGTGTCCCGAAGATCGGGACGAGCGCGCCGAAATCCTGCTTCACCGGATCCCATTCCGAGCGGTAGATGAACCCGAAACCGAATTTCTCGAATGCGGCGAGACCGCCGTAGAACATCGAGAACGCGGCGGCGCTCAGGCTGATCAACACGAACAGCGCGGCGAGCAGCGCCAGGGTCCGGAACACGGCGTCGCCGGTGCGTTTGGTCCGCGGCCGGACGCGCGGCGCCGGTCCTTCCTTGGCAAAGTCGAGTCCCGCCGCCAGCTTCTGCATCGACACGTCGCCTCGTCATTCAGGATCGAACGAGCGGCGGACCGTTCGGAAACGGCCCGCCGCTGGGGTATCAGTGAATCTCGGTCGCCCAGTATTTCTCGATCTGGGCAACCAGCGCCGTCGGTAATGCCACATAATCCAGCTTTTCCGCCATCGGCTGGCCATTTTCGAAGGACCACTTGAAGAAGTCGAGGGTGGTGCGCGAGCGCGTCTCGTCCTTCGGCTGCTTGTACATGAGGATGAAGGTCGTCGCCGCGATCGGATAGGCGGTGTCGCCGGGCGCATCGGTCATCACGAGGTAGAAGTCGCTGGCGTTTGCCCAATCGGCGCTGGCGGCCGCAGCCTGGAAGCTGGCGGTGTCGGGCTTGACGAACTTGCCCGCGTGATTCTGGACGAGCGCGTATTTCATCTTGTTCTGCAACACGTAGGCGTATTCCACGTAGCCCAGCGATCCCTTGATGCGGTTGACATACTCCGCCACCCCCTCGTTGCCTTTGCCGCCGACGCCGACCGGCCAGGACACGGAGGTTCCCTCGCCGACCTTGGACTTCCACTCAGGGCTCGCCTTCGAGAGGTAATTGACCCAGTTGAACGTCGTTCCCGAGCCATCGGAGCGATGGACGATGTTGACGGCCTGGGCAGGAAGCTTGAGGTCGGGATTGAGCTGTGCGATCGCCGGGTCGTTCCAGAGCTTGATCTTGCCGAGGGACAGGTCGGCTAGCACGGCGCCGGTGAGGTGCAACTGTCCCGCATCCACGCCGTCAATGTTCACGACCGGGACGATGCCGCCGATGACGGACGGAAATTGCGCCAGGCCAGCCGCCTTCAGTTGGTCGCTGGGCAGCGGCGCGTCGGTCGCGCCGAAATCGACCGTCGCGGCCTTGATCTGCGCAATGCCTCCGCCCGACCCAATGGATTGGTAATTCACCTGGATCGGTTTCACGTGGCTATATGCCTCGGACCAGCTGGAAAGAACCGGATAGACGAACGTCGAGCCCGCGCCGGTGATCTGCTGAGCCGCAGCCGGGAGGGCAGCGGCCAGGGAGAGGGCAGCGGCCAACATGGCTTTGCTGAGTTTCATTGAAGCTCCTGATAACGCTTGTAACGTCGAACGACGATCGATGGCGGACAAGGCCGAACTGCCGCCCCGGTGGTCGTAGCAGTGCTTGGTGATGGTGGTGTTACAAAAATATTACGGAAATATGACACTGCTTCGTCCTATGTCTCGATAAGCGAAGCTGCAGCTTGTAGTAATGTCAAATGAATTAGAATGTCGCAGGGCATCGTTTCTCGTCCAACGACACAGTTTCCCCGCGCCTATCTCACCTCGACAAGTCTAGGGTTTCGGCAAGGCGGATGATAAATTCACGAAAGTGTAGTTTGTTTATTATTAAATGTCGTTGGCTGGCGCTTCGCGAAACGGCTCCAACCTGGTCCCACGGCCGCAGTGGTGCAGTCGTTATGGGTAAAATCCTTAAACCGGGATGGTTGAAGCGGAATGACATTGAAGAATTGGTATCGGCAATCTTGCGCCGTCGTCGCGACGCTGGCGCTGCTGCAGCCGACGTTCGCGTTCGCCCAGGAAGCGCCCGGCGAGGTGACGATCGCGCCGCCGAGCAGCGATGTAGTGGGCCGATATGCCACCAACATGGGTATGCAGTCCGCCCTGACCACTGCTGAGAAGGTTCGTCTTCTGCAGCGGAAGGTGAAGTATGTGTTCGTGTTGTTCCAGGAGAACCGCTCGTTCGACCACTACTTCGGCACCTTCCCCGGC
>JAABUJ010001090.1_pt1 | contig 42663 bp, 48 predicted proteins | sample 5559131 | NCBI WGS metagenome assembly JAABUJ01 (sample SAMN10711875, study PRJNA513366) | rock metagenome | isolation source: Antarctica rocks | place: Antarctica: Victoria Land, Mt New Zealand nord | collected 2016-01-07 | reverse complement strand
TTTTTTGGGGGGAGCCGGGGTTTTGTGGTGTGTGCTTAGCGGTTGAGTTGGAATGACTGCCTATGTATACGAGGGCTTCAGTGGAGCGTTCTGAGGCTCTGGGAACATTATTTACCACTTGCGGAAAGTGGAAGGGAGGATTTGATGTGAGTCCTTAAATGACGTGAAGCCTGCAGATTGTGGTGGTGATACAGTACATGTTGTAGCTCGCTTGGATTTACACCTCCGATCTCTTCAACCCTCTTTCACCTCTCACTAACAGCGTTCGCTTCATAACTCCCATCATGACCTCGTATCGCTCTGGTGAAGAGCCTGCATCATCAGGCGATACTTACAGACCTTTACCCTCGCAGACGCGCGTCGATCGCGATCACGGTCGCAGGATGTACGATGAGCAGCATTCTCGACCCAACTCCCGAGACCGATATCACCGCCGCCACTCACCATCTGCACGACCCACTCCTCCGCATGGTAAAATATAGTTGGGAAGAGGAAACCTCGAATGCTGTGCATCTGCTAATGTTGGTCTTTGGAAAGATCGCTCCCGGACACCGCCCCGTGGACCGGCAGTGGAGCCTCAAAACGGCAGCGGTATGCGGGAATGGGACCGTAGACGTGAGCGAGATGGCGCCCGAGAACGCAACGATTACCGCAGAGGACGGTCTCCAAGAGGTGGTTACCGAGACAGAGATCGAGAAGGATACCGCTCGCCGGGCTACGACAGCCGAAGTAGGAGTCAGAGCCCACGCAGAGATCGATCACCTTATTACGGAGGACCACCTAGCAAGGAAGTGATATTGGAGGGATTGCCAGTCGAGATGACGGAAGACGACGTTGGACACCACCACCCTTTCCATCAAAGCCTCGCCCTACCTCTATCACCTTACCATAATCTGCCTAAGTTTTCCGTCAACTTGCAAAGTGTTCTGGCTAAGGCGTAGCATATGGTCGAATCTCGACCGTTGCGTGGAGACTACAGATTTCAAGAGAACTCGAGCAGTATCACAATGTCAAAAATCTTGAGGATGTGAGAGTTATTCGTGATAGGCACACCAGTATGCGGCTTTACGCTTGCTTCATCTTGCATCCGGACACCTGCTAATAGCCTATCCAGAGGTTTCTCGTCAATTTGGATTCCTCCGCTTTGCTACATTACAGGATTCGCGAGCGTTCGTCGAACGCAATTATCCGATGATCTACTTCTACGGCAGTAATTCTGCAGAAGAGAACGGTGAAGCCGCTAAGGTTCGAATAGCATTCAGCCGGCAGAGAGATGATCGCGATCGTTCCGAAAGAACAGAAGGCGAATGGACCTGCAAGATCGTACGTCAGCTGTAGGCCGCTTTAAGGGATCTGCTAACTCGATTGCAGTGTACTCTGGTCAACTTTCCAGGCCGCATGAAGTGTTTCCGCTGCCAAACTCCAAAGATTGGTAATCGAGCCTCTGACTCCCGCTTTCTTGTGCAACTCTAAGATCTATAGGCATCTCAGCACCCGGTATCCTCGCGACGGCAAAACCGTCCAACTTCACGAATAGTGGGGATAGTGATGCTTCCCCTGACGCTACTCCATCTCAATTTCTGCTCTTACGTGGCCTCGAACCTACCGTTACTGAAGACCTCCTTGCGAAGGGCGTTGCCAAGTTATACAAACCGATTGGTGGATCCTCACTTCAAGCTCCAAGTACCACTAAAAAGTCTGGAGCGAAGGTGGCTTCAACGACTGGCGATGCCAATCTCGGAGCGAAAGACGGCAGCATCCGGAGAGTACTGTTAGTGAGAGACCGAAAAACCAACGACAGCTGGAGATATGGCTTCGCGGAGTTTGGAACCGTCGAGGTAAGTGGTCTATGTATTGCTGGAGCGTCAAAATCCTAAGAATATATCAGGACGCACAGGCGGCATTGACGAGATACAACTCTTTTGAGAAATTTACAATATCTTCGAAGCCTGTGATGGTCAGCTATGTTCACGCTGGCATTTTCGTACCTGTCTTCAATCAGGTAGCCGGCGGCGAGAGGTTTACCTTCAGTCCTCTTGGCAACACGGCGACAAAGCTCGCATATTGGGATGAAGAGGCGTATGTAAGCGAGCTGATGCTCTCTACTGGTGAAATTGAAAAGGCCAACACGGCAAGCGAGGGTGGGGCGTCTGCGGTAGACAAGGCCGCTGCAGCGGCCGAGAAAGAAGGACTCTTGAAAGTAGGCAAAGAATCCGAGGCGAAAGCGAAGAAAAGAAAGGCCGAAGCAGCCGCTGCTGCCACCAAGAAGAAGGTAAGTAATCCCAATCTACGTGTCTGGACTCATCGTTGACACTGGTAGTCTGCACCCGCACACCTTCAATTCTGGAGCAACCGGCATGCGGAGCTACACGGCGTCCAGTCTCAACAGGCAGAATACACTTCCCCAGACGACGCCCAGTCAGACAAGAAGCGAACCAAACTCGAGTCATCTGAGCAGACCGAGCCACCCTCCCAATCCTTCACCGACCTCACCAAGAAATGCTGCTACCTCTGTTCCCGCCAATTCAAAACCGAAACCGAAGTCAACAAGCACTCGCGCCTCAGCCAACTCCACCGCGACAACCTCCAAGACGCCTCCCTCGTCACCAAAGCCGCCGCCAAACTCGCAAAGGCCTCCACCGCACAATCACAGAACAACACCACCCCGGAATACCGCGATCGCGCCAAAGAACGCCGACGCGCCTTCGGGCCCGCCAAGAAACCCGCCTCTGCTCCGTCGTCCGCCTCTAAACCCGACCCGGACAGCCGCGCGCAAGACGAGGTCTCAGACGGAGAGAACGCTTCCACCACCGCCCCCCCTTCGAAAGGCGCCTCCCTGCTCGGCAAAATGGGCTGGTCGGCCGGCGAGGGCCTCGGCGCCCAGGGCACGGGCATGGTCGCGCCCGTCGCGACGGATCTGTACGTGCAGGGCGTCGGGCTGGGTGCGGTGGGTGGCAAGGTCGGCGATGCGGTGGAGGAGGCTGGGCGCAATACGAAGGGGGATTATGCACACTTTGCGGAGAGGACGAGGGATAGGGCTAAGGAGAGGTTTGAGCGGTTGGGCTGATGTGCGGTGGGGGAAAGGGTTGCTTCCTTGCTTTTTCAGGGAGGGAGGAGGTTACAGATCGTTTGTGCGGCACTACGCGTGAAGAGTGCGGAGTCTAATGAGCGCTGATTCGGGGTTGTTTGCAGGTAGCCCTCATGTCTACTCGACTGTGCCGCGTACAGTACCGGTCGGTAAGTGTTTGTCCACTTTCCCCTACCCAGGAGGGATAAACACTTACCGACTAGTACTGTACGTGGCAAAGCACATGGACAATGCATGACGTTTGCAGTCATACCCTCTTAGATTCGTAGACTAGCTCACAGCATACTTTTAGAGATTATTGAAACCATCCTTTGAATGACAGATGTCTGATACATAGTCAAGAACGGGTAGTTGCACCTGACAAGTACAAGTACTCTACAATGATCCTGCCGCGCGGCAGGCGTAGACGACTCGATCGGCCTCGCTTGCGCCGCACCTCCCCGCCCATCTTCCCTAAGGTACAGGTACTGTACATCCACAGTGACACAAGCAACGATGCCACCGAGAGTTTATACAGGACATTGTACTCGGAGCTCGTAAGCTTATTTAAAGACCTTCAGAAACCATCCGGGGACGTTTGACGAAATGAAAGAAAGAAAAATTGAAGGGATTGGTAAAGACAGGCCGAAGAACACGATCCTGAAGTCTGACAATACTCGAATGTCATATGGACTCGCCTTCAGGACCGTCAAAGAAAAGAAAGAGAAAGAGAGACGTTAGTGGCCGGTAAAGACAGCTTAGGCGAACGATTACAGTATGATGTTATCCCGAGAAGTTGACAGCGCTCTTGTATCCTACCAAGTTGCGTCTCCTCGACGACTTAGACGACTACACGTTGAGAAGCGACCAGAGCGGATGAAGGTTAGAAGAAAATAAGGCGGTGGCGTAGACCGTTCCTAGAAGGCCATGACGGTGATCCCACGATCAGGCCTTGAGAACCTTGATATCCGGACAACCACGCAGCAACAGATATGCTAAGAAAAGTCCTGCGAGCTCGATGGCCGCGGCAAAGCTTCAAACGACTCCCCTGGCGTCAGGATCGGCATCTTAGTACTCATGAACCCAGGCACGCGATGCTCTCGAGGCCGCTGCGACATTGCCGGTGCACAATCGGAGCTGCCGTCGACGGCCTTTCCGTCAGCGTGGTCGTCGCCCTCGGCACTTTGCCGAGGACGTTTGACCCTCGGGGCGCTACTGGCGAGCTTGCGCTTTCTGCCACGCACGCCGGCAGGTTTCGGGACGGCAGCCTTACGGCGGGATGTGGCCGTGAACGTTTTGTCGTTTGGATCGTCGCTTTGCCCGCTGTCTGAATTAGATCCGTCGTCGTCCTCTTGATCAGGGCTTGCGGGCTTCTGTTCGCTCTGGGGAATCGGCGGAATGACATCGCTGTCGGCAGGAGTGTCCGCTATTGCCGCTGTCTAGGAAGGTGTCAGATTCTGAAGTGCTATACATCGGGTGATGCGTTCAAGGACTTACCGAACGTCGGGAGTAAACGAAGTTTGCCTGGTGCGCCGATGGGGGATAAGGCTCTTGCGGAGACCGGGGCAGCTGAGGACCCGGTGCAAGGTCTGCAGCTGGTGGAACGCGAGACGCTAAGGAGGCGGCGGAGGGTACCGTGTCTGGATGCTTCATATAACCGCCCTTGACGAGCTGTTCCGCCGCTCTAGCAGAGATCGGAAACCCCTTGGCTGGGTCGAAGGACAGCTTTGTCCCACGTGGGCGTCGCGGCTTCGCTGCCGAGGGTTTCTTTGGGGTCGGGAATTGCTCTGACTTGGGGATCTGGCTTTGCTTGATTGCAAACGCTTCACCTGCCTGCTCGGCTTCCTCTGAGATCTGGGATGTTGGCAGGTTCGCTTTCTTGATATCGTCGAAATACCATGCCTTCTCTTTCAACTCCGCGGGCTTGGCTCTGGAAGCTCTCTGCACCGTTTGTCAGTCCACGAGTATCACATTTGTGGGCATAAGACGCCCTTACCTTTTTCTTTGGTTTGAGTATCTGTGCGCTGGCACCGCTCGTGTCTAATGTCAAAGCTTCAGGGTCCAACCGAGTTTGTGAAGGGTACACAACTGCCATGCCTGATGGGTCATTCTGTGGGTATGGCATTCCAAATCCGCCGTTATCGCGGAACAAAGAGCTCACCGGGTATCTCGATGCTTCCGGACCGACTGGGAACGAACTTGCTATATTCCTGGGTCGGTCCAACGGTGAGATTCGCGGTAATGTGTGATTCCAGTGTGCAAATCTCTGCTTTGTTGGAGAAACGTACGGCAATGGTCGCGGTAAGTAGCCACTTTGGACTGTTGGAGATTGCTCGTTATACCCCGTGTGAACGTTGGCAAACGGCCCCGCTTGTGGACCACTTAGCGGTGAACGGAAACCTGGGGGAACGGAGCTGTTGGACAGTCCCGAATACAGGGCTAGGAATGAGCCGAATTGTTGCTCCGTCTCGGCCTTCCTCCTCATGATATCGATCTGGGAAGTCTGGAAACGATTGTACACCGCAGGCACGGACTGGTTGAGGAGAGTAGGATCTAGACTCTGCGGATCTGCGTAGCTTGTTGAAGACGCTGGAGCTGGCTCTATACCTGCAGACGTTAAAGATGTTCCCACCTGTCACGAGGATATATTTTTCTGGTTCACTCACCGTACTCGGCGGATCGAAGCTCAAGATCTGGCCTTGACCGAAGAGGGAAATTGACCGGCGCAAGAGGTTCCGTATACTGCGGGACTGACGTTGAAACTGGTGGCTGCATTGTGTGCAGTAGTGGTTGTCCCAAATTTGAGAATGATCCCAGCGATCTAAGTTTAAGATGTTGGTTTCTCATATGCCTACGTTCATGGTAGTCATCATAGATCTTGATACGTTCTCTAAGAATCAGATCGTCCTTCTTGAATTGCTTACTCCACTCCTTGTCTCGCTCCTCACTCCGCTTTTCTTGCTCTTCCTTTGGCAACTTATCTATATCCTCCTTCATCTTCTCCAGTGCATCTTGTGCCTTACCTCTCGCTTCGTTGTACAGCTCATGAGCTTCTTTCGGTGTGATTGGCTCATCACCTTCCTTCCATCCACGAGGTACCAGCATATTACCTAGGTGACCAAGACCAGAAATCCGATGTGTTGGACCGATTTCGTCGGCACGGCGTACGTACGGATTCAAGTCAATTGGTTCCTTCGATGGTAGCTCGAACATCTCGGGTTGAGTTGAGCTGTAAGGCTCACAACCGCGAGGATAGAGATCGGCCGTCGGATGATACGCTTTCTGAGCAAGACCGAGGGGCGGAACGTTGTCACTTCTCTCGAACTGGCTTCCGTGAGCTTGACCGTGATACGCGCTCAGCTCTCCACTTGGTGCAGCCAGCCCCTGCTGTTGGCTGGACTGGAACCTAGAAGCAAGAGCTCCCGTGAAGATCGGACGAGGGATGTGTCGAGCGAGGGCGGGGCGAGGACTTGGAGATACCGGACGCAAAGCCCTTCCAGCATGTGCTGTGGCCAAGTCAGGTCAGCAAAGACCTGGACATGAACTCCAATGTCACCTCTCAGAGCAAATATCTAGACTCCAACACACGAAAAGGCTCACGCCCCTGCTACGAGCTCTCAAACATGGGTGCTAACACTTACGATGAATTCCCAAACTAGCGGCTCGAAGCAATCCTTGCTTTCTCGAGCTCGTAGGGCTAACCGCTTCGACAATGTTGTCACTGCAGCATGTGAGTTGACAACCCTCGATCTCCTTCTCCCACCGATCAAACAACCATCAGAGCTGGAACTTACGGTGGAGTGTCGTACTCGTTCTCGTGCGGAGTTCGAACTCGAGGCGACGCGTCGCCAGTGCCAGCTGAGGTGTTGTTCGAGAGGCCGTTACCCACAACAGCAACCTCCGGCTGAGGCATTTGAACATAGCCGCCGCCAGTCTCTGTCACTTCGCTGTGATTCATCTTGGCTTGGAAAGATCTCGACTTTGAGTGAATTGCTCTTTGGTTGCGGGAGAAGTGCTGTCGAAAGTGTTGGATGTTCGGAGTGGATGTCGTGCAGAAGAACCTTTAAGCTGGAAATCATGGAGCTAGGTGACGATGAATAGGTCAATTGCTGCGAGGCTGTCCATGAGCAGCTGTGTTGTGGGTATGGTGGTTGCTTGGAGTGTTGCTGAAGCTGAGCATGTGAGGTGGTGAAGTGAGCTCTCGAGTCACAACACACTACACCTAACTCAAGATCACTGTAATTGCTTGGTAGATAGTGTTCTATTTCTGCCATTTGGATGCCTAGTGGCAAGCTCACTCGTAGATCTACAAGACTCGCTGTTACAGTGCATAATTGAGATGTTTCGGAGTCTCAATTGGCATGTTTTACAGTACAGTATCAATTTCAGTAGCACTTGCAAAACGTTCACTCCAAGATTTCTGTAGGTACAGCTACATCAGAGGGACTGTAGAGTAATTGATTTAGCTACAAAGGAGTCTGGCTGGATACAGAGAGTTTGAAGTAGACGAAAAGGAGCACGAAGCTCGACCCTTGTCACATCAAACAGAACCCGTGGCCATCCGTGCCAGCTCATTTGGTATCAATGAAAGAAATATCCCGAGAGATAGCAGCTAAAGATCGTCTCCACTCTGCAGGTGGTATGCTACCACAGAGAACGAAGAGACCGAAGCTAGAAGTGGCACCTCGCCAGAAAAGAATGTGTAAAGGAAATAGGCGCTCTCGTGTAGGAGTCATTGCAAGAGAGTGATCTCGAAATCGCTTCATTGCTCGCTCCAACAACGTGCTTTGCAAAGCCTGGTCAACGAGGCTACCACGACACCGCCGGGGGAGCATCTGTGGTTGGCTGCGAGGTCCACGCATCCTTTGACGGGGTAGTAGACGCGCCCCAGCCAGAATTGGTGACTGCCGTAGCTGGAGCTGGACTCCAAGCGTCCTGAACCTGAGCGCCTTTGAGTTCCTGGAAAGAAGAGCCGTTTTGCGAAGGACCGTTTTGAGTAGCTGAAGCGGAGGTGCCGTTCTTCGCGACCTCGTCGTCACGATCGGTATCGTCATCATCCTCGAAGGTGACTTGGCCATTTTCAGGTACATGCTGCTGAAGGAACTCTGGCACAGGTTGCTTCGTCTCCATAAGCACCTTGACCAAGTCATCGGCGATGTCTTCGTTACGGTCGTTGTAGAAAGAAGTAGCAAGACCGATGTTGCCGATTCGTGCAGTACGACCTGAGGCTAGGTGTCAGAAACTACAGCTGTAAAGCGCAGATTGGACAAGCTTACCAATGCGATGAACATACTCATCGATACCTCCGTAAGTGGTGTTCGGTAGATCGTAGTTGATGACATGCATGACGTTCTTCACATCAAGACCACGAGCGGAAACACCAGTAGCAACGAGGATCGGAGCTTTGGCAGCACGAAACGATCTCCTGAGAGCTATCGTCAGCCGGATCTTCGTGGCAAAGCCTAGGATTGACTTACAATGCGTCTTCGCGTTCGCGCTGAGTGCGGTCGGCGTGGATTGATGTACTAGGTAGTCCTTGGTTGTACAGAAAGTCGTCCAGAAAGTCTGCTTGACGTTTGTTGTTCACGAAGACAATGGTACGTGAAGGAGGCATAGACATGAGCAGGTCGTAGAGAGCAGCGCGTTTCTTGTCCTCGTCGACGAAGACGACCTGTAATACGGTCAGCAAACACTATCAGTGAAGATACGGTTTTCACATACGGTTTGAGTGAGCAGCTCGCTAAGATGAGTGCTACCGGCGCGGCCGACGCGGATGCGAACGTGGTCCGGGGACATATACTCTGCCGCCAATGCGCGAGCAATCTTGGGAAAGGTCGCCGAGAACATCATGTAGGTATGGTCAGCATCTTCATTGGAATCTGTGTACCCGTTAGTTACTGCAATTGCAACCTCGAGAAACTACTCACCACCACCAGACATAATCTTCTTCAGATCCTCAGTCCAGTCTGCGTTGAGCATTTCGTCCGCTTCGTCGATGATAGTGTACCTTCGAGGTTTAGTACTTGATATTCAAAAGAAGGCTGAGAAGTGCGACCTACTTCAAGCGACTCATACTCAGGAGATGGGGTTTGTCCATGAAGTCGATCAGGCGACCAGGTGTTGCGATCAAAACGTCACAGCCTTTCTGCAGCTCTTCACGTTGGTCACGAACAGGTGCGCCACCATAGGCAACACATGGACGGAGCATTGAACGGTAGCAGAGACGACGTGCCTCATCGAAGATCTGAGTTGCTAGCTCACGGCTTGGGACGACGACCAGGATCAAGGGTTCAGCACGGACGGAGTCGGTTGCAGAGTTGAAGGCGCCGGCTACATTGGGGCGAGGACCAGCGAGCTTCTTGGCTTTACCCATGAGCTTTGACAGCGTTGGGATGAAGTAAGCGGCTGTCTTTCCCGACCCTGTAACACCGATATGTTAGCAATCTGGCAGCCTTGTTTCTATCAAGAGCTTGAATGCGACTCACCCGTCTGAGCACAGCCAATTACATCGTAACCTTTCAGAACAGCAGGCAGGACGTAAGCTTGGATGGGTGTCAACTCGGTATAACCGCAAAGCTCAACGTTCTTAAGCATGATAGGATGGAGACCAGCGTCTTCGAACTACCATAGTGCGTTAGCTTCCAGGTATGTTTCAGGCCCGCTGCAAGAATCTCAAACCTTTCTAACGGGTTGAACCTTGACTGGGCCTTCGAGGCTAACTTTGATGGATATGACTCTGTGGTTGATCAGTGAGTTGACCCATATCTTCTAGCCTAGTGATGTTACTTACTTCTGAAACAAAATACCAGAGTGAGTACCAGTTCCCTCGTGGAAAAGCTGGCGTTCAAGTTCAGGGTGTGGCGGTCCGATGTCTCCAAACTCATCCTTCCACTCGTATTTGGCAGCATTGGAAGCCCAGTCCGTGAGCTCAAGCATCGAGTCCGTAGCCTCACGACCTGAAGCAGTGTACGCCGAGTAGTTGTATTTCTCCGGCTCGGCCCACCCTTGCTCTCGAGCTCGAGCGGCGCTGTCTCCAGCCTGAGTGTTGGATTCCTTGTTGTGAGCGTCGGTCGTGTCAGCAAGCGCGTTGCTCATGTCTGCAGTGTCGAACGCTTTGTTGCCGCTCGGGAGCTGCTGAGTGGCAGACATGGTGGTGGCCTGGAATATCTCTGTCATGGAAAGGTGTTAGCTCAATGTTCGACGTGCGTTTCAAAGCGTGTGAAAATGGAGTTTATGAAGCTAGAGGAAGTCCCGTAAAACTCAGAAGTGGCGATCTCGCAGCTGTGTTATGAGAGAGACGTTGTTTTGGAACTATAGCTCTGGGTTCAGGCAGAGATTGCGAGAGTATCGCGCGTTGAAGAATCACGCAACGTCAATGGAGAACTTTTCGACGTACCTGGACCAAGAGGCTTGCTGGTGAGGTTTCCTGACTGGAAACAATGGGCAGAGAGTTGCTCCGGCTTAGCTGTGAGCAACGAGCAGTAACGTATCTGCAGTAGGGACAGTCAGTTGGTGGATGTGTTATGTAAAAAGATGAGAGCTTTCAAGATTGCTTGGGTATGAAAACTGAAACTGATATAGACGCTCGCTTAAGCACGGTGAATCCTCGATAGGGCTCCGTGCCACCGAAGCGAGGCCGATTCCAGCTTTTAGATCCACCGTGCCAGCTGACGAAGAGAGTGACGTACACAGATGCCGAAACACCATTCACCCACACCAATAACACTTTCTTATATTCAGTAGGGATGGAGTTCAGGGCGTGCTGCCCTGATATCCCTTATATACTCTTCTTGTTGGCTACGGAAGTAGCATGGATCTGACTTCTTCCCTAGTCTTTCCTTTCCTCATTGCCCTTATTCCTCATCCCACAGGGCCTTCACCACGGACAACTGCTCTAGGCAAACAAGTGACCTGACGTATTGCTTCCCTTTCCTTTCCTTTGATTATCTTTCCTTTTCTTTGATTTCCTTTCCTTTCCTTTCCTTTCCTTTTCTTTGATATTCTTTTTCTTTTTTTTAATTTCTTCCCTTTTTTTTTTAATTTTCCTTTATTCTCCTTCTGGCCCCAATTGGACCTCGTTCGCAGGGCTTTGCACCAACAACAGAAGCCCAAGATAGTCGAAAGACGTGGCATATTGCTGACTCTCCTTCCTTTTCTCATTGCTCGTTTTATATCTCATCACACCGGGCGTTCCACCCAGGAACAGCAGCCCCCGACAGTCGAACGTCGCGATGTATGACTGACTGTTTTTCCCTTTCTCATTGCTCTTTCTGTACCTCATCACACCGAGCGTTGGACCTAGGAACAGCAGGTCTGACAGTCAAACGTCGAGATGTATGACCGACTCTTTTTCCCTTTCTCATTCCTCTTTTTGTATCTCATCACACCGGGCGTTCCACCAGGAACAGCAGCCCCCGACAGTCGAACGTCAAGATGTATGGATGATTCTCTTTTCCTCTCTTATTGCTCTTTTTGTACTGGGCGTTCCACCAGGAACAGCAAGCCCCGACATCGAACGACGTGGCATATTGTTACTTTGGGGAGCATGTATGACAGTATCTGCGGTTTCGGGATTCAACATCTTCGTGCCCTTCCACAGTCCGATTGTGCCTCCGGGCGGTCGGCTGATATGGGCTTTTGTCCCCGCTCTCGTTTGCACTCTTGATCATTTCCTGCCAGTCCGATCTGTGGACTTGGGTTCGAAGAAGAGAAAGGTCCTCTAATCTCGGTGTACTCTGCGATCTCATTGCTAGGCTCCTGTTTCCAAACTGAGGTTCATGTACTCATGACAGACAAACTTCCTGTTCCCAAGTCTCCTCCTCTATCTTCTCTGATAGGATCCTTCATTCGGAATACACAGTGTGCCCGTCTTCGGCTCTTTCTTCCACACCGAGGTTCATAAACTTGTAACAAGCAAGCTGTTTGTTCCCAAGTCTCTTCTTTTCTCTTCTCTGATATCATCCTTCATTCAAAATACACAGTGTGCCCGTCTTCGTCCATGTGGCGGGGTCCTGGCAACTCTCGCTTGCCCAAAAAGTCGCGTGAGTCCAGTGTGCAGGCTCATCATCCTCTCCGCAGTACTGACTGGTTTATACCTCCGTAGGTCATTCATTTTCCAAGCAGTGTTGAACGGTAAAAAGCTTCTTGCATCTCTTCCTTTCAGCTACGCCGGCTCCATGGGAGCTGTTTTGCCATCTAAGATATTTCTTCGCCAAATCATGTTGGGTGCTCTCTGGGCTTTTCAGGGGGCGCAAGTAGACGTTCGCCATCCTCTCTCGCAGGGACATTGACAAGATATCTCGCCAGTCTGGGGATATAACTAGTTTCAGCGTTCGCAAGTTCGGCAAAGCGGCCCATAAGTCGTGTTGGCGAAGAGATGAAGGTGTCTGCTCGATAAGGATGCAATATTGAGCGTAGCCACGGTCTCGAAGACGGGCTTATTGTCAATGACCGCATTGGTATAGGTCAGAAAGGCTCGTTGTGCAAATGTCATCTTGAGCAGGTACTCCTTCTGCGCAGCTGTTAAGGTCGTTTGGAATGGTGGTGGGGTCGTAAGAGAACTCTAATATTCCGTGGGATATCCTGCATGAGCGATCGAGATAAGGAGACGTCGTTGCGGATGGTCGTTGTTTGGTGCCGTCTGCACCTCATTGCTTCCACGTTGGCACACAACGAAGAGTGGGCTATTTTCTTCGTACTGTCCTGCTGTGAGTCCACGACCTTCGACGACCCCAGCACGAAGCATTGACAGTACATTTGGATTGATCCTGTGCTTGGTCGTTGTGTTTTGCTCGTCATTTGAGAAGCCTTCTGCAGTTCTCTTCTCTGGATCCTGCGCATTCACGATCCTCGAATATATGTGAGCATTTGGTGGTTGCTCTTTTGCTGCCTTGTCAAGGTCTACTTTGGCTGATACGGCTGCCTAAGGTTTTGCCTCACAAGGGCGCTTCGCCCCTTTCCGCAACTATCACCATCGCACCTAGCCCAAGCACCGATGAATTTCTTCTTTAACAGGCGTGTCTAGGTATGCAGTATTGCTTTGGCTGCGAATCTTGACGACCGTTGTGACCTTCGCCGTCCACCCGAGCGTTGAGATGAAGTCAAAGAATTCTGGGCGTGGTCCTTAAAGGGCTCTGCCCTGGCCGAAGAATGGATCTCTTCTGTTGTCGTGGTTGTGAGGTCTTCTCCAGGGCAATCGCGCAACTTTCTTGAATAATAAAAGGCTTTCGAGGATATGACCGACCTCTGGCCTGTATGGATCCAAAACGGTATGATGGTCTCCCCGTACCTTCTTTGGCGGATGTGAGTCCCGCGTATGTATGACCATTTGGTGGTTTGTCCTCTCTGAAACGCCACCGGAAGTTTCATCTCTTTCGACAGAATCCTTGAACGGCAAGAGAGTTCTACAGAGATCGACAGCCACTTCTCCAACGTTTCAGAAGTGTACTTCTGCATAGCTCTTCAAGACGTCTTGATCCCTTTCTCCAGCCGCAGGCAACCTAACAAGAGCAACGGCCCAGGCCCCACACTGTGCGCTTCGATTCGCGCAACACTGCCACTACCTCTGTGCAGTTTGCCCTCTTGCCCTTCTTTTGGCCTCCTTCAGCGCAAGTTGGAAGGTGCAAATATGTGGGCTGTGCTCCTGGGTACTTTATATCGATCGGCAGGGGAAAAGGCATGCCTCTCACGCCCTTCTTTCCGCCTCCTTCAACGCAAGTTGGAAGGTGCAATTCCGTGGGCTGTGCTTCTTGATACTTGATGTCGATGGGCAGGGGAAAAGGCATGCCTCCCTCGCCCTTCTTTTCGCCTCCTTCAACGTAAGTTGAAGGAGGTATATCTGTGGGCTCTGCTCCTCTGGTACTTTGTATCGATAATGAGAGGAAAAAGGCAGTTTCCCGACGACTTTGCATGGCAAACGTATTTCAAAAGACTTCCAGGGACTTTGATGCTGGCAGGATTTGTAAGTGAACAGTCACTTCTGGGATGAATTAGAGGCTTACCGTATAGTTGCAGGGCATTTCACATGTATTCACACAACCTTTTAACAATACCAGTGGTGTCAATCGGTTTGAAAGACAGCCGAAGGCCATGGAATGATCAAAGTGTCTTCAAGAAATCATCCAAGATATGCTGGATGTTTGGGGATGATCAGACGCCCCAAGTGCGCGAGGGCGGATAGCGGATGGCAGACAGCCTAAGATGGCGTGGGTGCGTTATGCCTAGTATATATATGGGTGTGAGGATGAACAGCAGGCTGCCAGAGATGGCGCGGGCGCGTTATGCCCAGCAGATAGGTGGGTGTGAGGACGGATGGCGGCCTGCCTATGATGGTGCGGGCGCGTTATGCCCAGCAATGATGTAGGTGTGGGGTTGGATAACAGAATGCTCTAGGTGTCCTGGGTGCGCGATGCCCTGAGCGACATAGATGTTGGAGTGCAAAACAAAGAGTCATACAAGAAGGCGAAAGAGCAGTCACACAAGGAGAGACATTGTTCATCTGCGATGTCGAGAAGGTGGCAGCGGCAGCTCATATATATACAGTATATGAAGATGGAGTTTGGAGGAAGAAGAGCGTCAGATCTTGAGAGGGGTGGGCATGGTACTTAAACCCCAACATGATGAAAAATTTTCAACACTTCGGATACATTCATCGTGGTAGGCGAGTATTCACGGCGGCTAACCGAAGGTTAGGCGAGATGACTGTTGAATGAATCAATGGATGGCTCAAAGATGTGACGAAAACATGAAGTTAATGATAGCACCAGGCAGATCTTCATGATGACCAAGGGTTTGGGTTCAGGATATCATTGAGGAAGACAGGCCGACCGTGGCCTTCATATACAGGTGCAGAACATCATACAATCACACGCAAGAGTCATGGTGTACAAGATCAGAAAGCACGTATATAATGACAATAGAAGCATCTTCTGTCAAGCTGATATCACCTAAATGCCCTTGGCCATCACTGCAATACCGTAGATGAGGTTCAATTAAAGTGATGTTCGTTTAAAGCGGCTAAGGGACAGTCGCAGCCACGCTAGCTGTGTTAGGGCTAGCGTCCTAAGTAGCCCACATGAACACCCGACTTGCACCAGCATTCACCACGTTGCAGCTACCCGCACTCCTCGCTTCACCGGCATTCAAACAACATGGTGACATTCATCATGCAAACATCTGCCGAAAGCTCAAGTCTTAGGTGTCGTTCTCTTCCTACTGCTTTGATACATGAAAAGGACTCTTCAACGGCCAGAGAGCTGTACAGCTCAGAAGTGTACATCCACACAGCTCTTCAGGACGACTTGATCTCTTTCTCCAGCCGCAAGCAATCTAACAAGTGCAACGGCCCAGGCTCCATCATCCCACGCTGCGATCCGCCCAACACTGCCACTACCTTCGCCACCGTAGTGTACAATATAACCACGAATCGAGTCCTCATGCAAATTCTGATAAGTCGCTGCCAGCTGCCGGTAGTAGGCATTGAACACTTGAGAATTGACGCTGGCAAGACTCGTGTTGTGGTCCAGCATTAGATACTTGTGGCCCTGACCTTTCTTTTCTCCACCGACGTACAGGCAGATCTTTAGCCACGGCTTTGAAGTTTCCAGGACAGGGGAAATGAAAAGCTCGGGCTCGAGCAACCATCTATCGAAGCTATAACTCGTTGCTTTCGGATTCATCCTGTGCTTGGCCGTTGCGTTTTGCTCCTCAATTGAGAAGCTTGCAGTTGTTATCTCCGGAACCTGAACTTTGCAGCCTTTGTAAGATGAAGGCGGTGGCCTCCAAGCACCTACGATGGCAGCAATTTGCTGGACAATCCTTCACAGATTAGCCTAAGCTCATAAAGGCTGCATGTCTCACATACTGGTCATCATCGAAGCCCCACGCCAATCCAGCCCGATTCACCAGCATCCCTTCGGCTTCTTCGTCTGCCACCAATCCAAAATAGCGGTCTTTGGCGCCGGTGTCATGGAGAAATGCAAGCGCTGCAGTTGTGTTCGTTCTGTACTCATCTATCGTACTCTTGAGGTACTTCGAAATCTCCTGCTGCAAAGGCAGCCAATCCGCTTCAACGATACCAAGCTTTCGTTTCGCCTGTTGGAGGGAAATCCTGCGCTGCACTTCTTCTATCGAGTTTGGTGGTCCTCTGGCAAATGCAAGGACCGAGGTGTCTTCATCGTCGTGTACCCGAGTAAGTTCTGGACCCGGTAGCCCTTGCTCAGGTGGCGCTGGCATAGCTACACTGGGCTCCTGTGATGTTCAGCCCTCGTCAACTAACGCAGCCAAGGCTCTGAAGGTGGACCTACAAGTACAACGTTCAACTGGAACGAAGTTACGAATGGTCTCGGGATGCTGTTCAAAACACGCATAATTGTGAAATGAATATGGAAAACAGCATACAGAGCGCTATGTGTCAAGACCCACGCATGTATTTTTGTGGCTGTTGTGGTTGTGTGGTGAATGCCCTGAGTATATCTTGACATTGACACGGAGTGTTCCGCCGAATTTTAGGACTCCTACTTCTCTTACATCGCGAAGCTAGAGTTTTCATGAGAAACTTCTGGGAATCCAAAGGCACCGCGCTACATCTGTTCCTGGGATTGACCTTCCATTTATTTGGGGGTCCATACCCTTGGAGAGTTATCCATATGTCGGAGAGAATGCCGAGAGAGATGTCCTAAAGACATTAAGGAGTCTTGTCTCAGCAATTAACGATGCCCTCATATACAAAATGCGATCGACCAGAAAGCCTCATCCAAATCCTCATGAGAGCATCCTCGTCCTCTCTGCAGCAAGTTCACAGTCCATTCAGTCTACAGCCATAATATGTGGGCCAATGATTCGCTCAACGACCAGGCAAAGATCTCTGCAATCTGGAGATTCGATAACTATCCCCAACACTGACGCTATTGTACAAACGGACTCGCCTGTGCTCTATTCAGTAGACGCACAGACCCAGATTTGAAACAGAGATACTGTCCATCACCCACACTCAGAGTCAAAGAGCCCTAGCTCTGTGATTGTCATACGTGCTCCGTCCCCTTCGAATGAGCGCTCTCGGGAGTCCATCTCTCTTGGAGGAGATACGACAAACTCCACCAACTCATATGTCCCCCTCAGAAGAGACCAGCCAATCTTACGCGAACTATCTTCAGTCCCCCAGGCCTTCAAAGTAAGTCACACCACGCATTCATTTCATGAGACCGCATGGCAGAGCCCTCTGCAACCAGCAATCCCAGGAAGTCTCACAGAACCTTGTTGTTTGTCTTGGCCGCTACTGGGTCATTTAGACTTCCTTGCGGTTCACTCTACATCAAAAGGCAAAACTGTACCTGTTAGAGATCTGCTCGGTATCTCAACAGAGTGGGAAAGAACACTGGATCATGGCAACGCGGACTGGCTGAAGGGACTGTGCATGGGCAGCAGTGGTGATTTCATTACAATCACATACCTAATCTTTGCATAAACCGGTAGACGGAGTAATATGTGGAAGATCAGGGCTATATATTGACGCAAGTAAGGACTGAGGGATCTTGGCCAGAGACTTTAATCGGCCTAGCGACGTCCCTACGTAAAGGCACCTCTGGTGTAGGTATGATTCTTTGTACTTGTAGTGAGAAGTGGTACTACGTGGACGTGAAGTAGCTGGCTGAACTGAAAATGGATAAGATACCTTAAGTTAGCCGATGACGGAGATTTCATCAGCACTGCAGTGGAGAGCTTTACAACACACTGCAAGCCGTCAGAGTTCACCTTTTAGGTTGACAGATTGCCGAAGGTGTTATCTCTAGATGGCAGTCGGCGGGAGGAAGAAGACAGAAGGCTGTATTCTCGCATGACGGAATGAAGAATGGCAAGTCGTGCTGGGGACGTGGAGTTTCTTATAGAGACGTTGAAGCGGCGGGTCCGTAGGCTGCTCGCTTGAAGCAAATTTTACCAGCCATGGACAGGAAAGAAGAGGCAATCCTCTACTCGTGGGATCAGAAAGAGAGGATTGATAATTGCATCTACTCCTCACCGGTTATCGCATCTTGGCCTCTTGAATTGTTGAATTTTTATCCTTCCTCTGAGGATCATCAGTGGCGAATGCCTACAACGCGCTTTACACACTTGCCTTGAAAACTTGTCAACACAGAACAGCATCGCGAGTGAATGCAAAAACTTATAAAATGAACACTAACATCTCGTGGATTCTAAAGTTATTTGTCTGCTACGTGTTTCTCCTTCCATAACCTTCAACGTACCTAGTCTCTACTACATTCGAGCACTATCACTGTCTATCTATCTCGCTGCCTGAAAGCAAAGCACGTTTCTATTTAAAGCACACCTGTATTGGCAAACATGGAATCTCTAGTCGCTGATATTTCCGCTGCAATTCCTGCGACCGAGGGCAACTCCGTCTCAGCAACGCGGAAAGTTGCAAAACTACGCCAAAGACAACGTACGACTGCACCTCTCCCCGTGCGAGCCATGGCAGGAAGAGCCGTCCTCAGTGACGCGTTTGACACGCAGATGGGTCTCCTCTCCACGGCCACGCGTACCATGGACGTCAATGCAGTCGATACACATCGCCAAGAGCTCCGAACCACCCCGCTCTTTTCATCAGCCGTGCAGGACCTCGTGAGTGTCGACACTCAAAACCTTGGGACTACACCGCGCGGGCTCCCTGATGAGTTCCCTCAGTACGGTCTCCTGGCCGCAGAGATTGACGTTTACGAAGAGTACATGAGGGTATCTCGAGCTGGCAAGCTTAACGAACATCCAGGGCTGGAAGATGGCCGCATCCATCTGAATGTCAACACTCCTTGGTCAGCATTCATCTGCGGTTCTCAAGGTAGTGGCAAGAGCCACACGCTTGCGTGTATGCTCGAGAATTCTCTTTTGCCATCGGTCCTTGGCAAACTCCCCAATCCGCTTGCAGGTATTGTCTTCCATTATGATCCGTTCACAAGCCACTCGAGCGGCCAGATATGCGAGGCAGCTTATCTTTGTTCCTCTGGTATTCCTGTGCGTGTTCTTGTTTCGCCGACGAACTTCTGGCGCATGAAGGAGGCGTACGAGAACCTGCCTGGACTCCCAGCCGGTGCAGCGAAGCCAACGGTCGTTCCGATGTTGTTACGAGAGAAGGATCTGGACATTCGGAAGATGATGAGCTTGATGGCTGTCAGCGAGAATGATGGGCCAATGCCGTTGTATATGGAAGTGAGTCATCACCTTTCATTATTGCTGTGAAACAAGTACTCACAAATCGGCAGGTGGTCTGCAATATCCTTCGCCGAATGGCTGTAGAGTCCGAGGGTGCCCCAGGCTTCGACTATGCAATCTTCAAGAGTAGACTCCTCGACGAGGGGTTCACCGACAAGCAAAACGGACCGCTTAGACTACGCCTCAACCTACTCGAAAGCTTCATGGACATTCCACCTCAAGCAGGAAACCAGCCACCCAGCATCAAGCCCATCTTCCCACCCACCAAGCAAGGCGCCAAGGCCCCGAGACGATGGGAGCTAGCCGAGCAGGCGAAGACCGAAGCGGCGCTCGCCAAGTCACGCAGCAAACCCGACATCTGGAGCTTCCAGACCGGCAGCCTCACGATCGTCGATTTAAGCTGCCCCTTCATCGACGACGGCGCAGCCTGCGTCCTCTTCAACATCTGCCTCGCCCTCTTCCTCGAAGACCGCAGCAATGCCAGCCGCATCATCGCCCTCGACGAAGCCCATAAGGTACGCTTATCTCAAATCCCATCGTCCCCCCTCCGCCAGCCTTCAAGCTAACCAGACACCCCACAATAGTTCATGACGAACTCCCCCGCCGCCAACATCTTCACCGAGACCCTCCTCTCCGTCATCCGTCAGCAGCGCCACCTCGCTACCCGCGTCGTCATTGCGACACAGGAGCCTACCATCTCACCGAAACTGCTGAACCTCAGCTCCATGACGTTTGTCCATCGCTTCACGTCCCCGGAGTGGCTCCACGCTCTGAAAGCGCACCTCGCGGGCGCGTCGGGCTCGGAGCGTAATCTCGAGGAAATCTTCGACGCCGTCGTGCATCTTGATCCGGGAGAGGCGCTGTTGTTCGCGCCGTCGGCGATGGTGCGTGTCAGGGAAGTGCAGGACGGGGATGGGAGAATGACGAAGAAGGCGGGGAAGTTGGGAATGCGGTATTTGAAAGTTAGGGTCCGGCAGAGGTTGACGGCGGATGGGGGACGGAGTATCTTGGCGACTTGATGGGAGTCTTGTGTCTTTTCTGGCCATGTGCGTCGTGCTTCGCCTTGGTGGTCCGTTCAGGTTTTGTAAAATTTGAATTTCGACAAGTATTCGAAGCGTTGGACCCCTGCTTCGTTGGGGGGGGGAGAACGACCATTCTGGGACCTGGAAAAAGGGACCAGGGTTGCTGTCGATCTTGGCTGCGCCGAAGCGTGTTTGCTTGGGGCATGACTCGAGTACCGTCACGCTACACACAATCGTGATGCAAAACAAGGCAAGTCTGAACTTCCTCGCCATGCAAACATGCGCCCTTGAGCACCGGCATTCGCACCCCGCACTCAGATCCGCACCCGCATCCACTTAACCCTACCCACACTCATCTCCCCTTCACAACCACCGCGCAACGCGTTCAGAACTCTATCATCCACCACGTCTCCCCTTTTCCCTTTCCCCCAACTCCACCATTGTATCGTATCCTCTTTCCCAGAACTCCCCTCTCGCCCCAACCGAGCAGCCCAACCTACCCTGCCCTACCCATTCCAGATCCCACCCCTCGATCAACGTGCTCATCTCTCCACCCGCCTACTCGCTCAATGGAACGGAACGGCCAGTACACACGTCCCACCCCACCCCATTCCCCGATTTGAGCCAGAAGGCAACCGCAATTGGCAGGAGAGAGCATGTATCTTCGTTCGAGACGGCCTCGTGTCAGTTTGGTGTGTGAGTGTGTGAGTGTGTGAGTGTGTGAGTGTGTGAGTGTGTTGTGCTGTGCTGTGCTGTGCAACGCTGTTATCTCACGGAGATGTGCTCTCTCTATCCTTTGGCTCCGTCGATGGAGTCGGGCCTCTGGTTCGGTGGGTGGGATGGGCCGGGAGCTGGGCCTGGTGCTAGGACTGGGATGGGGGATGGACGGATAGGTGCGAAGGGCTTATTTATAATAGTAAGGACTGGAAGAGAAGAAGGACGGGTCGAGCTCGGCGCGAATCGGATGCGGCGAGGAGCGGGTGTAGGTGACTTGGTGGGGTGGTTGTCATGTCGAAGACGGAAACTCACAGCAAGCAATCAAAAAAAAGCAGTTGTCAGAGTTTGGTATTTGTGCCTGGAATTGTGGACGTTTAGGTGTATGGAGGTAGCATGTACATACTGTAGCGCAGCGAAGCGACGGCCGGTCGTCCGACGTTGGAGCAACAAAGCCCTGACAGCTCCCTTGTTCCGCACAGACCGTGCTTCTAGCACCCACAAAGCAAACCCCCCCCCCCCCCCCCCTCCCTCCCTACCCACCTCCCCTCCCCTCCCCTCCCCACCCCTCACGCCCACCTCCCACACACCCCCCCTACCCCAAATACCGCTCACTCCGCAAAAACGCCCCAACACCCTCCCTCCCCTCCACCGCCTCAACCATCTGCTTCAGCCGCGGATAATCCTTCAACCCCTTCGCGCCATGCTGCGTGAGATTCTCATCATGGCAGACCTGATAGATAACCAAGTCCGCATACGTAACCTCCTTCCCAATCACAAACGGCCCGCGGCGCGAGAGGTCGCTCGTCATGAGGTGGGTTTCCAGCGCGGACAGGAAGCGGTCGCGGTCGCCGGACTGGTGCGCCGGGTAGGTTTTGGCCTTGTCGGGCGAGAAGAAGGCCGTGATGAAGAGGGTGCGCCCTGGGTTTTTGAGGGACGCGTTAGCTCTACGGATGCATGTGCTTCGCCTCGCCAAACGAGAGTCACGTCGTTCTGACGGCGTGCGAGGGCGGCGACGGGGGTCGAGGAGGGGAGGAGAGACGAAGGACGTACAATCGATAGCGATATCGCACATGGCATCCGCCCAATACCTCTCGTCCTCCGTCGCGCCATCATACTTCCCCAGCAGGCGGGCGAAGTGGCGCAGGATGGCGTAGCTCTGCGTCAGGATCTTGCCGTTCAGCTCGATGACGGGGATGCTGCCCGTCGGGTTGAGTTGCTTGATGGTGGAGTTTTTGGCCTCGGGGTATTCTTCGAAGGTGTAGCGCACGTCTTCGTATGCGATGCCGGCGTCCTGCACACAGGCATCAGCGGAGGGAGAGATACTCTTGGGGGGGGGGGAAGGGATTGATGGGGATCGGGGCTGAGGAGCGCAGAGAGGGAGGGGGGAGGAGGGAAGGGAGGAGGAAAAAGGAAGGTATGGGGGGTAAGCTGACCTCCCACATCAGTCGGACGACTTGCCCTCGCCCTCGCGATTGGAAGTCGAAGTAGTGCATCGTGGGCACGCCGCCGATCTTTGTGTTCGCGGGGCCGGGAGAGCCAACTTTTTTGGTTGTGGGCATCTTGGGCACTTCTTGTTTGTTGAACGTCGTATGAAGGTGTGATTGCGGATTGAGTTGGAGATTTGTGCGTTACCCTCTGATATCAGTCTGGTGGGGGTTCATCTGTTTATATCATCTTGGACCCCCTGGCCCGTCCAGCTTATAGTACGCTTACGCATTGCGGGGCTTGGACGGTGGTCTAGACCATCTCTTTTGAGTTTGGTTGTCTTTGATTGTTAAGGGAAGGTCAGATACTTAGAATTATTTGGAACCCTGGTGGATGCGGCACGTACCGGGGATATCGATCGATCTGTAAGGTAACGTTATAGTAACTAACGTTAACGCCGGCGTGGCGGCTGTTCCAAGCACGTGCATGCATCCACGCATCATGTGCATGCCCATGCAGGGGCTGACATGCTTGTTAACCTTAGCAGGTTTGTTCTATCGCGATTCGCGAGATCTGTAGCTGTACCATTACTGGTAATATTCACATATTAAGAGTAATCTATTATATCCTTTATATCCTTTATATCCATATACATGAATTAGAAGAGTGACCCTGAAGGTGCATTGAGCTATCCATATGCAGAGTATGATACCAGCATGGTAAACCCAAGACAAGATGGTAGGACCCTGGTGTAAGAGAGTAAGAATGGTGCGTGTAAAGCCAAAGTACATGTGCTGAAGAGATAGCGCTGAGAATGGTAAGTAGTAGTGCAGCGTGCCTTACGCCGATGAGATGGTTGATATTCCTCGATGGTCGGGTATGATGGAGGAGGATAAAGCAATAGGAAACGAACGACCAGGGCCGGCTACATGTCGTTGGGAGGATATCTCTGACCGGGTGAGCTTCCCGATCGTCCTGGACGTCCACCTACTCCCCCTCTCGAACCAACCCCGAGTTCAAAGTCCGGATTTGACGTCAAAACGTCTCTCCGCTGCGGTGGCGCTTGCTGCATTGGCCTTCTGTTCGGTACACCGCCCATGGTCGGAGCCATTCCCCTCCCGTTGGGGCCGGGTCTCCAGTTCGGGTTCACGCCTCGTTGCGAGATGGAGGTGAATTGGCTGGTGTCGCTTGTTGCGGGCGATCTTGCCCCTTCCTGAATGCTTTCGTACGAGCTACTTGGGTCCAGATGGTGACCGGGTGAGAGGCCTCGATCGATGTGCTGCCCACCTGCGTGTCCAGGCATCAGTGATGGAGGTAGAGCGCCGCTGTTCGCAAGGGGTGGGTCGTGTTCAGCGAAGCGAGGGTCAACGTCTTCGTAGTAGGTGTCGCTAGAGTTCACACGCGTGTGTTTGACTGCTTGCTGCTGTGAGCTCTGAGCCGAATGTTGTGTTGGAAGCTCGACGGGTGAGCCGTAAATAGGTGCGAGTGGTTGGCTGGTGTTGAGGGGAGGAGTGCCGTTGCGACCAACGCCGCCGGCCCATGCTGCTCGAGGTGGGACGTACGAGCTACTACAGTAAGCGTGATACTGAAAAATATGAGCGCACAGGATAGCTTACTGCTCCCCACCATATTCACCGTTTGGACTCCTTGCAGGTGGGTCTTGCCGATTCTGTTGTAGGGCAACCATCCCTTGCACGTCGGCGTCACTGTCTCTTAGCTGATTCGGTGGAGCAAATCCTGGCGTATGTGAAGGACTTCCTGTATTGGCATCCATCTCGATCGCCTGTCCTACCATACCGTCGTTCTGAAGCATGATCGGTAGCGGGGGAGGTGGGCTCTCTCTTGCATCCATAGCGCCGGTTCCAGGGACGATGGGTGACTGAATCATCGCCCCATAACCGCGATCACCTTGGCTTGGCGGAGGTGCGGGAGATCTCTGCCTCGCGTAACCCGGACCTGGTGCTGGACCCGGCGAATAACCTCTCCTACCATAAGGCCCTGCCGGGCCGTAGGGGGCGGGTGATTGTTCGCGGTTGTAATGGCCGGGACCCACTCGTCCTTGTGCTGGATAGCCGTTGCTGTAACCTGGTGGAGGCCCTCGTTGCCCACGACCGACCATGTCTCCTGCAATCATACCAGCCCCGGCTCCTGCAGCCATGGGTCCCATTGGAATCCCTCTACCGTTCATACCCGGTGGTGGTCCACCGCGACCACCTCCATAAGGGCCGCCTCTATCGTAGCTACCTCTCGAGGGATAGCCGCCCCTTCCTCTTCCGCCGTAAGGACCACCTCGAGAGTTAGTCGAGCCCATTGCTTCGCCAGAGTGTTCGTTCCGTAACCTCGAGTCCGATGAGTCTCTTCGGAACCCTCCCGGAGGCACAGGTCCAAAAGCGGCGGAAGCATTAAGTGGATTTCCAAATTCATCTCTCGGCCCGCCATAGCCTCTACCTCCGCGCCCGCCACCCATTCCGTGTGGTTCGCCTCTTGCTGGTGCGCCGTATCTATCCATACCATCGTCCACCATGCCCGGTCTGCCTGCACTATCTGGACTGGGTGCCGTCCTGTTCGAAGGGGTCCGGTTGTTCAGCGGTATTCGATCCTCGTCGCTTATACGACTTTTTTGGCTCACGTCATATGTGGCAAACGCAGGTAGCCTGTCCGCACCAGGGGCCCCGTTGACCATAGGAGAAATCGGTTTCGCGGATAGTGGCGGGGGAGATTCGGCCCGACCAGTCTGCTGCCGGGTATAAAAGTTCTCTCCATTCATCTCCGCATTCTCCGCGATTCTCTTCTTCCGGGCTTTCCTGCTGACAAGGGTTCGTCGCATGGCACAGGTCACAATACCACTCGCGGTAATAAGTATCGTTGCCGCTAAGACGATCCATCCGCCCCACTGCAGATGCGGTACGAAAAGGAGGATGTCGATGAGGAATGCAAGCAGGGTAACCAGCAGCGTCGGAAGGAGCAGGATGAGAAGGATCAAAAGGTATCGAGGCGAGTGAGACGGCGAGTGCAGATGAGCAGTCGCAGCCAAGATGAAGCATATCAACGTCAGGAGTGCGGCGACTGGATGCACGATAAGTATCGAGGACAAAGAACGACGTGCGGCCGAGGGCAATGAAAAGTCGCCGTCGTTATTGGCACTTCCGAATAAGCCATCTACATGAAGATAGCAAGTCAGTCTGCGAATCTAGTTTACCCTGAAGCCCTCACTCTCTTGATTCCGTGGATTTGGAACGGTAGATGTCTTCCTTCATGGAAGTGGTAGTGGTACTCTTCTCCCCAGATCCCAGATAGTTCTACTCCACGATTGAACCAAGCCCGCCCACAGGCTATGAGTGGTATAGAACAGTAGGTCTGCACATACCGGTACTATATCCCACTCTGACACCGCTGCACTGCGATCCCTTGCAATACCCAAAAACGCCAAAATTGACCCCGCGAAATGAGGCCAAAGGTATGGCCTTGACGATTGGCGTGGAGATGACAGAAAGAAGTAGAAGTACAAAGGCCGCGAAAAGCAGGATTGCTAGCGGAGTTGCTGCTCGTAGCATGATGAACCTTTAGATGACCGAAGCCGAAAGCGCAAGTCGGAAGCCGGTCGGAAAGACACTGCGGTGAAGACAGCGTCTGGGGAGGTGTTGTTCGCTGACTGATATGTAGAATCAACAGTAAATTCAACGGTTACTGTTGATGCGATTGCGCCGGATTGATTCGAACCCCATTTGCATTTGTTTGTGTGGTGATGGTCATTGACAGGCAGAAGGTGGAAAGTCGGCAGTAAAGAACAATGGCCTGCGGGGGAGTCGGTCAATGGTCTGTTTTTGCCGCAGTCGTCAAACGGGCCAAAGTTCAGTTTGTTTAACGTTACCTGCATTGGAGTTGGCTGAACGGTTTAGGAGGAAGTTACCAGGTAGTTTGGAGGCACTTTAGTCGAGAAGCTGAGAAGGATTGTTCCTGAGACGGAACGGGGCGGGGCAGGGCAGCAGGAGTATAAGTTAACGTTCCAGGTTAAACGTTCACGCCTCCTCAGCCACGACAGGAACAGAAACAGGAATAGGAACAGCAAAGAAAGGAGGACAGCTTTTCTTCAAAGGAGTGACGGGAGAGTATCGAAGTAGTGAAAGTGTGAGAAGCTGAATTTGAGATTGAGATTGAGATTGAAATAATTAAGATTGAAGACGGAATGATTTTATGGGGTTCGGGAAGTGGTGACCGGTGAGGAAGCGGGAAGAATTTTCCCGGCCGCTTTAAGATTGCTACAGTCTCTCTCTCGCTTGTGCCTTGCTTTGAGAATGGAAGTCAAGGAGAAGAAGAGGAAGAAGAGGAAGAAAGAAGAAGCCAAAGCATTATGTCACCTACCGTATATCTACAGTACCTATATGCATCTCGACAACATCTTACGAATGTGTACCTTACCTTACCTTAAGGTACTGTAAGTAATAATCAAGGTATTAGCCCTCGTGCAATTTGGTACGAACTTAGGGGCAGATCAGCAGTTGTCGATCATTGTAGATGCCTGATTATGTAAGCATAAGTATAAACCGAGTATGATCTTTGACGTAGCTTAGTCATCAAGCTCCCTACCTAGATAAGTTACCTTACCTTACCTGATAAGAAGAGATTACTGTAGGTACTGAAGCTCTTTTTCGCAGAGTTTGATCAGAAAACCGAAGCTCCTCGCCTTGTATCGCAACTATGAGTCTAGGAGTACCGTACTACGTATGGTAACTCGCATCGCGGAACTGTACCTTAAGCGGCTGCCTTCATGTAAGCTAGATTAGCGAGCCCCGATCAGCGCTAGCTGCTCTTCATCGTCGTCATGAGTTTACTAGCAAAATCTCCAGATGAGTTGCACGAGATGAAACTTCTGGACCTCACGTTTGCAAGCGTTCTCTCCGTCGCCATACGATGACTTTGCTGGCGTCACCACGATGTGGCCGTTGCTGGTCTTCATCTTCCTCCGCTCTACTCCGTGTCTTCGAATCTAAACCCTCATATCAACCACGCCGGCGTGCCTGGAAAGGCCTTCAAACGCAGCAATTTCAGCCCTTTGCTCCCCCTCCTCCAAGCTCTCTTCCCAAACCAACCCCGCCCAAAGTGTACCCCCGCTTACGCAAATGGACTCGCCGTCTTGTCTATCTCGCCGTCGGTGCAGGCGTCATCTATGCCGTTGACCGGCAATTCCTTGCTTCTTCTCTGACACGTAGCGCACGTACCTTTGGTCTCGGTCTGGTCGTGGCTGCGGATTACAAGATCAACTTCCGCCCGCATCCACCGCTGGCGGAATCCATTACTGCCCTGCATGTGCGCAATGCTGAACGCCTCTTCGACCTGCTGCGCGCCAACGGTGGCCTTTACCTGAAAATCGGTCAAGCTATTGCTATGCAGTCGGCCATCCTGCCGCCCGAGTTTCAGAAAATGTTCGCCAAGATGTTCGATGATGCGCCACAGAATACGTGGAAAGATGTCGAGCAGGTGATACGCGAGGATTTTGGAAAGAGCCCAGAAGAGGTATTCGGCGTAAGCTTCAGAGGAGATCCCAACATGGGATCAATGGAGCGGACGGCAAGAGCCAGTGCAAGCGTGGCGCAGGTACATTGGGCCAGGTTACAAGATGGAAGGGAGGTGGCCGTGAAGGTGCAAAAGAAGGAGATTGCGCAGCAAGTCGGGTGGGATCTCTGGACATTCAAGTACTACACCCTTCCCTCAGCGTTTGCCTTATACTGATCGTATAATCCAGAGTTGTCACATACATATATACGACCCTCTTCGATCTTCCATTGTATAGCCTGGTCCCCTACATTTCCGAGCGGCTGTTGTTAGAAACAGACTTCGAGAATGAAGCGGACAATGCCGAGCGCATGGCGGACTTGGTGTCGAATGAGCCAAGGCTGTCAGGGCGAGTTTACATACCGAAGGTCTACCGTGAACTGAGTTCAAAGCGTGTCATGACAGCGGAGTGGATTGAAGGTGTCCGATTGTCCGACAAGGAGGCCTTGACCGCCTCTTGGCGAGGAAAGAGGCAACAGGGAAGTCCTGGCTATCGAGGATCATCGTTGGAATCTTCAAACAATGGAACTGTTGCCGAGTCGTTACGCAACCGTACAGCAGAGGAAAAGCTGAAACCTAGCCGAGACTATTGGAGAGGTAAAGATGGTAAAGGAGGATTGGGTCTTTCGTTGAAGGATGTCATGACTACCATGATTGACTTGTTTTCCGCTCAAATGTTCCTGTGGGGATGGGTGCACTGCGATCCACATCCCGGTAATGTTTTTGTTCGGCGACTTCCATCTGGAAAGCCCGAGGTAGTATTGATCGACCACGGTCTCTACATACATATGGAGCCAGAGTTTCGTCACCAATACGCTCTATTCTGGAAGAGTCTGATGACCTTTGACAACAAAACGCTGGGCAAGATCGTGGAGAGCTGGGGAATCAACAATGCCGACATCTTCGCATCCGCCACTCTGATGCGACCATACACCGGTGGCGACATGACCACATCCAACGAGATAAAAAAGGGACTCACCGGAAAGGAACAAGCCGAGCGGGCTTACGAGATGCAACAGAAGATGCGGAAAGGCATCAAGGCCATCCTGGGAGACGAAAAGAAATGGCCTCAGGAACTCATCTTCATCGGCCGCAACCTGCGCATCGTTCAGGGCAACAATCAGTTCCTCGGCTCGCCAGTAAATCGTATCAAGATTACCGGAAATTGGGCATCAAGGGCTCTGGTCGAAAGTCCGGATCTCAGTTGGAGCGAGAAATGGGCCAACTTCGGACGGCATGTCATCTTCAAGTTTGTTCTTTTCAGCAGCGACGTGGTGTTCTATACCAGCAAAGTCAGGCAATGGTTCGGCTTCGGAAGAGGTATGGAGGACGATATTGAAAGACAGATGCAGCATATAGCAAAAGACTTTGGCGTCGAGCTCAATCATAGTGTTTTTGAGGGTTAACATTTTCTCAGTCTTGACTCTGGGGTCCTTGCTGTTGACCCAACCAGCTTACAGCATGGAGTTCGGTGGTCGATGGCGGATCGCTCACCCTATAGTGGCTACAAAAGCGGCAAGGCGTCCTTGGGAAGGCACTCCTCCATTCTATAGAGATAGACATAGACCTTCTAGAAGATTCTGTTTGCAGGCCTTGAGGGATACTCATGCGCTTCTACACGTTACTTACACATCAACTGCTTGACAAAGGACGCTCGTAATTACGCAACAGTGTCAAGATCCGAATACCCCTGGGCCATAAGGTATGCTTGTCTTGCAGCCCCCATGGACTGCAGAAGCGATCAAGGCTCGTCTCTCGGCGAGGCCATTCACCTTTGCTCTATAAGCGATGCTAATATAAAGTGCAGTCAGTCAGACGTCCATGGTTATTATTGACTGAACACGACCTAACATTACTCAACACATCTCCTCTCTGACCTTAGCTACGGCTTCTCTCGAACACGTGGAGTCGTTGAGGGTAAGCTCTGTTGGTAAGACAGACGCTTGCACAATTGCTCACACTCACACGACAACCGTTTTGCCGTTCTTGTTGTTGTGGCCGCGCGGGCAGCCCGCTAAGTATTTTCAAAGCTGGATGGACACTCACATAACTTCATCCAACTCATCATTGTTGCTTGCAAAGGCCCTTACTTCAAGGAAATAGTGGTCCACCTCTACCTCTACCTCTCTTAAAGGACTTTCATCGCTTCAGCTACATCTCAGAGCTTGCCAGCCTCGAAACCTTGAGGCGGACGAGCACCACAACCTGACTGCACCACAACCTGACTTAGCCACTCGTTTACTCTACCTCATCCAAAGCAGTTCGTCATCTAGCTACCAAAGTCAGAGCCTGTTAAGCACTTCTATTGAAAATCTACTGTCAGAAGTCATAACGCACGCACACAACGTCACGCCAAGTTCAGGTCGCCAGTGCTAGTGCTCATTGCAGGCTACGTGTTCTAGCTCTCACTGTACTCCTCAGTAAGTCTCCTTCCTCCAAGTTAATATCCACACAAGTTCATAACCTCACAAATCTAATCTTACGTCCACTTCCCTCCTACTTCTTCACTTCCAACACCTCTTCTCGTCCATTTGCCCACTTACTATTGCTCACTACCTACACATTGCAGTTCGCACGTGGCAAAGCGCGTGGCTGGTTCAGGTCTCCATTGAGGTTGACAAATACGCAGTAGGGCACGCAATTCACTAAGCGCCCGAGCTCAGAGAGACGTCTCTACACTACATCCAACCTCTCAGTTACTCGACTCCTCCAACTTCATCGCAGCAGAGTCACGTGTTTTATGTCAGTTCTCACATTCTGTGAAGCTTTTCAGTGCAATCACCCTCTAGACACGTCTCTTCAGTCCCATAATTACCCTACTCACCTCTCGTCACGTGAGCACCGTGCTTCGACATCCACCTTCAGTTACTTTACAATGGCTTCCATCGATGCTCTCAGTGGAGGTTCCAATAAGCCAGATTTCGGTCTGAACGAGAACGACTTCATCACCCTGAAATCTGTGAAAGAGGTCGCCACTCTCGATGATCAGCGTTGGAAGAATCTCCTACAAGCTGTCCACTCGTTTGTCGGAAGTCACCTTGATGAATGCGCCTTTACGCCACGCACGCTGAAAAAGGGCCCCTACAGTAAGCTCTTGGGACTCTTCATGATTAACGGTGGGTCACAACTATGGGATGCCCATCGTGAGGGATACCAGAGGGGTGACCATTTCGTGTGGCCACAAGATCAAGAGAGGTAGGTCTACCACATCGTCTGGAGTCTCTATAACATGTACATCTGGCTTACTTTTCAATCTCAAAGGATTCGCTTCCTCGCATTCGTACTTATCAAGTTAGAGGCCGCGAAGCAGTGTTCGAAGAAACGTAAAGAGAGTGGCGCAGACGACAAGGACAACGCGAGCACTGCATCCAGTCCCCCTCCGCAAGCAAAGAAATCGAAGATCGTAGAGGCACAGAAGAGAGTCCCTGCTAACATCGTTGGAAGCCCAGAACGTCCAAGTCTTTTCAGTGGTAAGAATGACAACAATGACTTCACTGACACACCTGAATACAAAGACTCGGACGAGGATATGGAAGATTCGATCGTCGTTGGGGAGAAAGTCGATCTTCAACCTGTCAAGAAAACCAATGCAGGAGATCCGTTCACCTACATTCGTGGTTTACACAAGCCGCACATGTTGGATCCATCTTCCCCTTCTCCAGCGCCAAAGCCAGACCGCAAGCCAGCAACGAAGCCAGCTGGCAAGGAAGCATCCGGGCTGAAGTTCAACGTCAGTGTACCTGCCCGCTCGCAGGGTTCGAAACAAGGTCAAAAGGCTTCCAACAATACTGCACGTGCGATCGAGGCTATCGAAGTCCCACAGCCGACCACTAAGGTTGTCAGCGACAAGATGACTAGCAAGGAGCCGGTAGCAAAGAACCAAGAGAAGCCGAAGGTCCAAGGAGGGCCGAAGATCGCGAAGCAAACGACGACAGTGGACCCACAAGATAAGGTGATTCAAGACCACTCTGAAGGCGTGGCACCGGAGCAGGAAGAGAAGGCGGACATGACATCGTCTGGTACAATTGGCAACCCTCCCGACGAACACCACGAAGATGATACTGGTCCTCGATCTCCGGATTTGACTGACTTCATTTACGATTTCGCTTCTGCCGCTGACGCTCCTGACGCTGACGGCGTTCAAGCCACGGTCGAAACGGACCACGTTAGAACTGAGCCAGACGCGATCGAAACCGCGCCCGTTGCCGTCAAGGCTCCTCCAAAGTCTGCCTCCTCGCTCTCGACAGATCCCGTGGCAAAACGGTCCGAAGCGCCTTCTAGCGAGATTAGTCTTGGGCCCACGAACAACATCGCCGCACCTGTTACTGCTACCGCTGCACTGAACACCCGGTTGTACATGTTTATCATCACCGTTGTGCAACCCGAAGACCCCAGTACCGACATCGACTCGCTCTGCCTCACATTCGCGCCGACAACCACCAACTGGGCATCCTTTTACTGCAATCTAGCCATGCAGCTCCCAGTCGAAGATAGAGTCACCTTCGCTCGGGCAACGACGTGCAAGATCCGAGTCCCACAGCAGGGACAGAGGAAGTCGAGGTGGTTTAGCTTCGACATGAAGCTGGCAGTGGTGGAGACGATGTGGGCCAATTTCATGAGAATGGTCGCTGGTCTCGGAGACGATAGCGAGCCGGTTGAAGTTGAGTTCTTTCCTTAGGTGTGAGCCTGAGCTTCACTTCTGGTATGGATGAGGTTCACCAGTGGAGTGAAGGAAGGGGCTCGTTCTCTTGTACTTCTGGAAGATGGGGAAATCCTTCTGGATCGCGACGGGAACTCGACTCTTTATGGGTTGCTGGGTCTTTGGTCTTCTCTTTCTGCGCTTTGCTTTGAATGTCGCCTTGGCGGGACGCAGAATGCTTCTTTCAGGTCGTTCCACAGCTTCTCCGATTCGATGGGTAACCGCGTCCCGGGTAATACGATAGGAAGAGTTGGACAGAAGTTGGAAGAGGTGGGGAGTGGCAATGGCGACACTTCTGAAGAGATGATGTACCTACAATAGTCACGTGTCTGCAAAGCAACCCTACTGTGACTGAGGTCTTGGTCCCATACTTTCACCCTAGACTGACAATGCCAGCACAGCATATTCTTCACAGAGCCGAGCATGATGCTAATCTTGAAATCTCTGGACACACGCTATGAACTTTTTGAACAGCCCTTGTGGATGATAAAGATGGCATACCAAGACGATGATATGTCATAAGCCCTCATTGCAGATCGATATCATTGTCATATGCAAGAACTGAGACCTGCCTCTACCCGTAGCATGAGTATACCTTGCCAGCTTCTTGTCCACAGCCCAGTCTGGATACACAATCGGCGCGACTTCAAACAAGCTGCTTCCCGTCGTGCCGTAAACAAACTTATCTGTTCTCTAGGCTGGGGTTGAGATGAGACTCCTTATGAAGAATTGGCTGTTACAATATTTAACATCTTTATGTATTCTCATTATAGACTTGTCGATTATACATGGTTTGGAAATCAAGTTCAAATAGATAGAATTCAACTCCTGAATACTGAAGCCACTGTGGCTTGTACCGCGGCTTTATTCGGTTCGAACTATGACGTCGCATTTCTCCAAGCTACCGTAAATTTGAGTTCGTCAAACGACGGCTCTTCAACGACACCTGCTCCTCCACTCAAGAACTCGGTACTACCTCAATTGATCACTCCCACAGCTATGATTACCTCAAGAACCGTCGTCAGATCCGCGCGGACCCTTCGCGTCCGCTCTACGAACCTGCGCAATGTCCGCCACAACACCACGACCTCTTCCAACACCACCCCGAATGCAAACAGCGGCATGAGCCAAGCTCTCGTCGGCGGCGTGACCGGCGGTTCTCTCGTCTTCCTTGCCGGCTACGGCTACTACCACTACTCGGGCGCCAAGACGCTCGTCAACACCGCGCACGAGACGAAGGCCAAGTTCGACAGCATGTCCCGCAAGCTCAAGGACGCCGCCCCCGAACCGAACGAAGCACTCCGATGGCTACGACAGTCGGCATCCTCCTACGCGGCCTTCATCCCCGGCGCCAAAGGCTACGTCGACTCGGCCTTCGACGACCTGGACGCGATCCGCAACAAGCACGGCGACGAGGTCGACCGCATCGTCAGCCAAGCCTACAGCGAGCTGAAGGCCGTGACGCAGGAGAAGGGCATGAGCCTGGAGACGGCGCAGGCGGCGTGGACGATCCTGCAGAAGCACCTGGCGCGCATCGGCGACCTGGCCTCGGACTCGGCGCAGGAGATCATGGACAACCACCCGGCGCTGAAGGACAAGGTCGGCGGCAACCTCGACCAGCTGAAGCAGCTCGGCGACAAGTACGGGCCCGAGGCCAAGAAGGAGGTCGACCGCACCTGGGACCAGATCCGCGACATCGTCAAGACGGGCCTCGGCGTCGAGAGCGTCAACAAGATCCGCGCCGTCGTGCAGGAGAAGATGGAGCTGGTGCGCAAGCTGGGCGACGAGGCGTGGCAGAAGGGCATGGAGCAGGCGAAACCCTACCTCGATAAGAACCCCAAGGTCAAGGAGCTTGTGGAGAAGAACACCGATGCGCTCAAGCAGGGGAACGTGCGTGAGCTGTACGAGAGTATCAAGCAGAGCGTCGAGTCGGGCGACATGGGCAGCTTGGAGGACTACGTCAAGCGCTCTGTCGACAAGGTCAAGCAGAAGAGCGGTGGCGGCGGTAGTGGTGGTGGCGGGATCGATCAGTACCTGAAGATGATCCCTGGCGGCGACAAGATCGTGCCGAAGATCTCGCAGCTGCAGCAGCTCGCGTCGGAGCATGGCGAGGAGGCGGAGAAGATTGTTAAGGATGCGTTTGAGGAGATTCAGGAGGTGCTACATAGGAAGGTCGGTGAGGCGCAGCAGCTGGCGGATAAGGCGAGGAAGTCGGCGGGAAAGTAGGGTGCTGGTGAAGGAGGAGAGGAGCCATGTATATGGGCGGGGTGGGGGCTTTGCAGTTTGCGGTCTGGTGGAGGGGACGAGGGAGGGAATACCCTGAAGAGCGTGAGAGCAGGGAGGTAGAGAGCTAGGTATGGATGATGTTGACCTGTACTCGTATTCGTGTGCAAGTGTATCGATTAATAACGAGCGAGCCAGCGCGCCTCCATATCACTGACATGACTACTCTCAGTGGCCTACGCTCCTCCCCTTCCTCCCCACTCGGCCCCTACTAGGAGTCATACTCTCCCTGCCAACCCTACCGTAAGCATCACCTAAGCCTCCATGCCGAACAGACACAGAATCTCATATCTCACGAAGCAAATATTTGGGACCATGCCGTGACGCTCCAGTCACCGACCGCCCCGGTACCGCACATGAAGACGTCCATGACATGACATAACGTTACTGTGGGCAGGCAGGAAGTAATGCACTCACCGCTGCATACACTGCTCGCTGCTGTGGCCTGCTGCAGATCAGATTGTGCTGTGGACTTGAGGTTATGTGTTTTCTCCAGTAATCGGGGTTTCTAGATCGGAGGTACTAGTATGTGCGTGTACGGAGCCAATGATTGAGGCTGCCTAGGTAGGTAATTGGGACTTAAGCGCTCTCCAGCAAATGGTCCTCTCCGGACGATACAACGCAGAGAAAATCCGCCCAAAAGTCATCTTCCTGTACGATTGCTTTCTGTACCGGACAAGTTTTCAAACAATCCGCGGACTGGGCTTCATCAACGGCGGCGGTTTCGCGCCGCCTTACGTGAAACCCTACGATTTGAGATGACAAATCAAGAATAGCAGTCACAGAATCCCAAGGCAGCAGACTGGCGCGTATCAACGCCCGTGACCAATATCAACAATTTAGCTACTATCCAAACAAGCTCCCAAACCACCACCCACTTCACCCTTTCAAGAATATATACAAAAACCCCCAACAACCCCCACAATACAATACACGACCCACCGACTCAAACATGCACACCAGAAAGCACCAGAAAGCACCAAGAAAAGGGTATATCTACAAACAAACACACCAGCCCTCCCCCCCCCCCTCCCCCGCCCCCCCAAACCACACCCTCAATCATCCTCCCAATGCCCATAATTACTCGGCGCCCACTCCTGCCCCGGATACGCCGTACTCGACATGACAATCTCCTCCTCCTCCTCCTCCTCCTCCTCTCCTCCCCTCCGCACATTGCCAGCATCCATCTCCGCCACCACCCCACCCGCACCCTTCGGCTCCCATCCACGTTCCCGTTGCCGCTGCTGCTGCTGGTACTGTTCCCGATGCTGCGGCCCCACGACCTCCAACCCCGACGAGCCAGAGCCATAGCCATAGTCCACTGTCCCTGAGGGCCGCGACGAAGCGGTCACGGCGCGGGAAGACAGCTGCGAGAGGAGGTTGGGAGTCGCCGTTGACGCTGCTGTTCGGTAGCCGGGCAAGGAAGGGAGGCGGTCGTCTTTCGGCGGCACGGGGGGCGTGTAGGACTTCGGCGGCGGTGGTGGTGGGGGTGCGGGATTGGTGCGAGGCGTGCTGCTGCGGGGGGCCGCCGGGGCAACCGCGGGTCGAGGCTGGGGCGAGTCGTCGCGGCTGCTGCGGTGCGGGGAGTCGACGCGGTGGTGACGGGAGAAGTTGTGCGTGTAGGGGCGGGAGGACGGTGCGGTAGCTGTGGGCTGTGGGGTGGGGTTTGAGGAGGAGGGCCAGTCGGGCGGGGGGGTGTTGTATTGGGATTGGAGGTCTGGGCGCGAGACTTGTGGGGAGACTTGGTGGTCGGGAGGTTCGAATGGTCGCGAGGCGGGGTATGCTGGTTGGCCACTCCATTGGTCGTGGGGCGGGTATTGGGTGTATTGGGATGGTGGTTGGGGAGGTTGCTGGGTTCCTGTGATGCTGTGACTACCTCTGTAGTTACTGTACTGGCCTGGAAGGTCTGCAGTGGCGTACGGTGTGGTGTACGGTGCGGCGCTCGGTCCGGCGGAGGCGGACATATCTTGATATCGCATATCGGGCGTCCTGGAGTTTGCGCTGGAGCCGTGATAAGGCCCTTGAAATCCGGACTGGCTCTCGAACCGATGCCTAGCCTCTTCGACTTGTTGTTCAGACAGTCGCCGCCCGCCCACAAAGCCATTCTTCGGTCGGACGCGGATCTCTGGAGCATAATAGCCACCAAGTGGGCAAGGTCGACCCGGGTCCTGGGTCCGCGGGATAGGACGATCTGGCGGTGGCAGATATGGTTGGCTTTGGGTGGATTGCGCAAAGTACGCACTTGACTGTTGTGGTTGGAGAGTGGGTCTCTGGGGTGGCGGGAGAGGCGGGGAGATTTGGGCATGCGGAGCTGGTGATGCGCTGGGTGAGCGTTTCGGGGAACTGAATCGGGCGAGGATATTCTGAGCAGAGGTTAGAGTATGTCCAGGCCAGAGGAAGACCTATCAACTAACCCGTAAGGAGAACCGTTTCTTCTTCCCATCTTCGGGCTCCACGCCGCCAGGCGTAGAGCGTCTTCGCAATTTCTGCCGCAACGAATTACCTTGACTTCCCTTAGGATTGGGCTCACTGTGGAGAGTTTCCTGAAGGGGCTGTGGAGTTATTGGCCCTGACTGTTGCAAGAGATCCGTCCTCGACCCAGGAGGCTGAGCAACAATGCTATCACTACTTTGACCGCTCTCACTGCCACGACGTTGGGTGAAAGATCGAAACACACTGGTCCTCTTAGAAACCCTCTTGAAGATCTGGTTTGAGCCATCCGGTGTGTCTGATGTTGTGCGCCCACCTACAGACGGCATCTTAGGAACATCGGTCCGAGAAGAGCTACGACGGCTGAGACCCCTGAAGAAGACAGAACTCCTGGAACTACTTCTACGCTTTTGGGGATGTCGCTCGGCTTGTGGGGGCCCGATGCCGGTGAGCTGATACTCAGTGCTCTGGTGTCTCGGAAGGATACCCTCTTCGCGTCGGGTTTCTGCTGGGTAAAAGTTTGACGGAAGGTCTTGGCCAACTGATTGCTGGCCCTGTCGATATGCGGGATGCTCAAGGATGTTGGTGTCATACGAGGATCCTGACATAGAGGGCTGATGCCGATAAGGTACAGTAGAGCTGTGCCGTAACTTCTCGTCTCGCGAGGCTCTGTATATCTCGTGCTGGCTTGACGGTTGTCTCTGGGTCGGCCATTCCGGGCGTATATTGAATGAGGAGTTTCCATCCAGATGTGGATCGTGGCGGCTGTTATAGCCTGGCTCCCATTGCCCTCCTCGCAGTACTTGACCCTGAGACGGTACCGGTGGTTCATGTGCACTGTATTGAACGAAGGAGAACGGTCGAGACCGGCCTTGATTGGAAGATTGGTATTGAATCTGGGGCTCTCGTTCCTGGGTCCGTGGCGTTCCGTTCAGTTGTGGTATGTCAAGTTCTTGATCGACAGCTTCAGATTGCCTTTCAGGTGATACGCTGGGTGATCGAGACTTTAGACTATCTGAACGAACCCTCCCGCCGGGTCGGGCCCCGTTGGTTGAAGATTGTAATCTGTCGTACGGAAGGAATTTGTGGGAGAAGTCCATCCTTGAGTCCGTGCCGTTGGCAAAGGATGTATTCTCAGCGACACCTACGGCAGCTGGACCTGCTACGACAGGCAAAGGAGAGACGTCACGTTCTGCTCGGTACTCTGGTTGTTCGACTTGTAACTGAGTCAGTCGCTCAGGCATTGATATACCAGAATTAGAAGTCCCAGATAGATTTCGTGACCCTTGAGGGAAAGGTGCAACCAGCGCAGCAGGATTAAAGACAGCTGCTTCAGCATCTGTACCATACGGTGGCCCCTCTTGCCCATTACCTGCTGGCGGTAGTGGCTTGGCCTGCAGAGGAATACTAGTATATATATCGTTGTCGACACTTGGACGGAAAGCCTTATCTGTCATTCCTACTTGCTGTTCGGCTACCCTGGAAGAATTGACAGCGGAAGTATTGGAAGTCTGGTAGGTTCCACTGTGAACATCTAAAGAAGAAGGCTGGTTCTGAAGCTCCGACTGTCGCCGATGTTCATTGGCTTCCGGTAACGTCCCTTGCGCAGTTTCGGCTACTGGCGGAGTCGGATTGAACGCGCTGGGACGCTCTATGGGCTCGAGGAATCTGGATTGCTTCGGCGTTTCCAGTTCTTCTTCTAGAGTCGTTCCTTCGGCTGCATTCTTTGAGCTCAGAGTGGAAACCTGGGACGACGCTGACGTCTTCAGATAAACGGGCACATCACCAATTATTGCAGGATTAGCTTGGACCGGCGAAGATCGTGACGAGCTGTGTTCAGCGCCGTTATCGCCGAGTGCAGGTGGTGTAAGCATGTCCAGACGAGCAGCGTCCTCGATTGTCGGGGTGGAGTCATCCCTTCGGAGAGCCTTCTGAGAAACGTTGTCGCCAGTAGCATCTGTCGCATCATTGTACCTCATAGGAGTCGCGTCCACAGTTGGAGATGGAAGGACACCAAGTCGACGAAACTCGCGGCCTGGTGGTGTTGATGGTGGAAGGTCGAACTCATTGTAAGCCGCATACGAGGCCGGTCGCTTGGGCAGAACGGTAGAAAAGGGCCTCTTACGGTACGGATCTTCGAACATCGTCAATGGGCGGCTTCTGATGGATAGGCTCTTAGCTGATCTAGATTCGCGTTCACGATCGAAGTAAGGGGGTGGCGCTGCATCGAGTTGTGGCTGTGGCTGTGACTTTTCCGGGGCGCTTCGTGGCACATCCTAATCTCACTCACACACATCAATCACCTGATAAATGGCTAAGGTAAGGTAGGTAGTTGAGGACTTCCTCATGAAGAGCGAATAGGGGGTTAACAATTGAGATCTTGGCATTTCTTTCCTACTCGTACAGTTACATGCAGCTGAATCCACGAAGGCGCGTCGATAGAGCATACATTAGGAAACTCCAGGCGCGTGCTCACAAATTTTCGACATAGGGAACACACTCAGATAGGCTTGTGACATGGTTCAGGATAGCGAGGCTTTCTGCAAATACAATGAAATCAATAATCTACCTTATCGACAGAGCCGCTCCCCCTGAACTTGCTCTTGCCTTTGGAGAAAAGGCCTTTAGTAGTATGATTCGCTTTTCTACCGAGGACTCCTGCCGAGTGGAGTAGGTCTTTTCCCTTCGCTTGTACTTGCTGGCTGGCCATTCTGGCGCCTCCGCTGGGCCCAGAAGGAGAAAATCCTTGCGACCCACTAGCAGATGGGGTGGGAAGCGTTGAACCCGAACTTGTACCCGTAGGCTGTGAACTAGCGTTGAGGTATTGTTGATAGTAAGGTTGCTGGTTTGTGGCGCTTGTCGGACTCGTCCTCGGAAGCTTACCACGGGAAGGCGATGGCTGATGACCTGATGCTTGATCAAACCTTCCTCCTGTGGAAAGTAAGTCTGCATGCTCTGGAAGCGCATCGATAGTTGTGGTGATCCAGTGATTAAGTCCGGTGTCCATGTTAGAGAATTGCTCTCGGGCGTTGTTGCAAGCTAGAATGCGCTCGGCAGGGGATTTAAGATTGAGTATTTCTCTAAAGGTGACGAGTTTGGGCTGAGGAGCTGGGACTGGTGATGGTAAAAGTCCTGAAGTCCCACCAGATTCGACAACACTGGGCGGGAGAGCATCCGGAGGTCCAAGCTGTCCACTTCGGTCACTAGGAGGCTCAGAAGTATGATACCCTAAGCCCGAAGTCACAAGGGATGGACGGTGAGATCCGGATCCATGATGTTTATCTAGAGAAGGCCTCCCGGCGTCAAGTCCACCGCCGTATTGAGGCACGTTATCGTGTTTGGGACTCTCAATGCTGGAAGGGTCGGCCGTGGCCTTATCAACGAAAGTACTGTTGACAAAAGCTGGGACAAGTGTGGCCCCTCTGTCAGATGGCACATCCTCGGAAGTAGCATGATCCTCCTCTGTACGTTCCTGCTGTTCATTGACATCTGCCTTGACAAAATCTCTGAATGATCCTGGCGGAGCCTTGGTGGTGCTGTCATGCTCATCTATAGGACGGTTCGGTAGTTGCTCAAAACGTGCGTGTGCGGAAAAAGGAAATGCGACTGCAGGAGAATCACTGGATACTTGTGGGTCCCCTTGTTGGTGGGCGTACTCCGCAGGAGCTGGCTCTGAGATTAAACCTTCCTGTGATTCTTGCTCCCAGGAAAATTTCCGAGGCAGCGAAGCAAGCTGATCCTGACGACCTGAAGAAGCTTCATGGTTCTCTATTTGCTGAGCTTTATCGCGATCATCGGGACTCTGGTCAAGTACTTCTTCTTCGTCACTGGTACCGTTCCAATAGCTCTCATACTCTTGAGGAAGGACAGTGCTCTCACGAAACTGACCCATTGATGTTGGCTCTGCCAACGAATCTTGTTCATCGGTGTCCGGCATGATTGTAGTAGGCTTGGTTCCGCTCACGGCTCTAGACGTCCTAGGGCTAAGACTCCTCACAATCTCTTTCCTTAATCGATCACTTTCAGAGTCTTGAGGACCAAACTCTGTACTCAAAGTAGGTAGCATCTGCGGGCGCACAGGACGCTCGTAAGTGTACGCAGGTTCTGCAACCTTCTGTTCCCGCGGGACTATCGGTGAAAGATTAATTGGTGTCTGTAATCGCTCATGCTCTATAGGAGACGGGTCCCTCAGTGATGGTGTTTGCGAGGCGCTGGATACTGTAGAAACGGAATCATGCCGCTCATTTGAAAGTGGCGTGTCTGCACTCTCGAGAGGCGGCACACCAGTGTCACCAGACATGCTCCTGCCTCGTGCGGCGCCGAACTCCTCCGGGTTGGAAGTATGATCAGGTCCTTCTTTTGCATCGAAGTCAGTGTTGGATTGGGAGTCATTGTGTTCTAGGCCTACAGCTGCAGCAATTGCCCCAGCCAGCGCACTTCCGGCTGCTGCTGCTGCAGTGAATGGACCCGGTGGGGATTCCGCTTGTGCCATGGACAGTGTTCGTTTGACCGTAGTCGGTGTAATATCGAGGTCTTCATTTTCGGGATGTTGATCGGAATCTTGAGTGTTGGTGGGAGTTGTGGCGGATACAACAGGCTCCACGGTATCCTCGGTCTTATTGACTGGCTTCTTCAGACGCTCGCCAGAGTCAGTGAGCTCCCTTCCAGGGGTTGACATTTCGCGGGTGGTGGCATATGATTCCCATGCTCCAGGTAACTTTGGCCTGAAGCTTGCTGTCCGATCAGCCAGTGGCCGCGGCGGTGTCAGATCTCCGCCATTTCGTACTATGCTGCTCGACGAGCCAGCTTTTGAAGGTGATGAGGTTGCTGAGCCACGTCTACTACTGCCTTCAGCCTCAAATTTGTCAGCCAAGTTTCGAACTTTGCCTTTGGTAGGTGACTCGTTTCTGGCAATTGGGGAATCTGGTCTTGATTGACTCTGGACGCCCAATGTGTTGCTCCACCGAGACTCCAAGAAAGAATTCTGTGCCTCGCTAACAACATTTGCCACATCGGAAGTACCCTCGATAGAGCTAGCATTAACTGGTGAGGCGGTGTCTGCTTCCCGCGTGGTATAGTCGATCCTACTGCTTCGATTCGTGTCAGATGCTCGTGGCCAGTCAACGCTACCGACATATCTGGCATCGATTGGTGTAGCGCTCGCCATTTCCACTTGTTCTGCAACAGGCAAACCATGGATGGCCTCTACTGCCGGAGACCTTGCAGGACTGTTTCCGGGACTTGGAGTGCTCAGATCTCTCCGA
>JAABUJ010001089.1_pt1 | contig 42709 bp, 22 predicted proteins | sample 5559131 | NCBI WGS metagenome assembly JAABUJ01 (sample SAMN10711875, study PRJNA513366) | rock metagenome | isolation source: Antarctica rocks | place: Antarctica: Victoria Land, Mt New Zealand nord | collected 2016-01-07 | reverse complement strand
TAATTAATTGAGTGCTCAATTCTTTGTACACTGATCAGAAACTGACATCTTAATGTTACTGCTTCATAATTATTTCATTATGTATATTTCTGCAATCAGAAATTTAACTGTAACAAGAAGTTCAGTAAATGATTTGTTTTATAAGTTTAACAGCTGTACTTTAATTATAATGTATTGCAACAATGATTTGATTATCTAATGAATGTCTTACATCATCATACTTACTTATATTTAATTCATTAAATCTCATTCTCTCTGCATCTTCAGCTGAGCTTGATTCATTAAATCATCATTTATTAATAAATTGTTCAGTTTTTTCTCTATTCTTAAGAACTGCTTCTAAGCAGAGTTCTTTTTTCAGTTTAATTGTATTTAAAGAATGCATATTCATCAAATTATATTTAACATCTTGTTCTGTTGTTGATCTGTCTCTTTAAACTTTAAGAAATCATCTATAAGTTCATTAAGTCTGTTAATTAAAGTGTATCAATCAGCATTGACAAATTCAGTGATGTTTTATTGCTTTTTACTCTTTTACTGTTGAGATTTAAGTGTAATTAACAGTTAAACAGAGTTTTTATATCCTCTTTGTGCTGTATCTGCATTCTTCATGTAAGTTGTCATTAGTGTAATGATAAGTATATAAGAAAATGATTTTAAAGTGTTTTATACAATCTGTTTAACTGCTTAAGTTATGTATTGAGAGTTTTGCTGCTGTTGTGACTCTATATACTTGCTTTAAGCTTCTGTTGTATAAATTAAATATATTAATTAAATAATTACTGAACTTAATTTATTGTTTGTGACTGAGAGTGACAACAATATTAATGATACAGTAAGTAATGATGATGATCTGAGGCTGAACAGAGAAAATAAGAAAGATGAATAGTAAAAACTTTAATTAAGAAATTAATATAAATATGGATTACTTAGTGAAGTCTGTGAGCTCTGTGTAGTCAGCAAATAGACAAAGATTATACATTATGAAAGAATGTAAATCATTATTAAGCAGTTAAAATATATACATACTGATCTTTAAGAATTAAATAATTCATTATCTTTTATAAACAGTCTGTATGCTGCAGTATTAGTCAACAACTATATGCAGAAGTTATAAATATTATTTTTTAAAAGAAAGAATTAGTTTTTTAATAAATTTAACTATATCTATATATACTTTATACAATCTTTAACAGTTAATTCTTAATTCACTACTCAGCTTCTTGAGAATGAGTTAATTTAATGTATCTATTATCATTATATATGCATTTATCTTTGAGCTGACTGCCTTACATCTTATTGTTATGTATTTATTTTTATATAAATCATCAATAAACAATAAATATATCTATTGCATATCAATCAATCTTTATTCAGATCTATCAATTAACAAAGAATGCTTTCTGAAACATTTTTATTTTTAAAACAGAACTGACATGTTTTTCTTAATCTTTTTAAATAATAATAAATCTTTTTTTAATTTGTACAATTCTTTAATGCATTAACAGCATCATTATCAATGATTAACTTTTATGATTAACTACATTTATGTAAGACATTAAATGCAATTTAATCTTGCAATTTTGTATAAGTTAACAACAACAACAACAAGATATCTTTATTTTCTAATAGATCTGTATCTTTGCTGTATTCATCAATAGTATATGTCAACATTATGTGTATCAAATTCATTCAGACACTTTACACTTTAATTTGCTTATTAATAATTATATACTCAATCAGTATATCTTTTCATGTTCAGTTTAGATTTAACTTGATTTATTAAAGAAATTCAAATATCTCAATATGACTAAGACTAGATCTCTATTCAGTTTAGACTTTCTTAGAGACAATAATTCTATTATAAGTAAGTAATTAATTTCTGAGATAATTAACAGTATTTATGATCTTAATTTAGAAATAATTAAATAGTTTAACATTCAATAACATAAAATTCTTCATTATATAAAGTGTTCTTTAACAATGCTCTGACACAGAGTTGTGTTCTGAGATGTATAATACAATGTATTTAAAAATAATTTCATAATTAATTATGTAATTTATCATAATTTAACTTTGTTGATAGCACTGAGTGCTTGCATATTAAGAATATCTATATAATTAAGTAAAATAGATATAAAAGAGTTGTCTGATGCAGACTGAATGTCAGTGAGATTGAAAGAAAAAATTATAATAATCTTATTGATTAAATTAACATTTATATAAAATGTCATTTAAAATAAAAGAAATCTATATGTCACTTAAAATAAGAGAAATCTGCAGAGAGAAGTCACTCTGAGAGCATAATAGATTGTTAAGAATCAGAGTGTAAGAGATTAAGATAAGAATGAAAAGTTAATATAAATACAGAAATTATGTTTCAGTAATGTAAGATTATAGAGAATGAGTAATTGAACTTGAGATTGTATAGAGTGTAATTAATTAAATTATTATTGAAGAGATGAAAAGCTGTTAAATGTAAGTGAGTTTTTAAGATAAAATATGATGAAAAAAAAATGAATTATAAAGTTTAAAACAAGATTAATGACTCAGGATTTCTTACAGATATATAAGATCAATTATAATGAGATGTTTACTTCTATGATTTAAAGAGAATTACTAAGAATGTTTTTGACTTTAATGATTTTATATGACTTAAAGTTGCATCAAATAAATGTTAAAGCTGCTTATCTGTTGAGTGATTTGAAAAGTGAGAAAGAAAGTATATATATGTACATTTTAAAAAGTGTAACTGTGAAACAGTTAGATAAGATGATGTGTTAAATTGTAAAAGAATTGTACAGATTGAAGCAATTGACATGACTGTAATATAAGAAGTTAATTGACATTATGAAGAATGAAGAGTTTCAGAACATGAATGTTGATTTAAGCATATTGATTAGAAAGAATCACAATGTAATCATCATTATCAGTGTATATATAAATAATCTTCTAATTGCAAACTAAACAATGCATAAGATTAACTGTATATAGACTGTGCTCAATAGAGTCTTTTAAATGTTAGATTTTGAAAAGATACAAATTATTATTGATTTCAGAATTATCAGAAACTGAAATAAGTAAATATTGACATTGAATTAAGCTTTATACATAATGAAAGTTTTATCAGAAGAAAAGATGCAGAACTGTTTAGTTGTTAAAATATTAATGAAGTTAAGATTATACATTATATTGAATGAATTAAATGACATTATGAAAGTAAGTAGTGCAGAACTGCAACAGATTGTAGAAAAGCTAATGTACATTATATGTAAGACTTAATTAAATATAGTCTTTATAATAAAATGTTTAAGTTAAAATCTCATTGATGCATAGATAAAGTATACTAAAGTTGTAAAGTGAGTATTATGATATTTAAGAAAGACTATAAGCTACAGTTTAAAGTATGAATTAATTATAGACATTTATACAAATTAAAATGTAAGATATGTATATGATTATGTGAACAGCAACTACATTGAAGACATTGTAAATCAGAGATTTACTATGAGCTATGTATTTATGTTGAATGAAGATGTTACAGCATGAATGTTGAAGAAACAATGTATAATATTGACATCTATAATAGAAGTTAAGTACATAGTACTGAGACATGATGTCAAACAGAGAGTATGAATGTAAAGATTCATTAATAAATTAAAATTAAGTAAAGTAACTTTGAGCATTATACTTTTAGAAGACAACAAGTTAAGTATTAAGTTAATGTATAATGTGAAGTAACACAGTCATATAAAACATATTGATGTACAGCATCACTACTTACAGAACATAATCAACAACAATGAATTAATTATTAAATGAGTTGCAATAAACAATATACTGACAGACAGATTGACAAAGATTTTAATAAAAAACATCTTTAGAAGTTATAGACAGCATTTTGAAATCATATAACTTAATAAGTTAAATGAGATTTAATAACTTTGAATTTTAACTATTTAACAAAGAGAAAATAGCATGACAAGTAATCTTAAGATTATATGTTTATTAGTTTCATCATTAAAATAAATGCATTAGCTTTACAGTTTCAGAATGTCTGAAATTGTATAATTTGAAGAATAAAGAAGAAGAATATTAATAGAAGAAGTACATTGAGTATAGTTGCAGAAAAAGTGTTAAATATAATATTTAGATTTAAGTATTTAGAACATAAAGAGTGACTTAATAAGACTGCTTAAATAAGATATACTAAATCTTTTTAATCTGCAAAGACTCTTTCTTCACACAGTGCAGACTGAGAATCTAAAAGACTTATCTTTTAGAGCTAATAGAGTCATTAATTGAGCTGTGATTATTGTAGAGCAAAATGTCATGATAATGTTGTGTAGATGTTGCTGACACATCTTATGATGTGATCTCAACAGAACAGAGAACTATAATTAAATTGTGTATGAAAACTACTTAATCATTGTGTATTGTGTGCAATATGAATCAAAATCAACATCTATATACAATAAATATAAAGTCTATACAATGTTAAAAGCATCTTTAAAATAAATACAGAGTTTTTACTGACTGTTTAAGTAAGTCAGATCATCATCATAAATTTATTAAGCAATTTAAGTATGCTTGTTAATTGAACTGAATATGCTTGTTAAAGAAGAAAAATAATAAAAATAAATAAAGAACTTAAAGTATGCTACATCAGTGTCTATAAAAACTGATTAAAGATTAAGTTAAATTAAAATTTTTTATTTAAAACTTTATTACACTCACTCTGTGCAAAGTCTGCATCTGCTATTGACTGAGACTTGTCAATAGATGAAGAAGAAAGTGCATAGATGAAGTAAAGAAGAAATATGAATTGCAGTGAAGTGAGAAAATTAAGTAGTATTTTAATTAATGAATAAGAAACATTTAACTGCAGATATTAACTAAATATGCAGTTTAAATAATGTCTGCAAGACATAATTAGCTCTTACTGAAAGACTAATGAGAATAATGTGAAGCAGTTAATAGCTATGAGATGTAATATATAATAACAGTAAGAAGAGTAAGCTTAAGCTGTAATTAAATTGTTTATGTGATCTGAGAGAATGAAGACACATATTAATTTATATATTGAAGAAATGTACTGCAGTGATGTCACACTGATGAAGAATATGAGCTTGAGAAGTAAACTACAATCAAAGTGTAAACAAGAATTTTGTGCTGAGTCTGAGTCTTAAATGTAAAATTAAATAATAAGTGAAAGCAAGAGTTCTGTAAGTTACATGATAAGAGCATGACAGAGATTCTATAGAGAGATATTCAATTCTGTGTTGTACTGTAGTAATTAGTTATAGCAATACAATAAGATCATCATTACTTTACAAGATGTCACAGAGACCTTAGTGAGAATCTAGTGAGTATAGTACATTTTGATGATTAGATAATCTCAACAAAGACAACATTGTAAATATTGAGTGTTCAAATTAATATAAAACTAAGATAAAGAGAATATGTGCAATAGACAGTTTAGAAAGACACTATGACATTTAAAGCTCTTTTATATGTTATGTTATTTATATAAAACTCATTTACAAAGCAGTTTTAACTACTTTACACAGCAGTGATTCAATCAATCATATTATATAAGTTGCAGATGTAAAGTCTGCAAAATGATGATGTCTCATCAGTTATCTTACTCATTAAATCACTGAAGTGTCTACAGAACTGTTGTTTAAGAAAGATAATGAAAGTTTATAAAAGAACACTCATGACTGCTTTAAAGCAAAAATTCAATGTTTAATTTCTGAATCTGTACATGAAACACAAAACAATACAGAGATTTCTTAAAATAGCTGACAATTCAGTCTCTATAAGAATTAAATAAGTAATCAACACAATTTAAACAGCACTTTAAGTCTCTGTCAACAGAACACTGAGAAGACACTAGATGTAGTATAGTTTTCATAATTAAATCACTGACAATGATGAAGAGTCTACAGCAAAGAGTAATGACATGAATAGAGAAGCAGAGACAGCTTTAGATATAATTAAAAAGATAGTAGATGAATTTACAGAAAGTATTGATTAAATAAATGAATCTGAAGTAAAAATAAAGATAAATTCATAAGTCAGCAAAACAAAAAGTAATCATATAAAAGTCAGACTGAACTCAGTCAGTTTATTAGCTTTACAAAAATCTTTATAAATACAAAGCAACAGCACTGTTTCTGCTTTGCATAAAGATGCTGAGTCTTAATGTTTAACTGATCTCTGTAAAAGTCTCAGAGATTAATAAATAATGTTTATGTAATTAATTAATACAAATTATGCAGCATATGTTTCTCTTTTACTTAAATCACACTAACTTCTATACTCATTACTTTCAGAAAACTGAAATCACAGATCTCTGTAAAGCTCTTTTTACAGCAGTCAGTGCTTATTAGACAGCTTAATAGCTAATTATAAGTAATTTATTTAGTTATCTCAATTTTATGCAGCAGATCATTCAGAAAAACATCTTAAATATGAAGATTTTGCATATTTAAATAATTAAAAGACAGTTCAATGAACTGAAGTAAATTCAATGAATTAAGAGAGATTATTTGCTGTTCAGTGAAAGCAAATGTTTAAGAAACAGACACAATACAGACTCATTAATATATAAAAGAGACAATAATAATTAGTCAGCATTCTGTTGAGATAGTGTCTGCAAAACAGAATTAAGATTTTCTAACTTGAGTTTTTTCATTGTAAAGATGCTTCATTCTCATAGATCTAGATAGAGACTGAATAGAAAGTTAGTAGAATAAATAATAATATTAAATCTTTTTTATATGATTTAGTGTATTCTCTATAGCTTGCAGAGTTTGCATTGTACATATTTGTGTTGTATGCATTCACTATCATATGCTTAAATACTCACTTCAGTTATGCTATTTATCAATATACTTTTTTCATCTTAGTCTTGTGTTAATCTGAACATTTAATACTTATATTGTTGTTTTTGTTGAGATTTCTCAGTCATTAAAGTATACAGTATTCATTAAATTCTCATTAAGATCTTTGTAACATTTTATAAAGTAAATTAATTAATATTTATTTAATATAAATCTTGCTTTATATTTCTTCACTTATACAATACATTAACTATAAGCTGACTTCAGTCTACAGTAATTTATCTAAGCAGAAATTTCTTATATAATTAAATTTATGTTATTTACAAAATTAAATGTCATAATCTTGTTCTCTGAGCACTTAAAGATTGCAAGTAGTTTCAATATAAAGAAGAAGAAAAGAATTGAGAAGAGTAGAGATTCTTGTAAAATATTTAATTTTATAAATATTTATATTGAGAAGCAGTGTTCTAGCTGCTTCTATTGAGTTAATTAAAACTAGCATTAAAAGCTGAGTGAAGTCTCTGATGATGTTGACTACAGTTAACATTCTTAACTCTTTTAGACATAATCATCATGACTTATAAATATACAGTTATAGAGTTTCACTAAATAACATAATATAGCATAAATACCTTATTTCTTTCAATAAATTATGAGCTTAAATTAACAAGAAGCTTCTTAGAGAAAGTGCATACTTCTAGTGTATTAATAGCTTAATATATGTCTTGTTAAATGAATAAACAAGCATCTGCAGTAGCTAAATATGTAAGCTTAAACTGTTAAGCAAAATCAGCACTTTTAATAGCTTAATATATATCTTGTTAAATAGATAAACAAGTATCTGCAGCAACTAAATATATAAGCTTGAACTGTTAAGCAAAATCAGCACTTTCAGCAGCTTAATATGTATCTTATTAAATAAATACTTATCAGAAGCACTGTTCTTCAGCAGCTTAATAAAAGTCATTAAGATAAATAAGCATTTACTGTCTTACAGAACAAGAGACATAAGACTTTTTTTATTTTATTTATATTATTTTTTATGTATACATCATTATTTTACTTTATTTACTTCTTATACTGTGTGTCAACTATCATCATCATAAACTTCAATGACTTCTTTATAAAGTAATGATTCATCTTAATTCTCATTTGTAAGAACTGCAATCAATGATTTATTCTTATGTAAAGATGACTGATAAAAAAAGATCTATAAAATATAATTAAAATCTCAGTAGTCAATATTTCTGTCAGTGAATTCTTATTTTCTTTTGACAATCTTAACTTTGAAAGTCAGAAAACTAGTGTAAAGATTTTATACTGACTTATTATTTGCATCAATATAGATAATTAAGAATATTTAATGAATAAAATCAGCATAAAGAATGTCTGAGATGCTTTAGGATTTAAGTATAAGAAGAAGTTGCAGATGATGAGAAGACAGTATTTGATGAAATTTATTGAATATAAAATGTTAAAAAATGTATTCATTAAAGAAGTATAAGTTCATCTGAGTAAACTCAGCAAAAAGATTGCTGCAACTCAGTCTAATATAATTAACTTGTTTAAGTCAGAGCAATGATTTTAGACATTGCTTTAAGCATTATTAAATAAATATATAATAATTTTTAATATAATTGACATTCAAAACTCTCTTAACATTAAAAGAGATCTGCAGAAGCTTTAAAAGAAAGAGATACAGTTAAATGCTGAAAAGACTGTTAACATTCTGTGAGTAAGTAAATAGTAAGAAGATAAATGTTTAATGAACTACAATTATGATTTATTGAATCATTATATAATCAACATTAAGAAACATCATTAAAGATTATTTAATTCTGATAATAATTAACTTTCTTGCTGCAAAGTCTTTAAGTATTTTCTTTGTTGAGATATCTATAACATTCAGAACTGCAAATATCTTTTTAATGCTTAAAGAAATATTTAAAAGAAGATAAACAAATTAATTGCAGTTAAGTCACACTGCAAATTAAGATTTAAGTATAAAAAGAAAAGATATAAAATCTTTAATATAAAGATCAATAATAACATTGTTTTCATCTTTTTAGACTTTAAAGAGAAAGAGAAAGTCAGTAATGAAATTGTTGTTTTGTTTAAAAAGACTATTATTAAGATGCTTAAATCTAAATGAATTACAGATTCAAAATTCTTCTTATATATAATTAATTAACTTTAACTCTTCAGTGACTCTCTTATATGCATAAGATACTGATGAATTAAAGTTAAAAAAGAACATTTATACTCTCATTATTGTGAAGTAATTATTATGTAAATTAAGTCAGAAAATTCTGTGAGACTGAGTTCAACACTTTATATATCTGAACTTGAAGTCAATCTTTTCTTAAGAAAGTGAATGTGCAAAATAAAATTGTATAAAAACTTTAATCAGCATAGTCTTTAAATGTATAATAAGTGCAGCAAAACTATAATAGAAGTCTTAGAGCAAGACAGAGTTTATATAGTTAAGTATATTGTAAAGAGTCTTAGTGAATTTACTTTAATATTCATTATATATACATTATACTCAAAGACTGTCTTTTCTGCTGCTGCATTAAATGCAAGTTTATAGAATCAGATTTATAAGCATAATCTTATAATTAACTTCTTAAACATCAACACTGCATCACTGAATGAAAAGATTAAGATTTATAGACTTTAATATTGATAATTTGCTCATCTTGACTTTATGAAGCTGCATAATCTTTATAAGATAACAGTTCTTAAAAAGTCAATTCTCATTGCTGAGAACAGCAAGAATGTATATGAGATTTGTGTTCTTATTAAGTTTATCAATAAGCAAAATTACACTGTAAGTAAAAAAAAAAGATCAACATTCTTATTTTTATTTTTATTGATATATATAGTTCATTATTTCTGTTATTTATCAGATATCAGTACTTTCTGAAGATAGTAGATAATTATTTTTGAAAGATGTAGACAATATTGTTAAAGTAATGTACAGTAGTAATTCAATCAATTATGTTATATAAGTTGCAGATGTGAGATCTGTGAGATAATGACATTTTATTAGTTATTTTATTTATTAAATTATTGAAGTATTTATAAAATCATTATTTAAGAAAGATAATAAAAGTCTATAAAAGAACATTTACAGCTGTTTTAAAACAAAAATTCAATGTTTAGTTTCTGAATCTGTACATAAAATATAAGATAATGCATAGATCTCTTAAAATAGCTGACAATTCAATCTCTGTAAGAATTAAATAGATAATTAATACAGTTTAAATGACACTTCAAGTTTCTGCTGATGAAATGTTAAGAAGATGTAGATGTGACATAATCTTTATGATTAAATCACTGATAATGATGAAGAGTCTACAGTAAAGAGTAATGATGCAAATAAAGAAGTAGAGGCAGCTTCAGATACAATTAAGAAGACAGTAAATGAATTTATAGAAAGCATTGATTAAATAAATAAATTTAAAGTGAAAATAAAGATGAATCTGCAAATCAGCAAGACAAAAAGCAATTATATAAAAGTTAAATTGAGTTCAGTCAGTTTATCAGCTTTATAAGAGTCTTTATAAGTATAAAGCAACAGCATTATTTCTGTTCTACATAAAGATACTGAGTCTTAATGTCTGACTGATCTCTATAAAAGTCTCAGAAATTGACAAATTGTCTTTATGTAATTGATTAGTGCAAATTATACAGTATGTGCTTCTCTTTTATTTGAATTACATTAACTTCTATACTCATTACTTTCAGAAAACTGAAATCATGAATCTTTATAGAGCTCTTTTCACAGCAGTTAGCACTCATTAAATGACTTAATGACTGACTGTAAGCTACTCAGTTATCTTAATTTTGTGTAACAGATCACTCAGAAAAACATTTTAAAATATGAAGATTTTATACATTTAAATGACTGAAAGACAATTTAATGAACTGAGATAAAGTTAGTAAATTAAAAGAAATTATTTGCTGTTCAGTAAAAGTAAATGTTTAAGAGATAGATGCAATACAGATTCATTAATATACAAAAAAGATAATGATAATTAGTTAACATTTTGTTAAGATAGTGTCTGCAAGACAGAATTAAGATTTTCTTATTTAAATTTTTTTGTTGTAAAGATACTTTGTTCTCATAGATCTAGATAGAAACTGAATAGAAAGTTAATAGAACAAATAATAATACATTATATTGTAGAATTTAAAGCTTATTTGTGTTTAAAGATAATTTATATAATATTTATAATTGTTTAAAATCTTAAAGTCAAAATAAAAAAAGTACTGTAGCTACAGATCTATTCTATCTTCTCTTTATTACTGAGATGAATTCTCTGTTGTATGATTTAAATAAGCTTAAAAAGATAAATAAATTTTATATATTAAATGTAAATACTGATGAGATAATGAAGCTGAAGCATATTAAAGAAATATATAAAAATACAATAAATTGTTGTTTTATAAATCTGATAAGTTATACAACATAAATTTATTGTGCATCTTTTACTTTAACTAATCATACAGAACAGTTTCTGATTCAAAATATATGATTTTTGTTTTTTAATCTGTATAAAGCACATTATATTATTTTAAAATTTATTTTCTTTAAACATTTCTCAGTGCTGTGATCTAAGACAGCACAGAAGTTATATTGTATAATATTGTAACAGTATTTAACTGTATATTTACTGTATTTTTAACATTAAAAGCATTTAATAACTATACAGTCTTCTAAAATATCTTACAGTCATGAAGTTTGCTGTTTAATAGAAAATTAAAATTCAAAAAAAGTTAACTTAATCTGTTTTAATTACTTTCATAATGAGAGAGTCATAAGTATTACCTTTAATAATAATCTTTTTAAATCATATTAATTATATAATAACTACTCTGTCTCTCAGTTAAGTATTCTGATTCATAATTGTCTTGATTGCTGCTGTTTAATTAATTATGTTTATGAAACTTATACATACATTCTTGATAATCAGAGTCAGTTATCTTTTCTTAATAACTATATTTTTTTAAAAAATTTATATAATCTCATTCTTCTCTTCATCTTCTTTCTGATTTTCTCATTCACAAACATAATCATAACATCTTTACTGAGAAGTCTTTTAACAGCAATTAAAGCACTCTAATTTCTTATCTATACTTTAATATCTTATATAATTTTCTTATTTAATTTAACTATTACATAATTTTCAAAAGAGTCACAACAGCAGCAAAACTCTTAATACATAACTTAAGTAATCAAATAGATTGCATACAACACTTTAAAATCATTCTCTTATCTACTTGTCATCACACTGATGATAACTTGCATGAAAAACACAGATACAGCACAGAAGAGATATAAAAACTCTGTTAAACTGTTAGTCATGTTTAAATCTTAACAGCAAAAGAATAAAAAGCAACAAAATATTACTGAACTCATTAATGCTGATTGACACACTTTAATTAATAGACTTAACAAATTTGCAAATAGTTTCTTAAAGTTTAAAGAGACAGATCAACAATAAAACAAGATGTTGAATATAATTCAATAAATGTGTACTCTTTAAACACAATCAAATCAAAAAAAGAACTCTGCTCAGAAGCAGCTCTTAAAAATAAAGAAAAAACTGAATAATTTGTTAATGAGTGATGATTTAATGAATTAAGCTCAGCTGAAAATGCAGAAAGAATGAGGTTTAATGAATTAAACATAAGTAAGCATAATGACATAAAACATTTATCAGATAATCAAATTGTTGTTATAATACACTGTAGTTAAAGTACAGCTGTTAAATTTATAAAACAAATCATTTATTGAACTTCTTGTTACAGTTAAATTTCTGATTGCAGAAATATACATAATGAAATAATTATGAAGCAGTAACATTAAGATGTCAGTTTCTGATCAGTGTACAAAGAATTGAGCACTCAATTAATTACAGATAAAGAAGTTTTAAATTCTGCATTAAAACTATTTTATGAAATTTTGAGAAGTATTACTCTTTATGTAGATCAACAGTAAGAAAGATATAAACAATGTAACTTTTATACAAAGAATCTGCATCACTTTTAAGATCATTCTATTTACATTCATTATAAATAAGATTTGTTGACTGTACACATTTAAGCAGCATGAATCTTAACTGCAAAAAGATAAAATTAAAGAAACTATAATAGTCAATCTTTTTACATAAACATTACAGCACAAGATTATTTAAAAGAGATTAATCATTAATTTTTAGTTATATGATGCTTATCTTTATGATCATGACATATAGATTAGACAGTGTTTCAACTATAAATAATAAGATTACATATAGTCTGTCTGTAAAAAGACAGCAAAGTGCAGCATATATATAGATATACATTAAATCATGAACTGCTTTAAAAAAAGAGTTTTATGTATGAATTGTGATCAGATTCACAAGACATGACAGAAGACAGTGTATAAAATCTTTAAAAGCTTTCTTATTATTTATTAAAAGAAATGTATGATCTTGACAGTCAGAATAGTGATAATTTATAGTTATTTTATAATTATAATATAACTGTCATCACAATCTGACAGATTTAGAGTCATTTAATTAAGAAAGTAAAAATAATTTCTAAATACTGTGTCAACATTAATTAAATGAGACTCTGATCACTTATAAAACATCTTAACAACAGCATAAGACTTCACTTAGATCAAGCTCTTTGCATTAAAGTTTAATAACAGTGATTAGAAAAGTCATTTAATGTATAATGAGACATTAAGAGACTTTATAAAAGAAGATATTGCACAATTAAAGTTTTCTTCATATTAAATACTTAAATTCTTTAATTTAACTGTGATCTTGCAAACTATAGCACAACAAAACTCATTCTAAATGCAGTCAACTTAAACATTCATTAAGTGCTGATTATATAGAAACAGACTTTTCAACAAATATATAATATTTATTTATTGCTTTTAAAATTATACTTTAATAAATAACATTGACTCAGCATTCAAAATATGCTTTATGATCAGCAAGAAGACTTCAGCTTACATTTGATTGTTTAATTATATAATTAATATATAATAGCACTGCACATGTGCCTTACAGACAAGAATATCATCATTATAAATATATATAATTTGCAAAGCAACAAATCACAAATTCAGACTTAACATATTATACAACAGATTATTTATGAAATTAAAGAAAAAATTATGCTTTTGAGAAATTTCAATGCTCATTATCTTTTCTGAAAAGATTTACATGTCATTTATGAGATGCAATCAGAACATCTCTGTATCACAATAATAGTGAATGATCTTTCATTATTTACTTTAAAAGAACTGTCAACCTAAAAAAGAGACAATCAACAGAGTGTCATTAATCTTATATTTATCTTAATAGCAATTAAGAAACTAATTTAATTCTGTGATTCAATGAATTACTGAGTAATCATTTAAGATTATATCTTAATAAATATTTAAATTATAATATTAACAAAAAAGTCAGCATCAAGCAAGTGCTATGCACTGAAAAAGCTTGACAAAAAGAAGTTTAAACAGTATCTATATCAGAAAAAGTAAATATGCATATTATGCTTATTTACAGCTCTACAATAGATCATTTATAAAAGTTTAAAGAAACACTGCTTAAAAATTTGCTCATATGTGCAAGCAAATTCTCAGTAATCATTAAGAGTCTTAAAACTTCTTGTGAATGCAAGATGTATAAGATGATGATATAACAACATTGAGATGAATCATAACAAAATATCTTATCAATTCTTTTAAAATCTACTTAAAAAGAAACTACAACATATAAAATGCACAAACTGACAATAATTCATTGAACAGTTAATCTTAACTTTAAACAATCTTTATAAAAAGAATTTATGAAAACTATTATGATGAAGCAAGCTCTGCACAGACAAATTATAAATATTATTTTACATCTTATTTTTGTAGAGATCAGATCAGAATAATGCAAGTAATGATAATTTTATTAAAACATGAATTTTAACAGAGAAGTTCTTCTTAAAAGAAAGATAAGTAGATTTCAAAAACATTAATAATGAATTATTTACATCTTTTATATTCAATATTTTCTCAACAGTCATTGTAAAGCAGATTAAGCAGACAATTCATAGACTGTTAAATAATAAAGTTTTAAAATTAAACAACATTTTAAATGAAGTTCTTAAGACTGCAATCTTCTTCATTAAAAATGATTTTGTATAAATAATCAGCAGATACTTTATTAATAAATTAATGTTTAAGAACTTTCAAGAATTCATTACAATAATTTTATAAAAGAACAAAAAAATAAACTACTTGCTGTTAAGCAGTTATTGTTTTATTGCATTGAAAAATATAATTGTAAAGTTGTTGAAAAAGCTGATTGCAGAGTGAATTGTTGAGATAATAAAGATACATAATTTTTTTTATGAAATTAAATAAAAATTAGAAAAAAAAGATCTATTTGTATTACTTTGAAGCTGTTTACATTCTGTGTCAATACTGCATAAAAGACAAAGTCAAAGTGTATAGTTTTAATGTTTAATCTTAATTTCAGTGAAATATTTAACAATATCTTACATAAAAGATTGCTACACATTATGCAATCTGTAAAATTCTCATTATAAATTATTTATATTATAGAATGCTTTCTGATCAAATGTTGCACAATAATAGTCTTCTTAAAATTTGAAAATAATTAAATATTTATAAAAATAAAGATTTCTTAAAAATTCTTACTTTCTTTAATTTTCTTTCTGTTCTTTGTGTCAGAACTGCTGACAATGTTTAAGTGCTTAAAGAATAAGATGATGATGTTTAACTTTATAAATAATATAAATTTAATTACATAAAAATTTTCAGTACAGATAAACTATTACAGACTGAAGTCAGCTTACAGTTAATGCATTGTATGAGTAAAAAGACATGAAATGAAATTTATATCAAACAAATATAAGTTAATTTATTTTATAAGACATTACAAAGATCTCAGTGAGAATTTAATGAGTATAGTGTGTTTTAAAAATTAAATAATCTCAATAAAGACAACATTGTGAGTATTGAGTGTTCAGATTGACATAAGATTAAAATGAAGAAAACATATGCAGTAGTGTTACATTCTGATTGAAGATTTCTCTGATATAGAGTCTAGAGGTTAGAGCTTGTGATATAAGAGAGTTTTTAGATATGTTAGAATTAACTGATAGATAGTAGATGCTAGATAATGATTATCATTGAATATAATTGTTTTTATAGAAGAAACAATTCTACTATATAGTAAACTTGCTTGACAATGCATATCTATGTAATCTAATTAAGCTGTGCTTGCTCTGCTCACCTTGCACATTGTTGAGCTTGTTAAGCTTATTGTGCTTATACTTAAATATGTGCTTCTGTCTCAGCAGCTTACATACTGATTACATCAGTAGCTCTTTCTCAGACTATAATTGTAATATGATCTTTTCTTTTTTAAATGTTAATTTTCTAAGTCTTATAAGTGAGAGTATTATTATCATTATTGTCAGCAATGATGCTTTTAAAAAGTTCAAATTGCTTAAGAATCTCAAAGAAAATTCAAATAGATGATGTTTCTATCTCTTTTTCTTGTGACTTCTGTGTCAGTTGTGACTTAAATTGATTTGTCATGAAATCTTAATCAAAATGCAATAAATATACTTACTGTGATTGTCTGTGTGTCAGTATGTCATAGAAGTTGCTTGATAGGACTTGCTTTTTCTTACACAAGAAAATAAGTAAAGTAATAAAAGAAATGAGTAAGATAAATGATGTCTTAACAGTTAAGCATGCTGAGCTTGCTGCTCTTTTATTAAAGATTGTATATCTTTAAAAGACTTTAAATCAAATAAATCATCATGCTTTACAGAAGGCTGACTGTTTAGCTGCTGAGCTTGATAGTGATAATGATGAAATGAAGAATAAAACAGATCTTTTATTACAATTTGTAAATTCTATATCATCATTCTTTTAAGATTCAATTTTAATCTCTTCTAAAAACATCAAAGCATTCTTATGCAGTTCTTAAGATTTTCTCTGAGTTCTCAGATGTTTTTTAAGATATCATAACCTTTTCATTTAATAAGATAGTGAGCTTCTTCATTAATCATTCTTTTCTTTAAAATGTTCTCAACTTCATATTCATTTTTGAGTTCAACAGATGTTGATTAAGTTTGAATTGATATGAACTGATTACAATGTTGAAGTATTGATGTGTAGAATACTTTGCATTTCTTAAAATAAATCTAGTTCATAACTTAATCTCTTGATGTTTCTCTTAATCATGAATGACTCAATGCTTTTGTTTATGAGTTTCTTGCTCTTTACTTTTATTTACATGCTATTCATTCATAAATATACTCTCTCTTCAACTTTAAATAATGTTGTCTCTATTATTTGTTTCTTCTGCTTCTTAATTCTCTTCATAAGATCAATATGCAGTTTCTTAAGCTTCACAATATTCAATATTACTTTCTGACTTCAAGATCTGTGCACTTGTGAATCTTGTCATATCTTTAAATGATATTTATAATTTACTTTGAATGACATCTTTTCTGTGCTTTTATTTTGTACATTGTTGTACATAAACTGTGTCATAGACAGCAGTTGTACTCAATTGTTCTGTTTTACATTGACATAATATCACAAGTACATCTTAACTGTCTGATTCATTCATTCACTCTGTTCATTCATTTATAAATGATATGTTATTAACATCTTATATTTTATTCTGAGTTCTGCTGTGAGCATTTCTCAAAACTTACTCATAAATAGCTTGTCTCTGTCAGTAATAAACTTCTTTGATAGTCTATAATTACTAATCAATTCTTGCAGTATGATGTATGTCAATATTGATGCTGTCACAGTTTCTTTAAATGAAATAAACATCATGTACTTCATCAATCTATTCACTATAATCAATATGCTGTCAAACCTAACTTTTCATGTCAAGTTCTTTGACTTTAATAACTTAATGATAAAGTTCATGATAACAGACTCTCAAAGCACATCTGATGCATTTAGTCTTGTTATCTCATCATAATACTTATCTCTCTGAATCTTATTGCATCAACATGAATCACATTTAACAATATATTCAGTGATTCAATTCTGAAAATCATCTACCTTGCATCTTCTTCATATAAGATCTTTCATATGTTTAACTTCTAGATGTTCATCAGCTCAGCTGTTATGACATACTTTAATGAGTTTTTCATCTATTAAGAAAGTATTCTTCATCTTAAATGTTGCTGCTAAGTCTTTCATGAGAGTTTCTTGCTCATCTTTATGCAGAATTTCAGCATAAATTACTTTCACTTCTTTGTGATTCAGTTATCTACTCAAAGTGTTGACATCATCATTCTTATTATTCTTTTTGTAATAAATCTAAAATTCAAAGTCTGCTAACTGTTCTGCTCAGCAAATCTGTCATCAATTTAATTGCTTTATCATTACAAAGTTTCTCAGATTCTTATGATCTGTAAAGATCTAAATAGACTTTTCTGTCTCTGCAAAATAAAATCTTCAATCTTGCAATGCTTTCACTATTGCAAGAAGTTCTTTATTATAAATTTTATATTTTTTTTTAAGTTCTGATAACTTTCTAAATCAATATATGATAGACTTTTTCTGCTCATCTTTAATCTAATATAGATATGCATTTACTGCAAAATCTAAAGCATTAATTTTCAGTATCTTTTCACATACTGAGTTGAGTATTTATAGATGTGTCATTTCATTAAGACTTTTCTTTAATGTGCAGAATGCATCTTCTTGCTTTTCTTCTCAACATCATTTCTTATCTTTGCATGTCAAACACATCAGAGATTTCACAATCTTTATATAGTTAAATATAAACTTTCAATAATAATTTGTTAAATCTAAAAAGACTTGTACTTTCTTAATCTTCTTAAACATCAATCAGTTTCTGACTGCTTCTGTCTTTTTAAAGTTCTTCTTGATTTAATTAAATTGAATAATATATCTTAGAAATTCAATCTTTTTGATTTTGAATCTGCTCTTTAACTTTTTCACATACAGAGCTCTTTCATTGAGCTTTACTAGAATCTTACATACATGTTTGTGATGTGTCTCAAGGTCATCTGAGTATATCAGAATATTGTTAAGATATATAATTACAAAATCATTAAAATACTCTCTTAATATATTGTTGATGAGTCTCTAAAAGATAACTGAGACATTCTTAAGCTCAAATGACATAACAATGTACTTATAATATTCATATCTTGTTTAGAATGCTGTTTTTCATTCTTTACTCTTCTTTATGTGTACACAGTAGTACACTTTCTTCAGATCTAAACTCATAAATTACTTAACTTTTTCTAATCTGTCTTGCAACTCTTCTATTAGTAATAGAGAATAACTGTCTCAATAAGTTATTTCATTAAGTTATCTGTAGTCAACACACAGTCACTTAATGTCATTCTTCTTTGATACAAAAAGTATTGAATAATCAATCAATAACTTTAATGATTTAATGAACTCTCTTTTTAAATTCTTAATAAGATAGTTCTGAACTGTCTTTAGCTGATTCTCACTCATTAAATATAAAGACATTCATCAAGAATTCTTGCTGTCTATAAGTAATATCTCATAATCTCAAGACTTATACTCTGATAAGTTCTTTTCTAATTGTTCAGAGATCTCATATGCATTCTTTGTTGCATAAAGTTCTTTGTTGATTTAGTTAATTTAAAGATTCTTTTTATGTAATCAGAGCATCTCTAGTATAGCATCATACTTAATTGATTTCAGAACATTCAGTATTAACTTTTGTGAATTGTTCAGTATTATAACTTCAATATAAATTTCTTTATACATTCATTCAAATTCTTCATTGATCATATATACTTGCATGAGCTTTAACACTCTTCATGATGTCAGTCTTAGTTATTTAGTTGCTTATCACAATATAAAGTTATCAGTTGCTTCTGAATTTATCATTACTTGAAGCTGTCTCTTCAGCAGTGTCTTAACATCAACTCATATCTTATAATCATTGTTGTTGTCAGTTCATTAAGACATTAAAAACTTCTTATTCTTTAGTTTTACTGAGAAAACTTAAGATTTTTTGACTTCTTAAAGCTCTTTACTTCTATTGAAGTTTGTGAGACTCAGTTCTTACTTTAAAGTTTATTGAACACTCTTTAAGATTCTTTAAACTTTATTAACTTTATGCTTTCTTGCTGTTTCTAAAGATCATTAACTATCTTTTATAAGCAACACTGTTCTTGCTTCAGTTCTTATTGCTGATTTTTAAGTGTCTATTGTTACATTTTAATGCATACATTCTCAGAATGCTCATACTGATTCTTAAATCTCATATTAACTTCTCAGTTATCAACATCTTCTGAGTCTGCATTCAAATTCAAATACATTTAGATGAAATCTTTTAAATCTTTAATTTCTGCAATATCTTCTTTCTAAGTTTTGCAAGTATCAATTTCTTCAATCTTATTCATGTCATTTCTAACAACTTTCTCTAGAATAGCTAATTTCTTCAATTCACTTATTGTAGCATAATTAATGTCATGTCTCTTCTTAAACTTTTATGATCATCATTCAGCTCTGTCTTTACTGCTCATGTACACAAAGCAGTTATTATCATAGCAGACTGTTCAGCTCAGTTAATTATGCATTATTACTGAATTTACTGTTGCAACTTTCTTTCTCTGTCATTAAAATTTCTTGCAATCTCTGACAAGATGTTTAAGTTTATCACAATTATAACAGTTATGAGTCTCTGCTCATTAAGTATAAGACTTATAGAGCTTGCTTATGCACTGTTCTTGCTTCATTAATTTAGTTTCTGACTTCTGATCATACTTCTTAATATTGTTAAGATTCATCAGATCTTCTTATATTTTAGTAATGAATCATTGTCTTTACATTTTTAAAGCTGTATAAGATTTCATCTTCTTCATTCATTGTTCTCATTGTTGACTATTAATGTTAATAAAGATATTTATCATCTCTTAAAATTCTTTGAAACAGTCTTGTTGCATTATCTTGTTCTTAATAGACTCACTTAATTCTTAATAATATTGCAATATTAAGACATCATCATCTCAGTTAGTCAAGATCACAATGCACTGAAACTTCACTGAGTACTTAACTGCTGATTTATTCATCTTTAATGTATAAAGTCATTGTTTCACTGCTCTTTTCTCATTAATCACTTTAAAAGTCTTTCAAAGTTCTTTCTTGAACTTCTTAAAGTTGCTGAAAATCAATTTCTTATTAACTTCTTGTTTTCTTAATGACTTATCTAGAAACTTATGCAGTTTAAGATTGACTCAGTTAAATGCTGCATTTCTAAGATAGATTACTGTATATAGATCTTTGTTCATCTCAGAGTTAAATTTCTTCTGATTAAAATCTATATATAGATTGAGCTTTGTCAAGAAGCTTTATAACTTCTTACATTCTTTACTGAACACATTTGACATCAATATCTTCAATATGTTACTCATTTCTTATAGATCTTTAAGATTCTAAAGATTAATTATATTGATAAAGGCTGCTTTCTGTGTGCTGAAAGACATTGCTTATATTGTAAGAATGTTTAACATGTTACATTTTGATTAAAGATTTCTCTGATATAGAGTTTAGAGATTAGAGCTTGTGATATAAAAGAATTTTTAGACACATTAGAGTTAATCAATAGATAGTAGATGCTAGATAATGATTATCATTGAATATAATTGATTTCATAGAGAAAACAATTCTATTATATAGTAAGCTTGCTCAACAGTGCATGTCTATGTAATCTGTTAAGTTCATCAAGCTGTGCTCACTCTGCTCACCTTGCACATCATTAAGCTTGTTGAGCTTATTGCACTTATACTTAAATATGCACTTCTGTCTCAGCAGCTCACATACTGATCACATCAGTAGCTCTTTCTCAGACTATGATTGTAACAAATAGACAGTTTAAAAAGACATTATGACATTTAAAGCTTTCTTATACATTACATTATTTATATAAAAATTATTTACAAAGCAATTTTAACTACTCTACACAGCAGTGATCTGATCAATCATGTTATATAAATTGCAGATGTAAGATCTGTAAAATGATGATGTTTCATTAATTATTTTATTCATTAAATTATTGAAGTATCTACAAAATTGTTATTTAAAAAAGATAATGAAAGTCTATAAAAGAATATTTATAACTGTTTTAAAGTAAAAATTCAATGTTCAGTCTCTGAATCTATACATAAAACACAAGATAATATAGAGATTTCTTAAAACAGCTGACAATTTAATCTTTATAAGAATTAAATAAGTAATTAACACAATTTAAATAACACTTTAAGTCTTTGTTGATGAAATACTGAGAAGATGTAGATGCAGCATAATCTTCATAATTAAGTCACTAATAATGATAAAGAGTCTACAGCAAAGAATAATGACATAAATAGAGAAGCAGAGACAGCTTTAGATACAATTAAGAAGATAGTAAATGAACTTATAGAAAGCACTGATTAAATAAATAAATTTAAAATGAAAATAAAGATGAATCTGCAAGTCAGTAAGACAAAAAGTAACTATATAAAAGTTAAACTGAGCTCAGTCAGTTTATTAGCTTTATAAAAGTCTTTATAAACATAAAACAATAATATTATTTCTGTTCTATATAAAAATGCTGAGTCTTAATGTTTAACTGATCTCTGTAAGAGTCTCAGAGATTGATAAGTAATGTTTATGTAATTGATTAATGTAAATTATGCAATATGTACTTCTTTTTTATTTAAATTACATCAACTTCTGCATTCACTACTTTCAAAAAACTGAAATCACAGATCTCTGCAGAGCTCTTTTTACAGCAATTAATGCTTATTAGACAGCTCAATAACTAATTATAAGTAATTTACTTAATTATCTTAATCTTGTGCAGCAGATCATTTAGAAAAACATTTTAAAATATAAAGATTTTGTATATTTAAATGATTAAAAGACAGTTCAATGAACTGAGATAGATTCAGTGACTTAAAAGAGATCATTTGCTGTTTAGTGAAAGTAAATGTTTAAGAGACAGACATAATACAGACTCATTAATGCATAAAAAAGATAATAATAATTAATTAACATTTTGTTAAGATAATGTCTGCAAGATAAAACTAAGATTTTCTTATTTAAGTTTTTCTGTTGTAAAGATGCTTTGTCCTCATAGATTTAGATAGAAACTGAATAGAAAGTTAATAGAATAAATAATATTTAATTTAACTCTTTATTTTTCTGTTTTCTTTTCTGAAACAATTACTGTCTTTTATATTCTTTTATTTAAGATCATTTACATTTTAAGTTATATCAATGACACTGAGTATCTTGCTATAACTACTGCAAATATTATTAATTTAATTATTATTATTATAAGAATATTAACAATTTATAGTCTCAGCAAAATTCTTAATTAATTTCTGCATATTTAAAATCTGCTTCTTTAACTTCTACATTTCATTATTTAATGAGTAAATTAAGTACAGCTTATAATTCTGAATATCAGTCTCTGTAATATATTTTAATACATTAAGAATTTTATCTGAATTATTATAACTTTATATAAAGACATCAATAATCTTTGCTGTCTCTGTAATTTCATTTAAATTAATAATAATGCAAAAGACACATTCTGTCTCAGTTAACACTTTATTCTTAAAAGATCTTTTTTCTTTCTCTTTTATATCTTTATTTGTATCATACAACTTTCACAGATATTCTGAAGCACTTTGTCTGCTAAATTGAAACTGAAATTTTTATTTAAAGAGTAATTAATTTTAAAACTATAACAATACTTACTGTTATTCTTCAAATATCTTAACTCAACACTGCAAGATTTGCTGTTAACAATGAAATGAATGATATACAGTACTAGCAAAATAGATTAATCTTAATCTCTCAGAGTTAACTGATTTCACATAATTCTCTTTAAACTACATAACATTAAATTCTATATATTTCTTTCTAAAGATCATATAGAGTAACTCTGAACTCTGTGATATCAGATATTCTTTAATGAGATTGCATAAGAGATCAGTGCAGATCAACTCAGACTTAAATGATTAAAGATTAAAGATTGTTTTATAACAGTCTTTAAAGAATTTAAATGTGTCTAATACAGACAGCATGATTAGTTAAGTTAAAAAAAGACATTAAGTAAATAAAGAAGTCAATTCTTTTACTTAATAATCTTATATCTTTAAAGCAGACTTGCCTAACTATTATAGATGTCTTTGCTTATTTCTTCTTTATCATTTAATATCTTATTTATTAATGATCAAAATATTATTTAATTGTCTAAGAAGTAAAAATATAAAACAGATCTCAATGCTGTACAGAAACTTAATTTAAAGAATGAAAATCTTTTAGTTTATTTATTTAATGAAGTTGTTTCTTCAGCAATCAGTATTAACATGCACAACTCTTAACATATTGACTTCATCTCTTAAGCTAACAATAGTTAAAAGATTTCTCACAGCAGCAATAGAAACTCTTTCTTACAGATAATTCTACAGACATTAAAATCTTATATTAATGAAATAGTATCTTTTTCAATTTTCTATAATCAGCATAACAATACTTAAACTTCTGCTCACAATGAAATGACTAAGTCTATCTGTTAAAGAAATGTAAAGTTATCTTGTAGTGATAATTTAAGAATATCTCATTATAAATATACTAAAATCTCTCATTATAATCTTACTTCACTCTTATATCAGATAGCAAAATCATCTCTTTAAAATGAAAATGATGAGTTTTTTTGCAATTAACAGAGCAGAATTGCTCACAACTAAGTAAATAATGTATTGTAGAATGATGAAGTTGATGTGTCTGATGAGAAAAGTTTGAATAATGAAAGTGAAGATGATCAGAATATTAAACTGTAAAATGTAATTTAATATGATCTTAGTGAAGACATTAAACATTACAAGATTAAAATTAGAAATTTAAATTATAAAGTGAAGCTTAAGCTACTATTAAAGAAACTTTTACTGAAAAGTTACTTTTAAATATTACAAATCTTCTTCAACAGATTCTTTAATCTAATAATTAAATAGATATTTGACATCAATATAAAGCAGAGCAATCATATATACAATTTTGCTTATTAAAAAATTAAAAGTTATGTTAAGAATTGAAAAAGTCTTATAATTAAGAAAGTACTGATAAGTTTTTTACAATTATTTCTTCAGATAATACATCTATTTAATGAAATCTACAGTAAATAGAAACACACTAAACATATAATTAAGATGAATACTGCTAAGTTAAGTTAGCTATTATATGTGAATATAGATAAAGCAATTGACTTATACTACTTTAATAACTTCTTTTTAAAGAATTTCACAACTATATTTTTCTAATTATACAAATATCTGAATGTCTGACAAAGCTTAGAATTCAGAAGATATTATCTTAAAAGTAAGTATACTGTTGTTCTTTAAAGAAACAATAGATCAATAATCTCTCTATAGATGTATATATCAATCTATTGATTAAGACTACTCAACATATTTATTAAAAGAGAGCAGACAAGATTAATACTGATCATAATAAAGTAGCTCTGCTAAGAAAGTTTAATTATCTGATGACAAATAATGTTTAAAACTGTTGAGAAGCAGTGTTCTAGCTGCTTCTATGAAGCAAGATAAAACTAGTGTCAAAGACTGAGTAAAGACTCTGCTCACATTAACTACAGTTAACATTCTTTCTACTTCTTCTGTAACTCTCTCAATCAAGACATACTCATAGACAATACAGTTTAGAGATTTCACTAGACAGCATAGTATAACATAAGTATCTACTTTCTTTCAATAAGTTATGAGCTCAGATTAGCAAGAAGCTTCTTAGAGAAAGTGTATACTTCTAGTGTGATGATAGTTGAGTATGCTGACTTTTAAGATTCATAAAAGATTTGTAATAAATCTGACTCTAGCAGAATCAGCATACTGATGACAGCTGTGTACATCAACTATTAAGGTTCACAGTCAATTCAGCTCTAGCAGTATCACTGACTATTGAGATTCATGATAAATCTGACTTTAGCAGAATCAGCATATCTGATGACAGCTGTATACATTAATTATTGAGGTTCACAGTCAATTCAGCTTTAGCAGTATCACTGATTATTGAGATTCATGATAAATTTAGCTTTAGCAGAATCAGCATTCTGCAGCAGCTGAGTATGTTTAATTCAGAAGATTCATAAAGAATTAGTCTCAGCAAAAATTAGCATTTACAGTTACTCAGAGAGCACTGTTCTTTGACAGCTTAGTATGAGTCATTGAGATAAATAAGCACTATCATCTCACAGAACAAAAGATATAAAAGCTTTTTATTTGTTTTATTTATATTATCTTCAATGTATACATCATTATTTTACATTATTCACTTCTTATACTACATGTCAACTATCATCATCATGAACTTTGACAACTTCTTTACAAAGTGACAACTCATCTCAATTCTCACTCACAAAAGCTGCAATCAATGATTCATTCTTATGAGAAGATAACTGATTAAAAAAAATCTATAAAATGTTGTTGAAGTCTTAGCAGTTAACATGCTGATCAGTAAATTTTTAGACTCATTTTTTCTCAGCAGTCTTGACTTTAAAAATCAGAAAACTGATGCAAAGACTTTATATTGACTTATTATCTGCATAAATATAGATAATTAAGAATATCTAATGAACAAAATCAGCACAAAGAATGTTTGAAATGTGCTAAAGTTTAAGTATAAGAAGAAGCTGCAGATGATTAAAAGACAATATTTGACAGAGTTTGTTGAATACAGAATGTTAAAGAATGTATTCATTAAAGAAGTATAAATTTATTTAAGCAAACTCAGCAAAAAGATTGCTGCAACTCAGTCTGACATGACTAAATTGTTTAAATCAGAACAACAATTTTAAATGCTGCTTTAAGCATTATCAGTTAAGTATGTTGTGATCTGCAATGTCATTGATGCTCAGAACAATTTAGACATCAAGAGAGATCTATAAAAGCTTCAGAAAAAAGAGGCACAGCTTAAGACTGATGAGATTGTCATTATTTTGTGAACAGATAAACAGAAAGAAGATTAACATTCAATGAATTAGAACTGCAGTTCATTAAATTACTGCACAGCTAATATCAAGCAACACTATTACAGATCATTCAGCTTAGACAGTAATTATCTTTCTTATTGTTTTATTAAGTGCTTTCTTTGCAACAATTCTTACTTCATTAAAGATTGTGAATTTCTTTCTGATGTTAAGCAAAATGCTTAAAAGAAGACAAGCAGATCAATTATGATTAAGCTGCATAGATTGACTGTAGTTAAGTTATATCAGAAGTCAGTCTATAAAGAAAAAGAAAAGAAATACAGAGTCTTTGATGCAAAAATTAGTGACAGTAATAACAATGACTTCTTCTCTGAATTTAAAGAGAAAAAGAAAGTCAATAATGAAATTACTGCTCTGTTTAAAGAGACTGTCAGTAAGATACTTAAATTTAAATGAGTTGCAGACTCTAAATTCTTCTCATACATAACTAATTAACTTCAACTCTTCAATGATTCTCTTATATAAATGAGATGACAGCAAATTAAAGTTAAAAAAAAACATTTATACTCTCATTATTGTGAAGTGATTATTATGCAAGTCAGATTGAGAAATTCTGTAAGATTGAGTTCAACACTCTACATATTTAAACTTAAGATCAATCTTCTATTGAGAAAGTGAATGTACAAAATGAAACTGCATAAAAGCTTTAATCAATACTGTTTTCAAATGTGTGATAAGCACAGCAAGACTATAATAGAAGTGTTAGAATGAGATAAAGTCTATATAATTAAATATATTGCAAAAAGTCTTAATGAATTTGCTCTGATATCTGCAATACACACATCACATTCAGAGATCATCTTCTCTGTTACTGCTTTAAATGTAAGTCTGCATGTTCAGATTCATGAGCATAATCTCATGATCAACTTCTTAGATGTTGACACTGTGTCATTAAATGAAAAGATCAAGGCTTACAGGCTTTAACATCAATAATTTGTTCATCTTGATTTTACAAAGTTGCATAATCTTCACAAGATAACAATTGTTGAAAAGTCAATTCTCATCATTGAGAACAACAAAAACATATATGAGATTTGTGTTCTAATTAAGTTCATCAATAAGTAAGATTACACTGTAAGCAAAAGAAAGATTAATATTCTTATTTTTATTTTCATTAACATATACAGCTTATTACTCTTGTCATTTAATGAATATCAGTACTTTCTGAAGATAGTAGATAATTATTCTCAGAAAATATAAATGATATTGTTAAAGCAATGTAATGAGATCTTACAGACACTGCAAGAATAATAACTGAAGACTGAACTTCAGATTGATGCAAAGATTCTTGCTGTATAAAGTAACAATAAAATAAAGTTAAAGTTCACTTTAAATGACTAATGCAAGTCTCTTAACATTACATTACAATACACAGTGCTCTACATGTCAATTCAGAATGACATTATCAAAAGAGTCATTCAAATCACTGAGAACTCAGTGTGCATCATGATTAAAGAAACATAACTGTTAATAGAGTTTTAAGTGCAGACAGTATAGACAGATGTTTATCTTTGCAATTAGACAGTAACTAATTTTTTAATTGATGATAAATAGACAACTTTCAAGAAAGCTTTCATTGATGTAAAGTCATTCATCAATTACATTCATATATAAGAATGCAAGTGCTACAGCTACATTGATCTTAAGTTATTATCTGAGAATAAGCACAACAAATTCATGAATTAAGAATAAGTAAGAGTCTTTATGAGCTACATTGAGAAAATCACAAAGCAGTATCAGCTTTAAGCTTCAGATCTTAAATACATCATTAAGAATCATGCTGTAAAGTTTACTAAAAATAAGAAGAGAGACACTGTTAATTTTAAACTGTAACAGCAGACATTAAATGTTCTTCTGAATAGAAGACTCATTAAATATTTATAAAAGAAGTTAATCATTATAAAGATCACAGCTTTAGATTAGACACTTATAACTTAGAATAGTAAGATGTAGTCTAACTTGATCATGATTAAGATTAATAAGTCTTAAGATAAATAACATGAGATTAAGTTGACTGTAGTTAATCTAGATAAGTCATTAAATAAAAAGATTAATCTTGATTAAGTTAAGACAGTGACATTTAAAGAAGTCAGAATCTTTCTGTGCATTGAGATTTTAAAATAAAAGAGAAACAACAATGATGATGATTAAGATGTGAATGAGCTCTTAATTAAAATATTAAAAGTTATACTAACACTTACAGTATTCTTTACAGACAAAGAAGACTTTATGATCAGATTTGACATTTTAACATCTGCTATCTATGCTGAAGCAGTGAGAGACTCAATCTAAGAAGAAATGTAAAAGAACATTATTTGTACAGAGCTGACAATCTTAATGATAAATGAAATATGAAAAGAGATTGTATCATTAAGAAGAATTAACATTATAATCAGTAAATAAGTCTTTAAACTTAAGCTAAACATCAATGAATTCTTAAATAAGCTTAAGACAAGACTTGTGACAAAAGACTTCTTATAAACATATAATGTTAATTATAAGAACATCTTTATTCTTACTATTAAGTTTAACACTCTGTAAGTCTTTCTGACTATTGTTGCACTCAATAATCTAAAGTGTCATTAAGTAAATATTAATAACATCTTTACAGAATTCTTTCTGAAGAAAACAATCTATATAATACTTTTTTCTGAAATCAATATTACATCTAATTGTGTTCTACACATACTGCACAGTCTTTATGATCTTAAGCAAGCTGCACAGAACTGACATAAACAATGTATTATTAAACTACTTAAGTTAAGTTTTCATTAAAGCAAGACTGATCTCTGTCTTCTTCTTTACAGCATTAAAAGAATTATGCTGCTTCTTTATATAAATAATATTGTTATAATTTCAGTAAATCTGTTATATATTCTTTGATTTAAGCAAGCTCTTATGAGCATGTTTAAAGTTAAGAACTTAAGAAAGACACAGAAAATTCTTAACATTTAAATCATACATAACTGCAAAATGAGAACTCTGCATCTGAATTAGACTCATTATGTAGATAAGATATTAAAGAATCTTTATATACAATTTAATAAGTATAGAGTCATCAGCATTTCATTTAATAAATATAATGTTCTTTGTTCTGTCAGCTTAACTGATCAAAGAATAGATTAAAGACAGTATTAATAGACAATTAAAAGTTTAATGTATACAGCAATTTATATTTAGTTAAACATCATCTTTACATTAAATTGATTAAGTCAATATCTCAGCAATTCTGTAAAGCATTATGAATACACACTTAAGAAACTACTGCAGTACATAAGATTAATCATTAATCTTAACATCATGTACAGCTTTAATGAGAATCAAGTAATACTTAAATACTCTGACTTCAACTATGCTTCAGACAAGCAGAATTAGAAATTAATTTTAAAGTGCATTTATATGCTTAAAGATGAATCAGTGTTGTAAATAAGTTAAAAGCAGAAGTCTGTTGTTATCTTAATTATTAAGATTAAATACATAATTATGTCAATGTGCATAAAGACTGAGATCTGACTTGAACAAATATTAAGAGACATAAATATAAGTAAATATCTTAAAGTCAATTTATACTGCATAAGCATTTAAGAGAATAAAGCTCATTAAATATCTTTATTTATTTAGTTCAGAAGAGACAATTAAGCTGTTTTGATCTTAATTAAGAATGTATATGTACATAAGCAGTTAAAGTACATTGATGTCTTCTATTACAACATTTACAATTTGTATAAGTACAATCAGATTCAGATAAACTTTATATTCAGTTAAAAGATGATTGCTAACAGACTTATTAAGTCTCTGTTTAAACAAATCTTTAAGCAGTTTATTAAATTTATAAGATTCATTGTTAATAATTAATTAAATTCTTAAATGATTTGTTGAACTCTTAGTGATGCATTTAATTATCTGATGTTTGCTGTCAGTGAGAGTCAATAGATGCAGTCTTATTAAGTAAAAGTGTTGAGAAATGATGTTTTAACTGCTTCTATGAAGTGAGATAGAATTAATGTCAGAGACTGAATAAAAACTCTATTTACATTAATTGTAATCAACATTTTTTCTATTTCTTCTGTAACTCTCTCAATCAAGACATGCTCATAAACAACATAGTTTAGAGATTTCACTAGACAGTATAGTATAGCATGAGTTTCTACTTTCTTTCAATAAAAACAATCTATAAAATAAAAGATTTTACTTGTCTATCTTCATTATCTAAAAGAAGATACTTCAAAAAACAATTATCTCTTTTATCATCATTTTTATTCACTCTCTACAGCAGAATCTCTCAGTGCAGCAAAGTATTGAGAAGTGTTGCATTGTAGCTTAAAAAGTTAACTGTCTAGCACTTACACTGATGTTATGTGCTTCTCAAAAGAACTAAGATTGATTAGTGCTTTGCTTTTATAATACTTTATTTACTGTCTTATTTGAAGAATTTCTCTTGCTTTTTAGCTATAAGACTTTATCTTATCATTATCAATATATAGTATCTATTATATATATTGCTGATCTAGCTATACTATATAGAATTCAGCTAATATTCACTATAATATCTTTAAGATAACTTATTCTAAAAATTAAAAATCTCTTTTTTTTCTTAAGCTTATTCTTCTATTTATTTCACATCTTAATCACTACATTTTTTCTAAAAGTCAGTAATAATCTTATTGTCCTCATCATTCAGTCTCTGACAACATTTAGTTATTTTTAGAAAATCATTTTCTAAAAACTACAGTATTAATCTTGTTAACTGTACAATTCAGTTACTTTGCAATTTTCACACTTTTAAAATTACTATAGTAATCTTACTGTCTTTATTATTCAGTCTCTTACAACATTTAATTGTTTTAAGAAACTGTTTTGCAAAAACTACAGCTTTAATCTTGTTTATTTGTATGATTCAGTTGTTTTGCAAATTTAAATTTTTTAAAAATATTGTTGAATATAACTCATGATAGCTTTGCTATTAGAGTGATGCCATCTTTTAACAGATTATGAGCTCAAGTTAGTGAAGTGATTTCTTGTCTAAAATCTCATAAAGATATGTGCTTAGGTCATCTTAGTCAGTGATTTAAGTTTATGATAAGAAAGTAAGCTTAAAGATTGCAAGTTTAAACTGCTATCTATGTGCACTCTTTACATCTGCAGAACACTGAATGTCATGATGTATGTGTATGCTTTAGAAAATTATGAGTTAAAGAGAGTATTAAATATAACTTATGATAGCTTTGCTATTAGAGTGATGTCACCTTTTAACAAATATTACAATAACCTCACTGTCTATATGATTTAGATTTTAAAAAGATATGTTCTTTGCTGTAAATAATTATATAATATTACATAGTATTATAACAACAGTTTTGACAATATGTTTTATTCTAAAATACATTATCAGTTCAATGTCTTCTTACAATAGTGTTTCATTTTCAATTCAAGTCAGAAAAATATCAGCATTACATACAACTTGAACTCAAAATGAACTCTGTCTTCACATGAATATGATACTAGTGCGAAAAAAGTACAGTATTACTATCAGTTTAAAACAACAATACTGTCTGAATACCAATTTACACCACCGTAGAAGGCCTGTAAGGTATGTATTATTGAATCATCGGTCATAACAACCGCTTACCTAAGGTAACGTACACCCGAGATCTAAACAATGTGACGAAGTGAGTTGAATGAAAACTACGGTACCTTATCCTTCAACATTCCTCCTAGTCGTTACTACTTGTAGAGCACACTTTGCCGATGTCTGTAGGGACGGTGTTCTATCATTACAACTGCAAGACTCTTGTTTTCTACAGTCCACACAGTGACAGTACCACACAAGAAGGGCTCCTACAGTGGCTACCGCATATGCTTGGATCCAGGATCTGATTGAAAGGTTCTGCAATGCTTGGATGTCCGAAGGGACGGAGACGATCTACTAGCTTGGATTTACATTTTGAAAGAAGGCCGAGCTCGGTCAGCATGTCGCAGCGAGGTGCGAGTTCCAGGGTCACCGCCGATAGTGCCGATGCAATCAGGGGGCCAGAAGAAAGACAGGCGGATCCTGCTACGCGATTGGTGGTAGATGAGTTGATTCTTGACTACCTGTTGTACATGGCCTCCAAAGTAATCCTGGAGGATCGTAAAGCCGAGAAAGGGGGTGTGCAGCTTTCACCACAAGACTGCCGTGCTGATGTACACCTGAGCATGGTCGACGGTAGGTGAGATTGTTGCTCCCGATCATCAAGGCAGTACCGATTAATATCCGTATAGCCTTTCTGACCATCTTCAAGGTTAGTCATCCTGGTCATCTTGCTTCAGTCAGTATGCAGTTCCGTCTGCACCTGCTCCGCTTCACGACTCTCCTGATGCACCGCCTCACGAAACGGCCCTCAACCCCACCTCTTTCGACCCTGGAGAGCATCAGATGTCAAAACCGCGAGCGAGCTACCTTATGGTTGTCTCACAATGATCAGTCCTCGACCTTTCCGGCGAAGATCAAGCCCATGTTACCGGCATATGATGCCGAATTACCGCTGCTGGGAGCCACTCTCTCACGCAATCGTGAGCACGTTTCCTCTGCTCTGAAGGCTGAGTCCGATCCGTTGTCATTTTATGGTCTCCCGAGCTGCCCCTCGCTCCTCGATACCCTTAGCGAATTCATGGCCCTCTCTGCCGCCCAGACGGCCATGATTAGATCATCGACGATTACAACAGCGTGGATGTCGCTGGCGGCGCGGTACATGACGCAGTCGGTCCTAGAGCAATACCTCATCTATGGTGGAAAAGGAACGGAGCCTTTGCTGGAGGCATTTGCCTGGGGCTTTAATGCAGGCTTAGTGGCTGATGCGAGGAGCGTCGAGGGAAGGACCAACGCCATGTTCTGGGATGAGGACGGCGAGGTGGTAGGATGGGAAGATCTCAGAAACAGACATATACGAGCTGTAAGTGAAGATCTACCGTCGAGTCCGCGGCACTGCTGACGACATGCACAGTTCATACCAGAACCCGGCGAATCCTTAGACATACATCTTGAGAATCTGGCGGTAAGAAATCCAATCAGTGAGTTCGAGGACGGGATGATTGCGTTCTTGAAGGCTTTACTGGTGTGTCAACCAAAACCAATCCTTGCGCAGATGGAATCGGCGAAGCTGAACGGGCTTTCGAGGCTGGAAAACGACTTGCTGAAGCAGCGAGTCGGCTTTACGGGTTGACGCATACGTAGGTCGTATCAGATTCTTTCAACTCCTTATGGTTGTTCAACCCTGTAAATATTTGAACACTAGCCAAAGAATGCTAGCAACGTGCCACTTAGCCATCGATATAAGGAAATATATCAGTAGCAGAAGCGATTTTTGCCCACTTTTCGCGCTGAGTGTTCTTTAATCGTCGGGATACTCGTCCCTGATATTACTGATGAAGGTTCGGGAGCGCTTGTCCCACCTTTTGAAATGCGTCCCTGCCAATGCCACCAACCTATGAGGCATTTCAGGCCTGACGATCTGGATGTTTTCTTCAGCTACGTATCGTACGCTCCCATCCTCGACCCTGTAATGTTTAGCTCGGCTATAATTTTTCATGGCCACTGATTTGAGGAAACAAGCCTACGACGTACAAGACATGGTAGAAGCTCTGCTGTCGCCCCTGCGATAATTCATCCACTTGCATGCGCTCCATCCAGTGCTCGCCGGCACTGCACTCTACATCCCAGCCGGTGATGATAGCTAGATAGGCATAGCGTCTGTGTCGAAATACCCGCCCAACGTTATGTTTGACGTGTCGAGCAACTTCCTCAGTTCGCAGCTTGACTTGCTTGGGCATCACGTCTCCCGCGCGGATGACCCGTACCGTCTCACGCAGTTGCTCCAACTCCGGCAGACTCTGGAAAAGTGGCAGTAAGTAGTGCTCGATCATGGAAACGTCGGTTGGAAAATATGTCTGTAGATGCTCCACCACGAATGGTACGACCTGCCGTTGTCGGAATGTAACAGTCGCAGAACCATCGCTATCTGAAGGCATGCGGACCAAAGCCAAAGCCCATAACGACCCGAAGAATGCACTCTCCATGTCCGGAAAGCTAGAAAACATCGTCCGCTGATGAGGATCTTGTCCATTGTGTTCGGAGAGTGGATTTTGATGTGCTTTCTGCACCGAGGCCATAATGTTATTCGCTGTTCTTAGTACCAGCTCGATCGTGGTGGAACATTGGAGAAACGTTGGATAGTTAGCCGGCACAATTCCAAATGTAGACAGCTTAGTTCGGATCTTGTCGATTGAAACCTCTTCCGTCGACTGAAAAGGATCCAGGTACATTGGCTGATCCGAGTCAGATGCGCGCAAGCTCTTTCCGTCAAGATTGCCACCTTTGAGTGGAAAAACCATGGCGTAGACATGAAATGGGATCGCGCAAGGACGTGCATCGAGCCCCAGTTTTTGGGCGATCGAACAGAAGATTGCAACAGATATCAGCGGCAGCGATGAATGATCCTTGTCGCGCAATGCAACTGCAATGAAGTTGTTCTGAAGATCTTCATAGGGAATGTTAGACTTGACTCCTGTCAGATTATGCTCTATCAAAAATCGTGCAATGGCGAGGGCTTTGGCACGCGCGGGATAGTCCTGGAAGTCGGTATATTGACAGCAGATCCTGTCCACTATGCGATCGAGAGAGTTGGATACCTAGGTCTGATTAAAAAAGGGGCCGTAAAGCTGTCAAAGATGCTTGTCCTACAAAGTCAAAATCACCCTCTCCGTCATGCAGAATGAACATATCGTACGCTGCCAGCGCTCGCTCCAGCGTTGTTGGTACACCCTTCTGGAACTTTGCCCACTCTTGGAGGGCAGAATTTCGATGCAAGTATCCTTGCACCGAGTTGCTGTGATATCTAGAAACTTCATAATCAACCAGCCGCTAATGTAATTAAAGCGACCGAAGTGCACACCTTCTCGCCAGTACATCATCTGCATCATCCCCAACGTGATACTGCTGCATCAAAGTATCCTTGGTATCGTATCCAAGGTCCACGATTCTCTGATACTTTTCTATCCGCCCTGTCTGACTTGCGAGTATGCTGTCAAGTGTACGGCGGGTGGTACGATCAATGATATATCTGTGCTCGTAAAGGTGCTTCCAGTCGACATCTATGGCATAACCTTTCAACTTCTGCTGGATGTCATGTTCCTGACTCCAGTATCTGAAGTTCTGGGTGCAGTAGTAACGCCACAACAGCGGCTCCTTTGTGAGGTCATTGAATTGTCTCGATGCCAGTTGGAGCGCAGGTATCGACAATGGTGGCAAATGACGCAGAATATGTTGAATCAACTCGTCCGGCAGAGTAGCAAGAGATATGTTTGAGACTGACATTTTTGCATGTAAGAGCTAGAACAATGATAAGTGCAGAGGCAACTATGGAGCCCAGACAGGTAGATGTCATTATTGGGGTCGGTGCTTCAACATATAGTACGGCAGACCATATTGAGCAAACTTGCAATACCTTAGCTCTATTGCCAATTAGCTCATGATCTGTGAGCTGATTGACCACCTTAGAGTCCAGAGACAGGTCATATACTATAATGAATTATCATCTAAATCTTCTTCATAGTCTGAAGATAATCTATATGTTGATGTTTCAGTTTAAACTGTCTTATATAATTATTGACTATAGAGTATTTACTTTACTTACTGAATACTAAATTATAAAATTATAAAATTTGTTAAGAAGCAGTGTTCTAGCTGCTTTCATTGAGTCAGTTAAGACTAGTGTCAGAAAAATCAAGTAAAATCTCTATTTATCTTAACTACAGTTATTAATCTATTTAAACAATTCTGTTAACACATTATACAGTCATAAAGTTTCACTAAACAGCACATTATATGTTATAAATCAAGTCTATAGAGCATATTGACTACATCAGTTACATGGCTTACTGCTTTACATAATATTTTACTTGTTTTTTACTTACTTTATTGTATAAGATATTTATCTGTTCAGTACTTTCTGTAAACTCATTAAACACTTTTCTAATTATTCATACTGATATCAATCATATCTCTATTTCTTTACTTACAACAATGCTCTTTTCTGTAAACTTTTAACTGTTATTGTTAACTTAAATACAAAGACTACACTGTGCTAATGTCTTCTCTGCAGTTTATTAGTTAAACATTAAAGTAATATTTAAATTATGTTAATTATTATTATTTGTTCTATTAACTCTCTATTCAGTTCCTATCTAGATCTATGAGAACAAAGCATCTTTACAACAGAAAAACTTAAGTGAAAAAATCTTAATTCTGTCTCACAGACATTATCTCAACAGAGTGTTAATTAATTATTATTATCTTTTTTATACATTAATAAATCTGTATTGTGTCTGTTTCTTAAACATTTACTTTCATTAAACAGCAAATAATCTCTTTTAATTCATTAAATCTATCTCAGTTCATTGAACTGTCTTTTAGTCATTCAGATATATAAAATCTTTATATTTTAAAATGTTTTTCTAAATAATCTGCTGCACAAGATTAAGATGACTGAATAGATTACTTATAATCAGTTATTAAGTTATTTAATAAACATTAATTGCTGTAAAAAGAGCTCTGCAAAGATCTGTGATTTCAGTTTTCTGAAAGTAGTGAGCATAAAAGTTGATGTGATTCAGATAAAAGAGAAGTATATGCTGTATGATTTATGCTGATCAATTACATAAATATTGCTTATTAATTTTTGAGATTTTTATAAAGTCAAACATTAAGACTCAGCATCTTTATGCAGAGCAGAAACAGTGTTGTTGCTTTATATTTATAAAGATTTTTGTAAAATTAATAAACTAACTGAGCTCAGTCTACTTTTATATAATTGCTTTTTGTCTTGCTGACTTACAAATTCATCTTTATTTTCACTTTAAATTTAGGCTGAGTGTCAGGGTCAGTAGCTTTAATAAGATAGCTTTACTAATATTTTTATTATGAGAGTGTTTTGAGAGATTTTTACATGAAATTTTTATGACTAATAGATTACATCATTTTATAAAAGTTATGAAAATTTCAGTAATCTATCTTGTAAATTACACAACTTACATAGTCAACTCACAAAAAACCCACAAAAAAGCTACTTAACCTGCAATATGTAGCTTTTTTGCAGGTTTTATTTATTTATTTATTCTTCATACATTGCATGCAGCCTATAAGACTATGACAGTTGAAAACAGAAAATAGTATATAAAACTTTCAACATAAGAAATTTACATGCTAATGTGCTTTTTAATCACTTCTTTGCAGTCAGACTATTTTCTTAATTGTTAATTAACTTTTTTTCAACTTTTCTTTTAATTTAGTCAATCTCTTTCTTCATCTTCTCTTCTAACAATCACTTTCTGATTCCTACTCTTGTTTCTTTCAGAAACTGTAAAACAGCTTAAATTTCTTCTTTTAAGATAAAAAGAATTCTGATTTTTAATGATAGATCTTTTAGTTTTCTTCTTAAAATTAGTTGTTCAGTTTTAAAATGATAATAAGTAGTTAAAAGATGTTCTGATGTCTATCTTTGATGATATAATAGATGACATTTATCAGAATTATAGTCAGATAGTCTATTTAAATAAAATTTAAAATAATCATAATTTAGTTTCATCTGAATAAATGTAGAAAACTGAAGTCTGTTAATGTTTTTAAGATTTTTATTCTGATTTTAATAAAATTTAATCTTCATTTTAATGTAGACATGTTCTTTTCTGACTAAATTTCAATAATTTTCTTAGCTGACAAGTGCTTCAGTCTTTATAAGACATTTCATATAACTAATTAAGATAAATCTTTCAGAACAGATTTTAATCTTTTGTTCTGCACTTTTTTATGCAGCTATATCTGTCTTTTTGTTGTCAATAATGTCTTTGTGACTAGGAATTCAGTGAATGTGAGTTGTAAAATCTTAAGATTTAAATATATGCATTGTTAAATGACATTTAATCATTAAATGCTGTTCAGATTCTGATTTGATGTTCTGAAGTCTTTGAATTGCAGCTTAACTGTCAGAAAAAAATTCAGATTTCTTTAATTTTTCTTAAATCAAAGCTTTGCATTCATTTTAGAGCCTGAAATATAGTAAATAGCTCAGCATCAAAGACTTCTAAGCTATTTTTAAGATTTCATGATTTATCATCACTATTTCTTTTACACATATAGACTATTTTCACACTCACATTGCCTTGAATCTTGAATTCATTTATGTAAATCACTGTGTGTTGTGAATTTCAGTTGTTTGAAAGAATTCTTTTAATCAGATTTAAATGAGTTTTTATTGTTTAATCTTTATCTTTTTTGCTGATGTAAATGTTACATGACTTTTGACTGAAAGATATTTCTTTTATGTCAGAATCTTTCATGTTGAAATTTCTTATATTGAAATCTCTCATGTCAGAATCTCTCATGTTGAAATCTCTCATGTTAAATTTTCTCAGACTAGTTTCTAAGCTATATTCTTTCAATTTTGAGCTGTTTAATAACAATCCAAATAGAATGTGTAAAATTCTAATTAATTAAGTTGAGTATTTCTTTGTAATTTGACTGCTAATTTCATTTCAGTTTAGAAATTTGTTTTTGTTCAAATTCAATTCAGTTTGATATTTCAATGAGTAGATAATAAAAGTTCTTTATCTTATAAGATGATTTTCAGTTATGCAGACTATTCTGAGTACATATAGTTTGCATGTCTTCTGAAATCTTACTATAAAAGAACAAATAGCTGCTTTTATTTTCATTGCTGAAGATAATGATGTTTTAAAGATCTTAAGAATCTTTCTAAGTGCTGAATTTTAAAGTTTCTGAAAAGTAACAGATGTAAAGTTCTAGTTGCAGACTATTTTCTTCTTAATATGATTTTTAAGAGTAAGTTTTTAATTAAATTACACTTCTAATCATTGAATAACTTCAGAAGATTTGATGATAATGTTATTTAAAAGTGTAATAGTTAAATTATTTATTTCTTTATCTTTATTGAAATAAATAAGCTCTGTTTTGCTGTCACTAAAGATAACTGCATTGTCTTTAGCTCATAAAAATAGTGATTTAACTACTTTTTTAAGCACTATACTACTTTTTTAAACACATTGTGTTGTATGAGTGCACATCAAAACATCACAATCACATCAGCTATCAAAAATTCACTTAGTGCATGTGAAAGAGCTCATTTACATCTCTAAATCTCTCAAATCTTTTCTCTTCATCATCATTTTTCATGATGACAAAGCTTCATTTTCAATATCTGAAAATTTTCATCACTACATCATACAATCAATTTCTTTCCACATATATCCATCAACTACACAACAAGCATAGCCACTAATAAGAAACAGGCTTCATAATTGTGTTTGAATTTGTTTTATTTGCATTTTATACACTCATCATTTCTCATCATATCTGCTGCTTTTCAGTGCATTCAAGTGCAAAGCTCTTCACACAATCTTCAGTTCTTGATGTTTCTGAGTTTTTGCTTATTCACTTGTCTATTTTCACATCAAAACAACTCAAAAACATCAACATTACAATACTTACACATCAAAACAATTATCTCAACTTCACTTTTGTGTGCACATCAACAATCAACAAAGATATCAAAAAATCAAAAACAGCAAATTGTACTCATTACATTCTTCTGTATTTCATAAATCATAATTGTGTCTATATCTCATTTTATCAGAAAGTTATAAGCAAAAACATCACAAAACACTGAAAGTTTTGATTTTTCTGACTTCTGACTTAATAAAATGATCTTAAAATGCTACTTTTTCAATCTTTCAGACTACTTTTCAAATCTTTTAGATCAAATTGAGTTCTTTCAGATCAGATTTTTTGTTTTAAGTCAGTTTTGCAATTTCTTTGTGCAGAAAGATTCTCTGAAAGAGAAAGAATAAGATATTAAAGTGTGTCAGTAGATTATAGAGAATATATATTCAGAGTTAGAAGCATCATTGAAGAATTTAGTCTTAAATATAAAGCATTAGATGTGTTGTCTCATCTAATTATTGATAAAAAGCTCATTGTAGAATAACTTTACTTTGAGTGAATTGAGATATTAAGCAAGATTTAGAATAAAGAATTGAGACTCTTTTACTTTAAATCAGAAATAGACCAAAAGAACTTAATCTAGAATCTTAAAAATGTTCAGTTTTATAAAAGCTGAGCAATTACTGCTAGACAAGAAATCTTTTCATGAATTTGAATATGAACTTTCTCATGAAATTCATGATACTTATGATACTCATTACATCAAAAAGTCAAGTTTATGACTTCATCAGCTTGCCTGATGCACTCACACAATCAGTTCATCAGACTATAAAATCTTCAAAAAAATGAAAAACTATGAACAGCTCTATCTTTTCAACAAATTTTATCTTTAGCATTCACATCAATCTGCTAAACAACAACATTACATCATCAGTCACTCAACAAAACAGTGATCAACTACTTCAGCAAGTTAGAAATCTTCTAAAATTAGTTTTTCAGCAAATTAAAGTAGTAAATCAGTCAAAACTAGCTATTAACATTAATGCTATAGATGAAATTTGACAGTCAGAAGATCTCAGTTCTTTAGCTACTGAAGAGAAAAACTTCAGCAAAGAACAATAAACAGTTCAACAACAGATTGATTAATTTAAGAAAGAAGTAAACATCAAATTAAACTAAATTCTCTGTTAAACAGTGTAAACAGCAAAGAAATTCATCTTTTAGTCAGAACTTCAATTCACATTCACATTAAATGATCTCAAAACAGCTATCACACATCAAAAAATAGCTTTCAAAACAGCTCAAAAAACTGTTTTACAACATCAGCAATCAAAATTCTACATTGCTGCACTTAAAAAAAACCTAGAAGCCTTTACATAAACAACTGTTCAAAACAGGAAATTAAAATTCACTATTACATCATGAAACACTGCATTCTATAGAGATAGACATCTTATTATTACATCAACAATTATTGTCAAAACACTAAACTTTATTTCTATAAGAAATAACATCAACAATGTTCTTAAATCTGCAAATCTCAACATCATGATAGTCACTGTGACTATGTCTCAGTCAAAATTCAACATAATCATAACAATCATGCCTGAAGTTACTGCAGAAGACCTTCTAAAACATCAGAAAATCTGATAACATATTTTAGAATTTACAAAGATCAAAAAGAATGAAAAATGATATAAAATAGTGATACATAACATTTTCACAGCTATTTTCAACACTGCAAACAACATATAACTAATCCAAGAAGAACTAGAAATCTTCAATAAAGATTTTAAATTAATCTGTCTATTTACATAATTAACTTCAGAAGAAGTTTAAAGTCAAAAAGCACATTTCTCAGTGATTTTAGTCTTTAACTCAGATCAAGAGGTCAAAAAAGCTCTGAGAAATAGACTGATTATAGCTGAAGTTTCAGTTAAAATAGCTGTCTATAATGTCAGTAAGTCAATGAATCAATGTAATAAATGTCAGCAGTTTGAACATCACTTTGCAAAGTGTCAAAACACTGTTAAATGTCAAATTTGTACTTAAGATCATAACATCAGACAGCATGATTGCTTTCTATGTTCTTAAATAGAAAAGAAAATCACTTACATTCACACTGTGTTGAAATGCAGCAATTGTCAGAAAATGCATAGAGCAAATAGCTTAGAATGCATGACTTTTAAAGCATTACAGTCTATTTTTACTTTCTCAACAACAGATCATTTAGTCATGAAATT
>JAABUJ010001088.1_pt1 | contig 42728 bp, 41 predicted proteins | sample 5559131 | NCBI WGS metagenome assembly JAABUJ01 (sample SAMN10711875, study PRJNA513366) | rock metagenome | isolation source: Antarctica rocks | place: Antarctica: Victoria Land, Mt New Zealand nord | collected 2016-01-07 | reverse complement strand
AGACGATGGTGACGGCGTTGCAGACGATGGTGACGGCGTTGCAGACGATGGTGACGGCGTTGCAGACGATGATGACGCCACAGAACAGGTACCAAAAGCAGTCTGACAGCCTGTTCCACAGTATGTCGAATTTGCTCCACAATAGCCATATTGGGAACAACAATCCTAACGTGATCATCAGCTTTGAATCCCGCCGCGTGGTGTGCGGCAAACTCACTCCATATGTTGATCCTTGACATGTGTAACCTGTCGTACCTCCACAGGTTCCATCTGGACTGACTGTAAGCCCAGTGGGCGTGGGAGTAGGGCTTGGTGAGGTCGACGACGGCAATGGAGACGATGACGGCAGCAAAGTCGAAGACGGCAATGGAGATGACGACGGCAAGGGAGATGAAGACGGCAATGGAGTCGACGACGGCAATGAGGAAGATGTAGTTGCTGGGCACGTTCCAAATGCTGGTTGACAGCCAGTACCGCAGTGTGCGGCATCACTACCACAGTACCCATATTGGGAACAACAATCCTTGACTTCTTTTTAGACAGTACTTTCATAGAGGTGGTTTTTTGAAAGACTTACTCCATATGTGGATCCTTGACATGTGTAACCCGTTGTACCTCCACAGGTTCCATTTGGACTGACGGTAAGCCCAGTGGGTGTGGGGGTGGGGCTTGCCACGGATGATGAGGACGGTGTGGGTGTAGGACTTGGTGCGGGTGATGAAGACGATGAGGGCACTGGAGACGACGACGATGTAGTTGCGGGACAGGTTCCGAAAGCTGGCTGACAGCCAGTACCGCAGTGTGCGGCATCACTGCCACAGTACCCATATTGCGAACAACAATTCTAGACATCTTATTAGACAGTACCGCCATCGAGGCGTTCTCAAACCTACCCCATAAGTCGATCCTTGACAGGTGTAGCCAGTTGTGCCTCCACAAGTTCCATCCGGACTGACGGTAAGCCCAGTGGGCGTGGGGCTAGGGCTTGCCACGGATGATGAGGACGCTAGCGTCACAGAAGTTGCAGTGTTCGGACAAACGGTGTCTGTGGTTGTCGTTGTGGTTGTGACTTGTTGCGTCGTCGTCACTTGTTGCGTCGACGTCACCGTCACCGTCACCTGGCCGAGAGCATTGTGCAGGAGGGTCGCAAGCGCAAGCCTTGCGAAGGGCTTGCGGAACAGCATCACGTAGCAGCGCTAGGTGTGCCTTGAAAGAAAGAATTGGCGTCAAGAGAGGTTCTAAACTAACATGCGATTTGAGATGCCAAACGAACGTGACGATCCTGAATTCCGTAAATGAGTGTGTATAACGAATGGCATGGAGAGAATCCTCCGGCGACCGTGGCGTTGAGCAATCCAACGGGTGGATGCGAGCGAATCGAGAACCTACCTACAGTACGAGCAAGAAGCAGGAAGTAGAGCGCGTGAGTCCGTCTATTTATCAAGACTTCGCAGATTGACGCGTACCCACACGCCGTAGGGGTTTGTTTGTGTACGAGTACCAAGCATTCCTGATATGCGTCGAGAATGTCTCGTACCGAGATGAGTCCCTCGGTAGGCCTGGGCCAAACTGTAGGATTTGAACGACGATCCATAACTTATTCGAGATGTCGAGAGTATAGTTTCGTTCTTTGCCGGTTTGTAACAGCTGTGCCCACGGTGCACAACCGGAGAAGCACGACCGTCAGGGTGGCCTCAAGCCAAATATCTGGAACGACCGCAACGTAACGGGAAGTTTTCTGAGGCTTAGGAGTGGTTCTAGCCGTCCTCATTCCTGCGCATTCCGCGACATTGCCCCTCAGGTGGAATTCTGAACATATTCCCAGGACCAACGCGCAGACGCCTCCTCGAACTTAGACGGCTAGACGGCGAGACATATTCCGTCCCATGCCTGCGGCAACGTCCTCGCACAGATCCTCAAAGCGGAGTGTCCCAAATCTCTTGATTCCGCCAGCCAGCAGGCATCACTGACCGGGGTCGCGGATCTGGTCTCGCCCTTGCCTTCCATCTCACGTACTGACATCCACCCAAACCAGATCCTTGATCCGGCCTCTCGCTGCGAGTATCGATATTCTAACCAGATTCTTGACCCATCCTCTCGCTGCGATAACCCTCCCTCTGAGAGGTAGAGGTAAAGGAGCCTTGCCCCTCGAAACGCCCTCCACTCCTACGACGTAGTTCCTTCCACTCCTACGACGTAGTTCCTTCCAAACACGCACAAGGTGCGATTCGCGTTCAAAAGCCTCACTCAGGTCAGTGTCGGTGTTGTGAGTGCGATGATGTTCATTCTTCTGATCGATCATTCGTAATTGAACGTCAAGGGCGTCGGTGAGGGTGGGCCGCGTTCGGTGGGCTTATGTAATCAACCCTCACCACCGTTCTTACCTTACCTCACAAACCTCAAAACGCGACATAGCCCACGTTGCAAAACTGTCGTATCCAAGATCGCCAACTAAATCTTCTCATAACTTGGACTTCTTCTCATCCTTTTGATTAACGCAACGTCGCAATGATGTACTAAAACACCCTGCACCGAGCCATACCTACCATACCTACCATACCAGATATCGGGCATCGCCAGCACTATTTCTACCAAAACATACGCCACGTTGATCCACCCTTTCCGTCCTCCCTAAAAGCAGCAAAACGAGAGAGATTCCGAGTTCTATATCCCCCATATGTGCACATCCGCCTCCTCCCTGAAGTGCGCGAGCAAAGAGTTTTTCCCTTTCCCTTTTTCCTTTCCTTAGCCTCCCTAGATCCCCGAGAGAGACGCCGATATGCGTCACTGACCGGGCCACAACGTCTGCGAGGAAGTAGTTCGTACCTCACGTGGAAAGGCGCCGAAGGCACGAACCCAGCAGAGTCCAGGCGTACTTAGGCTCCGCCAACGCCATTCCACCCTTTTTTTTCTTCTCGCCGCATCAAAACCCATCCCCCTCAACCCACCCCCTCCCCGCCTCCTCCGCCCGATTCCTCGGATCATCCCCCCTCTCCAACGCGACCCGTTTCCTCGCATCAAGCTCATTCGCATAGGCATCGATCTGCGCCCTCAAGTACACCTCCCTCCCCGGCTCCGGCACCTCCAACCCCGCCACCTCCTCCAGCCGCCCCTCCGCCTTCGCGTCCTCAATCGCCTTGGCCTTATTCTCCCACTCATCCAACTCCCCCTGCAACTCACGCTGCTTAAACCGCGCCTCGAAGAAATCGTTATACGCCGCCTCCCCCCCGAAGCAGACGCCGAAGCCGTCGCAGTAGCAAGCGTGCTGCGCGGGGCAGAAGACGTTCTCCCCTGTAAACACGAACTGCCAGATGTACTCCCACACCCGACCGGAGATGTAGTCGCTAAGCGGGGAGCGGAGCAGCCAGTCGCGGTAAAACACAAAGGTCGCGAGCGGGATGGCTTGGATGCGCTCTTTGGAAAGCGCGAACTGGGCGCAGCACGGCTGGGCCAGCACGCGGGGGATGGGGTCGAGCGGGAAGAGCTCTGCCCAGGCGGTAGCGAGGACGGTTTCCTCCTGCTTGTAGGCGTCTTCCTCGAGGGCGCCGGGGTGCATCCAGTCCGGACAGCCCGGGTCCCAGTGGCAGCGCAGGTTCATGTAGCCGTCGCGGGAGACGCGTTCGGAGGAGAGGCGGCGGATCATCTGGACGGCGTCGTTGTCGAGGAGGTCGTCGTTATGCCAGCTCCAGCGGTGGGAGTGCATGAAGACGGTGATGTCGGCGAGGGCGGCGTAGTGGTCGATGATGTAGGTCAGGTAGATCATGACTTCGTGGCCTTTGTTTTTGGGCGGGTGGAGGGGTGCGGTGGGGTCGTCGGCGACGTAGATTGCTGTGGGCACGTCGGGCAGCTCTTCGGATAGCCAGGCTACGTCCTCTTCGGACATTCGTGGGACTACCAGGATGCGGGTGTAGTTGGAGCCGGGCGGCTTCACCGATCCGGGTTTGTATATCGGCTTGGTGATATGCTCTGCATCAACCGGGGAACCATTGGTGTCATCTGTGGTCGAGGGGTGAGGCGACTTGGCGTTTGAGACGTGCTCGCCGAGTCCGACCGCTTGTGGTAGTTCCCGCCATGACTCTCTCACACTGTATCGGTGAAAGAAGATGAGGATGCCGATGAAGGCCGAGATGACTAGCAGAGGGAGGAATCTTCGGGGAATCGACATTTAGAAGGTGCACAGCACCGTAGGGGAATTGGTCTCCGAGGCTTCAGCGATTAATGGATGTATTTTTGCGAGAGAGCTTTCTCTGATATTCTATTGGGAACGCGACCGTCAGCAAATCCCTCTCACAGCCTCAATCAGACCTGGAACACACAGTATAGCCGCAAAGATAATTCCAGTCGTGAAGGTCTAGTCTACTATTCCGATATTGAATTTTAGTATGGCGTTCGTACGGGAAGCGTGTGTGCGACGATGGACGCTGAAATACAAGTCATTGAAGATGGCAGAAAGTAGAGAAGATGTATAGGTGGTTTATGAGTGGATAATTCTTGCTTCAATGGTGTCGTACAACTTTCCATGTCGGAAGGCTGTGGAGATCCCCAGGGGTAGCAAATAATACGGGTTGAATCATGCCGACTTCCACTTCGCGGTCATTAGCGGCATTTACAAATCACTAGCGGCCGCCGTATTCGTATTCCCCTATAAAGATAAAACAGACACCAACCATGTACAGTTAGATTCCGCAGCTCAACTGAATATTCGTATACATGTGCTATTATTAGATCAGTGATCTTTCATCACAGATCAACTTTACAATACAGTCAACAATAATGGTGGGTAGGTAGCATCCAACTTCGAAAAGCATCAATTGGCTTCTTCGCAAATCATGTCCTGCTGCATAAACATTATCGGTTTGATTTAGACATTACCAGAAAGGTAAATACAAGGACAAGATAAGCAATGAGGGAATCTCGACAAAAAAGAGTATGGCGAACATGTTATTACCTTGTTATCCATGAACCGGTTAATTTCAAAGCCCTGATCCGATCAACTGCTCGCCCTGCATGTCCTGATACCTTATGCTGCGCCGTATAACCAAGCAAATACCTAGCTGCTCCGACCATATCCATCAGAATGTGCGATACGCCAAACGCTCGATGCAGATGGCGCGCTAATGATGACAGCAATCGCACCTAGCAATGCTATCCTGAAGTTGCAGGGTACAGCTGGAAAAGGTGAAGACAGTCGAGCACCGAAAAATGTAGTATAATATCGTATAGCGTATCCAGATAGTCCCCGCGTCTATTCGATCCGGAGAGAATACGGCGAAGCGGATCTCAGCGACCGGTCGTCCTGGGAGTGGTTGTAACTCTGGATCGGGTCCACCCTGGTCGACCTGGATCGGAGGGCGTCGTTGGGAAAGTAGTCGCGATCGTTGACCCTTCGGCCACGCTCCTCGGGGTCCGCTCGGTAGGGTCTCCCGAAGTTGGGATGGACCGGCGGCGCCTGCTTGTGACGTCTGGCCAAGTCCTTCTCGTCGTCCACGAGGACGATCATCCAGACCCCGATCTGGCGATTGCTGCCCAGTAATGGGGTGCAGTGAATCCAACGGTTGCGTCCTTCGTCGTCTGCTCTGGAGATCCACCGCACCTTGGCCGTGACGCCGCGTCCTTCGGCCATGGCAGCGGTGAGCTCATCACGAACGCGGGCCGAGCCACCGATCTTGTTCATGAACGGCGATTGTAGGATCCCAGGTACCCGCAGCGAAGGTGATGCGAAGAGAACACGCAGCGATGGGTGCGGTCGGACGAGCAGGTACTGGATCGTGGTGAGTTCAAAGTCGGTTGGTAGGACCAGAAAAAGGACTTACGTGTTGGTAGACACCACTCAGTCTGCCATTGCTCCTCCCATTCATCTCCGCGGTCTTGTTCAAGTCTGGGCTGGGGTCTTTGAGTAATAGTCTGGGTTTGTGCAAGCCGGCGTTCACACCGCTAGCGTTCTCGTCGTCATCATCATCCTGAACTTCTCGATGCATCCGTCCTCCCCACCTTCTGACCGTTTCAAGTTCACCCGTGTTGAGCATCTCACTGAGTTGCTGGAATTCGTCCTTCTTTTCCTCTCCGCGCCCAGACGTCTCTCCTTTCTGGCGACTCTGCTGCTCGACAACCAGGCGCTGCAGGGATTCTAGATCGGTGCACTGCTTCACCATTCCACTCACGTCGACTTGCGCACCAATGAAATATCGGATCTTGCCTCGGCTGTCGCACAGAGGTGCGACCATCAACAAATTCATAAAGGGCGATCCGTCGCGACGACTACGTCGGGGGTTAGTAACGGCTAGTGGCTAGCTTTCGGCATCGACCTACTAGTTCAAAAACACCTCACAGTGTTCTTTCCCAGCTGCGACAGCTTCGCGGATCCTTCGTACACTCAGTGGGTTCGTCCTCGGGCCCTGGAGGAACCGACAATTCCGCCCGATAGCGTAGCTCATGCCGTACTGAGTTGTTCGGTGGAACTCTGCAAGCATATGTCAGGCAAACATCCCGGTCCGTAGATATCAGACTACGCTCATACCTTCGGACGCAAAGACGATCGGGTTGTCAGGTCTGGAAGGGTCGGACAGACAGAACACCTCTGCCAATCCCTCCGAAGCTTCTCGCAGATGCGGTGGAAGCGTTCCCGTAATCCTCCGCGTAATACTCAGACTCACCACTTGGATGTAGATGTGTGTAATATAGGCCGGCAGATCCTCCCTGACCAGCACGTCAAAAGCTTGCGCGGCCTTGTCCTCTAACGCCGAGTTCAAGGTTGCCCGAGCCGGGTGAGACGTGAATTCGTAGCCCTCGATCGGTTCCAGCGCCTCGGCGATCGCATTTGCGTAGCTGATCGCTTTGAGCGCCTTCAATGCGTCCAAATGGTAAACTAAGATCGGGACGGATTGCGGCCGATGCGTACTTAGAAACGCGGTGAACCTCAGCAAAAGCGCCGGATCCGAGAAGACGACCTGCAGATGTTCGCGGGAGAACAGCTGTTGTGACCTTTCCTCCATCGAAAACAGCTGGTGGCCTTCCCCCGCCGGCATGACAAGGTCGAACGAATGCGGGTCATCTTCCGTGAGCGGGTCTAGCTGGTCCAAATCATCCGGTGGGCCTTTCGCTTGGAGCGGCGGGAGCATCAACGAGGTGGCATTCGTCTCATAGGTCTCGGTGGATGATGCGATTGAAGCTGGCGTCGTGCTGATAGAGGATTCATGCGGAGAGCGTCGTACGCCATTTCGACTGCTACAATGCAAGTATAATCAGCCATGTACCTCGAGGCTGATTGTAACAACTAAAGATACCTTGTGCGTGTCGGGACGTGGATCGAACGCTGTGTAACATCCGGCATTGGTGGGGCAGCATCACCATCAACCATGGACGGAGCAGTTGAAGTGGCAGTCTTCGCCCTCCCCCGAAACGGTGTGTGAGCGGACCGGTATTGGTCCTGGAAGTCATGAACGTAGACCGGAGGCATGTTATGCTCGCCAATGCCATCGTCATGCCCTTGGGCTCCGTACGGAGGGTGGAATGGGCGAGAACTGGGCGTTTGAGGCCGGTCGAAGTGCCGCATCGTTTGTATGGTGGGATACTGGTGATTGAAATTGTAAGCGGGCATGATATCAATTGACAGACGTGCGAGAGAGGGTTGTAGATGGACTGGAGTGTGGTAGAGATTCAGCACGGGCGTCAAAGGCTAATAAGGTGGTGTCATGGCCGGCATGACGGCGTAAATGTTCAACAACGGTACTGACCAAAGAGTAGGGCATCTCGTCAAAGGTAAGGCAAGTAGTTATCGTCTATACGAGCAATCTCAGGGGAAATGGAATGAAGATCATGGCGTGAGTTTGGGTTTCTACCATATCTTAAAGATCCACAATAGTCAGGGTCCAAGCATGGCAGCCATGGCTGAAAACCATACCTTGAGATCTTTTGTAAGGTAGAGTCCCTTCATGTTTGCGGAGGTCGCGCTTTAGGTTTCTATTTAAGTTTAGCCTGTACTGCAGGAACAAATCGAGCACGAGAACGAGTATGGTTCATCCCTACCTACTCCATATAGTGCAGTACCTTCCCTCTCCCTCTTACCTCCTGACGAACTGAAAATCTATGACACTGTAACATGACCGATCGAGTATGCCGAGGTCACAAATCCTTCGCTGCTGTACAACTGCCGTAACACACCAAGTGTCAAGTGTCAAGCAAAAACGCGAACTCTGAGCCATCACTTCCCGGCTGCAAGCTCCCGACCCCCGTTATGGACGACCCCAACGACATCCAGGACCAACCGGTCGAACCATTTTGAAGGGGTAACTTATTTCGGTATCGGTATCAACCGTCGGCAAGGGACATGGTGACGGACGGACAGGCTGAAGACATGCTTTCTTTGTTGTGCGACAGACGTCGGTAACTTACCCGCTCCGCTCCGTGCGTGCCAGAAGAGGAAGAGCTTAATTTTCCTCAATCGAGTCATGCATGTCCTTTCTCCAAGCTCAAGCTCAAAGGAGTTGGGTTATCCATACTCGTCGCAGTCATGACTGAATCCAGCTGCAGAGGGAAAGGCAGTCATGGAGGTGGTTGATTTACAGAAGGGTAACTTATGAGTGATGCTTAAGGTAAAGGTACCTGTAACTTACCTTACTGTACCTTAGTGATCTCCTGCGAGATCTCGGCAGCTAACACATCATCCGATCATCTTTGACTCCCGGTCCCTTTCCTATCTACCGTAATTCACGGCACGGATCTGCTGCTAACAGAAACCGATCGGATGGCCGTGATACCTTAGATTACCTAAGCATACAATGTTCTAGGTAAGTTTCCGGCCCTCTTGAGCTATCATTGTTGACGGACGGGGACATTAGCGCCAACTTAACATCCGAATAAAGATGTAGCAGGGTCTCGAAAAGGGGTTGCCTCTCTCGCGAATCGGGAGTGATTTTCCTGGTGCCACTGCGACTGTACTGTACTGAGATTCCATGCTAATCTTCAGCGTGACTTCCGGCATATGACGAGTCGTTGATACCCGTTCGACAGCGCTACATCAGGTACAGTACCTTGACTCGTGGGAAATTACACCACCGTAGACCACGATCACGAAATACATAGGTCCATAAGCGAAAGTCATCGTCACATCGCTACCTTAGGTATTCGTAAACTCGAGCGTCCCGATACTTGCATAGCTAGCTCACGGGTACCTGCTCACGGCAAGTGTTCGTCCGACTGATCTTTATAACGAGTAAGGTGCCTTAGTAGTGGTATTGCTTCAAGACTGAGACACCGTCGCCATGCATACCATATGCTTCTGATGACAAACGCCGCCCACTCTCCTCAAAACTCCCCACCATGCCGGTTGATAGTCACAAGAGCGAACATGCTGCCGTTACCACCTCCATCAGTCAACCTCATCAAAGAAATCTTCCACGGTCGCAGCCCTGCTCTTGCCTTTCGCTGGACCGCCTGGCGTAGACTCCGTCAAAGCAGCGTCTTCTCCCAATTCGGAAAAAGTTGACGCGTCAGCTGCAGGCCCATCAGCCTTGTTTCGAGTGTCCTGCTCCACCCGCGACGCAGTGCCCCATGTGGGTATCGTTGCCGGGGCCACTTGACCTGTCTCTGTTGGAGCTGTTCCATCCGCAGGCTGATTGCTATTGTTCGTTGCATTATCCGCTGGGTGAGGGGTATCATTTTGTGCCTGTCCACTCGAATCAGAGCCTGGTACGTCGCTGAGTTGGTCAGCGATAAGGCTCGCTAGATGTTCCGATGAAGCTGGCACTTGCTCGGATGGTGCTTGTGGCACACTCGTCTCTGTTGTGGATGCTTGATTTGCTGCGAGGCTGTCCGTTCGAGGAGGTGCACTGGCAGCGGACGTGCCAATGAGAGGTGGCGGCGAAGGAAGATCGGAAGGAGACGAAGCCGGGCCAAACCGCGCCGGAATTTGGGTTGGCATGCCTGCGGGATGGAGACTTGGCCCGGTAGTGGGATGGTGATTGTGTAGGTGCTGCGGGTGCAACGGGTTTGGTTGTCCACCGGCAAAATTTTGCTGAAGTCTTTGCAGAGGGAGGAGCGTCCAGCCTTCGGGTAGCGTCAGACCCGGGGGAAGGTCTTGGTGCCCCGTACCCATTGCTTGCATCTGACCCATTGGTCCATACGTTTGCATGGCTGGTGGTGTCTGCACAAACTGGGCTGAAGGATGCATTGGCCGACCTCCATAGCCCGCAGGAGTACTAAAGGAAGTCAGGGCGGTCGATGCCGCGCCCGGATTTGCCTGAGCTATTCGTAGTCGTGCCAGTTCACCTTGCAGTGCTCTGACCATGGCCATTTGGTCTGCGCTTGCTCTGAGACCGTTGAGCTCCCGCATAATTTGCTGCTCTATTTGATGTAGCTGGGCTTGCACACTAGACGGGCTGAACTGCGCGGCGCTGGCGTTTGGGACAATAGTTTCAGTTCGCTGAAAACCAAACGTAAACCCATATTGCTGTGGTGCTGCAGGATTCGCAGCGTTTGGTCCAGCTAAACCATCGTTCGGTACTTGGGCTTGATCCTGAAAACCGTGGGCCTGGCCATAGGCGAAACGGAATGGACCAAAGTTGAAAACCCTTGCTCTGTTTAATGCTCCCGGTATCTGTCCTGGAGCAGCTCGTCCATATTGGTTTTCTTGTAGTTGTTGAGGGTGGATCTGCTGGGGCTGGCCCCCTATTGGCTGATTGTTGTTATTTGCGACCGCTGCATTTGCAGGGACTATTCTGAAGCGGCTGTTGCTGGCGAGCACCGGGCGGCGGCAAGTGGGACAAATTTGCTGTCGTTCCAGCCAACTTCGCAGACAGCCAAAGTGAAGCACATGACCGCAAGGTAGCTTTTTGGGTCGGAGGCGCTCGTCGACAGTTCGCGGCTGACGTATTGCAGGTCTCAAGCCTTCTCTTCCGGCCGGCGCTTGATTGTTAGGCTGCTGCCACGGCCGCATTTCTTCACGGCAGATTATACAAACATCCTCCCTACCAATATCCTCTGCTGTAGCATCGGGATACCGCTCGTTCATGTCGCGTGTGGCGTTTCGGTAACGTAGGAAGTCGGCGATTCTCTTAAAGAAAGATCGTAGAGTGAGGAATACGTCCCGCATTATATGTATCGGTAGACCATAGAAAGTGAAGAGAATGGCAAAGAATGAGAGGTAAACAACAAGTTTTAGGAAGTCTAGACACAAAGAAATCAGTAACGTACAATGCTGTGTGTCTGGAAGGAATAGCGGCTACGTACCTGTTGTCAAATTGAGATAGAAGACCCATCGACCCTTGTCTTCCCACCCTGGAACATCAATGTCCGTTTCTTGGATAGTGTCAGGATCGGGGATCCGGACGCCAGAAGTCTCCGCATTCGATGTACCATCCTGGGCTCCGGTCTGACGCAGTGCCTCCTCCCTTGCAGCTCTCAGCTCCCTTTCAGCTCTCAGTTCCGCCCTCCGTTCCTCCAATTGTTCCCGAGTCCGTGTCTTGATAATATAGGCTTCCTTCAGAGAAATGGCGTAGCGAGCAGCGGTCGAGAGCGAGGTGATGGTGAGAACTGCAAATTCGAAAGCAAACATGACCATCATGTTCGGCCTAGCTTGTCGAAGGACGGTCGTCACGGAGTAGTCGAGCATACAGATACCATACGCCAAGGACAGAAACAGCGAGAATGACAGACGCGCATGGAAAAGCCTTGGGTTCGCTGGCGGTTGCTGCTCGAGTACATCGACCCTACCTTCTCCAATCCAACCCCAGACCTTTCCGATGAGCAAACTAACGAACATCACCAAGAACCAACCTCCGACTTCTTCCCTGAATATGGTCATGGCAAGGCATGTTTCTGTGATGGCAAACCATGCCTTCTCGTAAAGCTGTTCGATCTCTATCGGTCGTAACGGGCCATAAAAGAGTCGTTGAAGTCCCAGCATAACCGCACATACACAGATAAGGAGAAGATTGGTAAGTACCTAGTCAAAAGTCAGCGCAAGGGTGCCGATGGCGACGATGGAAAGGGCAACAAGAACGGACCATGAGGCAAGCGTTGCTTTGGGCCAAATAAACACATGCTGAATAGAAGTTGGTCCGCTGGTGCAGCGCTTGTATGATGACTCCAGTGGCCAGGACCATAGAGGTCTGTTGATCGAGATATCACTCATCAGCATCCAGGCTCTTTTTCAGTGCGCAAGTAAGACAAGCTTACCCCAGCGTACGCTGCTAACCTCATATTCGTAGCTTCGGAGGACCTGATGACGCCTCTCCTAGTGATACTTGAGAGCGTAAGGCATTAAATTATTGACTCTTACAGCATGGAGCTGACTGAGGTGGTGAGTATACCAGCCGATGCTGAACAAACAAGGCCACGTTACTGTAGAGAACAGTCTTGGCATGAGGTCGGAATATTTAGCGATCTACGTCAGACAAGGATTACAGTCCGACCTGCAACTTGGGCCTTTCGATACATTGCCAACTGCGAAACTTGCGGTGTGTTACAATTATAGACATCTTTAAAAGTTTCAAACAGCGGAGTTTCTGTCTTTGCTGAGTCTATAGTTGACGAGCTCAAGATCTATCTAAATAGATACTATGTTCACGGCGTCACGACTCCAAGCTGCGACTTACCTATTCGGCGTTTGCCTTTTTTCCATCTCGTTTCTAGTATTCCTAAACTCTTCTGTCTCCTTTGTCATAACCGATCTGCTCAAAGTACGAGATGGCGTTGGCGACGCTGTTGGGACCCTAGGATTCGCGGACGAGTTAGTAGCGTTGGCAGCTTGCCCAGCCTGGGGGATGTTATCAGATCGAATTGGGGTCAGAAATGTAAGCCGCCCAAACTCGGGATGCCTCAGCCGATTTTGATGGGTACTATATCATAGGTTTGTGCTTTAGGATATGCCATCGTCGGTATAGCGCTCATCTTGGCCATGCAAGCCACAAACGTCTATCCACAGTTGCTCCTCACGAGGCTATTCTTCAGTCTCGGGGGTGCTGCTACGTCTACTATGGTCACCGCGATTCTTCCCTCCATGACTGCCAAAGCACTCTCACCTCCAGCGAGCGGAATGAATTCTGGACTTGGCCATGCTGTCTCTCCTTCCGTTGCTTCCGAGCTTACAATTACTCCTGCTCGATTTCGATCCCGTTCTCCACGAGCTCCGGGTATGCAGAGTGTAGGATCTCTCTCTGCGTCCTCACCCGCTCGTTTGGCCGGGTATGTGGGCATGTTTACGGGCTGTGGAGCGCTTTTAGCATTGGGAATCTTCCTCCCATTACCTGCAAGATTTCAGAAGGCCGGCATTTCTCCTGGGCAGGCGATAGCTGACAGCTACTATGTGGTCGGAGTGATAGCGTTGGTGGTTTCCATATTCTGCTACCTTGGACTGCGGCATCTCAAAGGTGAAGAAGGCAAAGGCTGGAATGCGATATATCGGAAGAAAGCAACCCTTGATGATTCACCCCACGATGGCACACTTGATTTACCGTACTGGAGGCTACTCATGGACTCCCTCCTACTCGGCTTTCGAGATAGTCAAGTCGGACTAGCTTACCTTGGCGGCTTCGTGGCAAGAGCATCATCCGTTGGAATCTCCCTCTTCATCCCACTCTATGTCAACCATTACTTCTTATTATCAGGGCTTTGCAAAGAGGACCCCGCCGACGGTCCAGCAGACATGAAGCACCAATGTCGAAGAGCGTACGTTCTTGCTGCCGAGTTGACGGGAGTTTCGCAGCTCATAGCATTGCTGTGTGCTCCTGCGTTCGGATACTTGTCTGACCGATACCGGGGCTTCAATCTTCCTCTTCTGGTTGGAGCTCTAATGGGTGTTGTGGGATACATAGCTTTTGCGCTTCTAGAAAGCCCAGAACCCAGTGGACCGCATGGCAGTCCTGCGGTCTTCATTACTGTCGCCCTTCTGGGTATAAGCCAGATTGGTGCCATTGTTTGCAGCCTCGGTCTCCTTGGTCACGGTGTCCTTGGCGATGGAGATACTGAAGAATCAAAGCCACGGCAAAGCCGTCAGCAACGATCAGTTGAGGATGGATGGGAGGGCGATGCTTCGCAAAACGGAACACCACGCTTAGCGCAGAACAGGGCGCCATCTCGGAGGGATCATCAAGCTCTCAATCGGGGCGGATCAGACGAGACTAGCGCCCTTCTTGGACCTGAGCCAAATCAGAAAAAGGGTTCCTTAGCACACATGAAAGGGTCCATGGCAGGTGTCTACTCTTTGGCCGGCGGTGCCGGTATCTTACTTCTGACGAAGCTGGGCGGCTCCTTGTTCGACAAGCTCTCTCCTGGGGCACCCTTCTACATGCTTGCTACCTTCAACGGCCTACTGTTATTTGTCGGAATCGGGTGTGGCGTCGTCGCAAAAATGAAGAAGCGGCAAGATAATGAATAGCATGTTTACTAGAGGGTCCAAACAATCTCATTAGGTGGTGAGGCCTTGCCAACAATTCTACAAGGACGAAAGCCTCCGAAACACCATCATCCTCGACCATCATGAGCGACCTCATCCCATAACCGGAACCCTCCGCCTCAGCGCAACGATCTCATCGGATCGTCCTTGGGCGCGATAAATCTGCAGAAGTTGGCCCGCAACGTCCAGCGTGCGTGGATCATCCAGCGGGAGCACGCCACGCCCGTCAACGAGGTTGAGCAACGTGACGCAATTCGCTTCCGCCTTTCCGAGGCGCCCCAGTTGGACCAGGACGCGAACGTATCCGGCCATGGCATGGAACCAATCGGGATGGTCGGACGGGATCGCGGCCGTCAAAGCGCAGAGAAGCGATTCGGCTTCGGTCCACCTCTCGGACAGGGAGTATGCTCGTGCGAGATTCGACCGGGTCATGAACATGCCGACGTGTTCTTCGCCCAGCGTACGCGCGACGACGGGAACGATGTCCTCGAGCATCGTGGCCGCTTCCGCTGCGCGGCCGCGGCCGCAGAGGACCTTGGAGAGGTCGTTGACGGACCACAGGGTGTAGGCGTGCTCCTCGCCCAAGGTCCTTTTCCGCGAGTGTAGAACGTTGGCGACGAGGTGTTCGGCCACGGCCATGCGCTTTCGTGCACAGTGGCTCATGCCGAGCTCGTTGCGCGCCATGAGCGTGTCGGGGTGGTCCGGTCCGAAGAAGCGTTTCCGTTTCTGGACGACGGACACGAGCATCCCGTGGCTTTTCTCTTCGTGGCCGAGATGGAGATACGTCCGAGCGAGGTTGAACATGGCGCTCAGGGTCATCGGGTCGTCTGGACCGAGACGTCTTTTGAGACCTTTCACGGCGCGTTCTCCGGCTTTTCGGGACAGGTCTCTTCTCCCGGCAAGCCAGAGGGTGAGCGTGAGATCGTCGAGCGCGACGCAATAAGAGACGTGATGCGGTAGCCATGGAGGCCAGACGGCCCAATCCACCAACGACGGTCGTGACCACCATCTTGACTTCAGCACTTTGCTCTGAAGCTCGATGGCTGATTTCACATCGGCCAAGTTCCAATATGTGTATCCAAGACTTCTCTGAGCCCGAATTGTGTCCTCGTGCCACCTGCCGAGCTTCTTCGTCCTGAAAGAGACGACCTTGCGTTGCAGCGTCCGCGCTTGCTTCCAAAGGCCGTTCTCCGCGTAAACCGATGCGAATCTGTGCAGCTCATCTGCCCGTTCAACGGTCTCTGCGAACGACGGAGATTGCGAGCCTAAAGCGCGCAAACAGGAATCTATGTGAGGGATGAGCAGTCTGCGGAACGCTCGTCCGGAAGGCTCGAGCTCTGGTGAGATACAACGCGCGAGCACGGCGGCCGTGCAGCTCAGCCAACGTTTCTGCTCAGGCTTTGAGAGTCTGTCTCTGGTCCATGCATGGACAACTGGATGCAATGAGCAGACTTGCTTGTCGGGGTCGTGCTCGATGATGGAATAGTCGCATAAGACACGTATTGCTCTTCGGAGCCGGGCTTGAGCATCCTCGTTCCATACCGGCCTCTCCCGAAGAATGCCAGGATATTCTACAGACTTCTCATTGGGCCCTTTGAGGTCGTTCCAAGACCTCTGAAAGATACTCTCCGAGATAGACTCGAAGTGCATAAATGCGAAAATGTGCATCAGATCAACGGCATCCTTGTGTTCAACAGATTGGCGGGTCACTATCCTTCGAAAAGGTATCTCCCAGGTGGTGATGATATTGGCATCGTCTGCGCTTTTGACATGTGGAAGACTTATCATTCCTTTGCGATGGCCTAGATAATAGTGTAGATACCTCTCCAGGGTGTAAATGTTTCGTCGAATGGTCGCTCCAGCGTGCGCAAGTGCAAGAGCCAAATACCCAAGCTCAACTGCAATACCCTGCGCTAATTTTCGACTGTTGGGATCCGGATGCTCCGGCCTGTTCGGTGGGTATGCAGATTTGAGAAGAAGTGTTATAGCTTCCTCTGGATCCATTTCACGAAAGCGAAAGTCGCCCGCTGTAGCATGAACGACGGCGCCTGGATTTCGGGTGGTGACCAGAATGTGGCCCTTCCCTCCGGCGGGAAAATAGTTGGACACGTCCATATCCGGATCATCGGCATTGTCGATGACAAGAAGCCAAGGTTTTGAACAGTTGGACAACCAATGCTTTCCAGCGGCAAATGTCGCTCCCTTGCCGGCCTGTTGTCCGAGATATGCGAAACTGGATTCAGCATTCTCTTCAGTGCTGGCGTCGATCCAAAATATCCCCCAATAACTTAGCGTTGGCTGTCAGCGCTGAATGGAGTGAGGCTCGCCATGGATCTCAACGCTGCGTACCTCGACCTGTTATCCTCCACATACTTCAGGCAGAACTGAGTCTTGCCTGACCCGCCCAGGCCGTAGATAACGAAGACCTTATATTTCTGTCGGACGGGTTGTCTCTGAACTGGGCCGAACTTGTTTTTTAGGACCTCTGCATGCATCTTCCTCCCTGTAAAGTAGTTGCTTGAACAGCGAGGAACAATATACCACTCGTTGATGTCTATCGACGTACCACTGTCTGGCAGTACGTGCAGAGGCTGATGCTGCAGTAGAGTCTCCATTTCTCTCTGGCGTTCCTCCGCAAGTGCCTTCAGATCGTATTCCCATCTTGAGCGAATGAGTGGAGGGGCGTCTTTGATGTATCGCATGAGTGCTTCAAGAACGACCCGGTATCCAGGGTCTTCCGGACGTCTAAATTTGACCATACCGGAATGAGTTGCTGAGATCCCGCATCGGTCAACATTGTCCCACCCGGGCGCAGCCGATTCTTTATCAACGATATAAGCCCGGGCGTTTCCAGCGCGAGTGGCCAGTTCCTCCCAGAAGCAGTAGATGGAGAACTGTTTCATCAGCGGAGCGAATTGGTCCGTGACTTCCTGCAGCATCTCCGACCCCTTGAGAAGGCTGATCATGAATTGACTTGGACCCTCGCCGTCGCCTTTCCGCGGGAGCAAGAGGGAGTCTTTGTCGATACCATTGTGCGGGGTCCCCATGAACAGAATGGCATATGTCGAGATGTAAATCGAGCGTCGATGTTCGACATTTCGTGCCCGACTTGTGCTGGAAAAGACTAAAGCTCGTTTGACCAAGATCCCGCCGAGTCCATGGCAGATGAAGATGATCGGACGGTCGATAGCGTTTGCCAGGTAACGGTCCGCGCAGAGCTCTGCTATAAGAGTGGTCGCGTGCGGCAGGATGCGATCGGCAGTGCCTTCACCAGGAGATGCTAGGGTCTCAGCTTTGTAGCCGTAAGCCTGAACTCGCGCTTTGAGTAGCCGGTGAGGAAATAGAGTTTGAAGCCAAAGAACACCCGTCTCCGAATCCGTCCATGTTTCGAGGGTGCTTTCGTAGAGACCGTGAATAGCGATAATACTGCGCGAAATCAGTCACTATAACTCTTTGCTAAGACACCGTGGGTATGAACTCCTTCACACATACTCAACTACGGGCGCATCTGAGAGCTCTTCTGCAGAACTCTGTCCACTAAGAGGAATAATGCTCATAATAATCGCATTGCAACCAGAAGCGGCAGTGATATCTGATCAAATGGAGCGGCTGTTCACTACATAGTCAAAAATGGAGTGCAGCACGGTCAAAAGCAAGGACGAGACTGAGCATGGAACCTGGACACACTTGTGAAATCGTTTCAGATTGAGACAGTGTGGGAGACAGGCAAACCCTGAGGGGAGCCATCTGGAGGGGGACTGCAGCGACAGCGATTGTCTCATGCCTCGGCGGTATGATCATAGTCCAGCAATGACACCTTCCTATCATGCGACCAATGTTAGACAGAGTCAGTCAGTTAAAAGAAGTCCAGGGCACTGTGTGGAGTCCATCTGGCGGCTGTGCCTAGAAGATGGAGACGGGGATATGGCAGGCACGCCAATTGGCTGCTGTGGCGCCAACAGCGGACACTAAGAAATAAGAACCGGTTGACAGCAGCAGAACAAGGGTTCTGTAACGCTGCTTTCGCAGCCACAAGGCGCTAACAGCCGTACCCCAGCCTTGAATGTATGGGGTTCATGGCTAACATTAGATGGCTCACTGGGCATTAGGTACTGTACCTTCGTAGGGAAATAAGAAAAGCCGCGTGTAGGAAGCTCGAGAAACACACTTCTCGCGCTTCAGAGGGTTCTCAGGAGAATGCGGCAGGTCTACCTTCCAATTGCTCTACTGAGCTATGCAGTTCTGTTCTCTGTCTACAAATTGATAGTCAGGCATCGACAACGCCAGGTAAGGTCGCCAATCGCCAAAGGGCCTGATACCTACTGACAGAATCAAAAGGTGAATAGGGCGATTGCAGAGCGCTATGGATGTCTTCCGCCTCCAAGACTTCAGAATCAAAGACCGTTAGGGCTCGACCGCTTGGAGCAGATCTTCCGAGCGAATATAGAATCACGATTGATGGAATTATTTCTGTTCCACTTCCGCCAAACGGGGTATACGTTGGAGCAAGTGTTTCTCCGAGCACAAGCGTTTGGCACCGTGGATCCAGTCAACCTTGAGGCTATCCTGTCGACCAACTTCGGAGGTTCGTGGACATGCTTTGGAGCCTCCCGTGTCATATCCACGGTGCATTATCCTCGAACAGAGTACTGATACTAGGTAGACTGGGGCATGGGAGCGCGTCGGGCAATCACGTTTCCTATGTTTGGTGATGGTATATTTACTCAGGAAGGCGCGCCTTGGAAGCATTCGCGGGAGCTGCTGAGGCCACAGTTCGTACATAAGCAGTACGAGGACCTCGAGGTGTTTCGGGAACCTGTTCAAGATCTCATCGACATTCTTTCGACGACTGATGGAGTCGTCGACCTGCAACCTCTTTTCTTCCGCTTGACTCTCGATGTAACAACAGCATTCCTTTTCGGAGAGTCGGTCCAGAGCCTCAAAGCTCCGGACTCGACCGGCGAACAGACATTCGCGGAGGCTTTCAACACCGCACAGAGTTATGTTGCGAAGAGATTTCGCCTTCTAGATCTCTACTGGCTCATAGGGGGGCAGAAGTTCCGAAACGCATGTGTTGCTGTACGTCGTTTCGCGGATCAGATTATAGACCGCAGTCTTTCGCGAGATGCTGAGGGACAGGAGAAAGGGAACAAATACGTGTTCCTGACTACCCTGGCCAAAAACACCCCTGATCGGGACGCGCTGAGGGGTCAGATCATCAACATTCTGGCCGCGGGACGAGACACTACCGCTTGCCTTCTCTCATGGGCCTTGTGAGTGCATCCTCCATGGAAAAATCGAACGTTCGTCATTAAACTTCATGCCAGCTTCCTGCTTGTCCGACATCCACAGGTCCTAAGCAACGTGAGGGCCGAGATAGCTTCTTCATGTCATGGCAGCGCAGACTTGAGCCGAACCGACCTTCGGAATATGAGGCATCTCCAGAATGTTCTCAAAGAAAGTAAGCTTTTTGCTCTTGAGATGCAAAGCGCTGCTAAATCATATAGCTCTTCGCCTTTATCCTTCCGTCCCTGTAAATACGCGCACGGCTCTAAGGACAACCGTGTTGCCAATGGGCGGTGGTCCAGACAGAAAGTCCCCCGTCCTCATTCCAAAGGGTACCCCAGTGGCATACAGTGTTTACACACTGCACCGGAGGCCGGACCTCTACGGAATGGATGCGGAGCTGTTCCGCCCGGAGAGATGGGATGAATATATGCCTTTGAATCATACTTCTGTCGACGCAAAATGGGGTTATCTACCGTTCAACGGCGGACCCAGGATCTGTCTCGGAAGTAAGTTTACTTGGACTCGATCAAGCTGGGAGTATTACTCAATACTTACTCGACGTCTTTCACAGTGGACCTGGCACTCACGGAAGCCGCCTACACAATTGTGCAAATTCTCCAGAAGTTCCCAACGATCAAGCTGCCGGAAGGGGAAGTTGTGGAATTGATGGGAGTAGAAAAGCAAAAAATGACTCTCGTTATGTCCATTACCGAAGGCTGTAAGGTTAAGCTATCATAGTGGGTAATAGAGCTGTAACGTGGAGCTGTCAATGGTTCTGAACATGGACCATATAGAAATGCGCTACCCTACTGCCCCGTATCTGAACCAATGTTACTGGAATTCTTCCAAGTGCAACGGTCAATCACTGCATCAATTCCGCCGCTTCAATCACCCGTTTCGATTTCAGCATCTCCCTTGCATTCACCCATCGTTGTGGAATAGTATCCGATGCTCCGTTCGAGTAACGCACTAACGCAGCAACAACCAGTCTGTACCCCGGCGAACTTCTACTCTCAAACTTGCACATATGCCGGTGATCATAGGGAAGACCGGCTCGCTCAGTATCATCCAGAATTGGAGCGGCCGAACTCTCTTCCACCACCTATCCAACGTGTCAGAATCCGCGCGCAAACAGCACCCGGCGCGCATGACGTACGTAATCCAGGCTGACTCCAAAGTCCGTCTTCTCCTGCTCCCAGAAGAAGTGAATGCGAAAGTTCTTCATCAACGGCACAAACATGTCCGTGATGTTCTGCAGTGTTTCAGAGCCTTCCTGCAGCGCCTCGAGCAACTGCCCGTTGGTGTCCCAGACCTTCGAAGGCACTAGAGCGTCGATCATCCGCCGGGCTGTAGAGGCGAGACTCGCTTTGCTGCTTCCGTTGTGCGGGGTGCCCAGGAAGAGCACGGCGTAGGTGGATACGAAGATTGAGTGCAGGTGCTGCACTAGTTTACTCGTTCGGCTGGCCGAATATGCCAAGGCCTGTGCTTTGATCGGCAACCTTATCTGCAGACTGGAGTATTGACAGACGTACTCTCTTGACCACGATGCCCCCAAGCGAATGGCAGACGAATATAATAGGGCGTTCAGTCGCGTCCTCAAGCTGTCCGAGAAAATTTCAGCATTTCCGCGACCATGGTTGCGGAACATGGGCCTCACCTCACGGTCTGCGACCAATTCCGCGACCAAGGTGTGAGCGTGCTGAAGGATGCGCTCTGACGACGTCTTGCCGAAAAGCGCCGTGACGGTCGCGTTGTAATTGAACGTCAGGACTCTCGCACGCTTCAAGTTCGCAGGAAGCAAATCCTCATCGCCCAACCAGAATTTCTCGCTCGTCTCGCTGGTCCATGTCCGGATTGCATGGCCGTTGAGGCCGTGGACGGCAACGACACTAAAATACGTCGACAAGAGCTCCGATCATGCATCTGTTGGAGCTTACTCCACCACCGGGTCCTCACCTCTATACACTTCGGTGAGAGCTGCGAAGTCTGTCATGTTGGGCTCTTCGCTGACGGTTCAGCGCCGAGTGACTTGGATGCAGGTCACGATCGATATTCAGCGCAACTGAAGTCCATGCGGAGAGGATGTATCGACGTGCGGTCACGGGGCGCAGGTGCAACGTCAAGAGTTGAAATGTTTGCGGCGCAATAGACTTGCGACGAGCAGGGATGCCAGCGCTTAATCAAGGGAAGTGGAAGAGGCTGACAGAAGAAACTTGCACAAACACCAATCTCGAGAATTGGCCACATTGGAACGAATATCGAATGTCAAAATTCACAAGATCAGTACTAGTATATAAGGATATATGAAAAGCCGACAATTGTGTTAATCGGCGCGGATGAGGACACAGGAGATACTCAATTTTGGACGAGGGTCGAACTGAGAACGCGAGGGGTGACTTCCCAGCAGTTGAGAAGAGGCGAAACGGACTGACCGTGAAGGACTGATATCGTCTCAAAGATGATTGTAAGCCTGCACCTTGTACGTGTACCTACATCGGTGTCTACATCGCAGAGCTGGCTAAGATACCTTACTCTAAGATGCGAGTTTTGGTGACCAGTACTCTACCTTACAGAGTTCTTTCCCCTCCCAATAAAAATCCACACCTTAGGTAAGGTAAGTGTTGAGTAACTATGAGTACTCCAGAAAGGATTCAGTGATTAAAGTAGCTTAGCTTGTGTAGATACATGTCCAAACATGGTAACCAAATGACATCAGCGATTACCACATCCAGCTCGAGTCGGTCAAGTCCGGTAAAGCTCGTCTCCGCGCCATCTTCCCCGCTTGAACAGATCCGGTAACGCTCGTGGCAATCGACCCACGCGCGTGGAACTAACTCGATCTTACCGAAAGATGCAAGACCCAAAGGCTAACTTTAATGAGCTCCAAGACGCACTCTCGGAGAAAGCCACAGCTCTCATTATGCTTTGGTGGAGAGCTGGGACGAAAGTGCTACAGTATGTAGCTTAAAGTCGTGGTAACTTTGATCTTAAAGGATGTACTACTGTTGTACGAAGTAGTGTAGACCGATGGATATATGCCCCCTCCGCCCGAAATTGGCACACGTCGAGAGCTCCTATACGTACGTACTCTATAAGGTATCATGAGACGCTCGTGTAACCGGCAGCCATAGTAATCGATATTGGATGTCTTACATCGATCCAAGATGCCCGCAAGTCGAAGTTCGTCTCGCAGTGGCCGTGTCCCGTGCTCCGTCCCCATCTCATCGGACGACTATCTCCAGAAGACCGTCACCCTCGGCTCGCGCTCCGTCTCACGACAACCGAGTATCGATGGGCTCTCTGTGAAGGGGAGGGTAGGCCGTCAAGCGGCGGGTGTGCGGCGGTGGGAAGGGGATCGAGGGACACCAACTGAGTGGGATGGATTGAAACGCGTAAGTTGCTCAGACCTTTCTTCAGCACGTCGTGTTACTCTTTACAGGACCCCAAGTTCTCCCACAGATAGATCTCCGAATTAATTGATGACAGGACCCCGAACTCTGGTTCCCAGCCGGCGAATGTCCCGTCCACCTCTACGGCCGCGGGCGCTCCCGCCGAGGTCCATCGTTCCGCCTCCCGCTCGACTATCTCGTCTCCAGCGAGCTAATCATGAGCTACATCTCGCAGCTGGCCATCGACACGTGGGCCTCGCCGGCGTCGAGCAGCGGCTCGGAAGACGATCTTTTGTTCGCGTCGCCGGTGGGCACGGACAAATTTGGCTTGTACATCCCGGCCCCGACGAGTTTGAATCCGGTGGATGCCTTCCGCTACCATCTGACGACTCGCAATTTGTTCGCGTGCCTGTTCGGGAAACCGATCGTGGGGTTCCATCTCGGTCAGGCGCTGCTGGACCTGCTGGAGCGGATGAACGGGCTGAGTCCGTCGGTGAATGACAACTTGCGCGTGCTTCTGGCGTATATGGACCATGTCGGATATCTGGACTTTAGGGAGTGTCCCGATCATGCGTTGGCCGCTTTGATCTTTGCGGAGCGCTTTGAGTTGGAGGGATTGTGGATTGACGCTTTCGTTCATTGCGCTGGTATGAATGATAGGTTGACCGAATCTGTCGAATTTGAGGTGAGCCTTTCTCGAGCGTTTCGCCTGTCACTCCTGACCAGTCATCGAGCAGAGTGTTAGCCACGCCACGAGAGTATTGGTGATGCGTACGCGGCTTGACATGGAGATCCGACTCGAGCACGCCGAACGGTCAATGAGCAACTTCCTCGAAGACGATTTCTTGACCATTCCCCATGGCCTGAAGAACGATGTCCGGGTACACCTTGACCGGTTCCGCTCCTTCCTACATTCGTACTATGTCGGAAAGTATGGATATTGGCCACCGGTACAAGTTGGATCGAGCAACGCGGCTTACTCCAAGTCCACCTTGCGGTCCATGTATTTCGAGTTCCGGAACTTATACGAGTATCTTCTGGATCCGGAATCATCGCCAGCCAGCAAAGACCAAGAACGTGAGGACGTCGGCGTGTCTGTGCTGCAAAACATCACCGCATTCGACAGACAACACAGCTATATCCCGTTGCCTCATCCATTGCCACTCCTCCCGCAGTCCGTCACGTTCTCGACCCGGGAGCAATCCACCACCACTTTGACGCTCTCCAAGCTCAGAGCGTCGTTTGGCTGCAAAAAGTCCAAGACAGATAAACGGCTTGCTATGATGACGGCCCTAGCAGCGGCAACGAATCATGACATTCTGACGGAAATGAGATGCCCGCTCGTGCAGGAGTACATGCGATTCGAAGACGCCTGCGCCTGGGATCAGGACGGGAAGATTGCCGCGACAGACGGCCGCAAGGTCCGCTGGATCCTGATCTACGCCATCCTGCAAATCCTCATCTCCGTCAACCAAGCGCCCAAAGAGGTCCGAGATACGGACGGCGTCTCGTATCCGCTTTGCGTCAAGATGCCCGCCTCGTTCCCGTGGGAGACGACCGAAAAAGTGCAGCCGCGGAGCGAGAGACGGATCGATGTCCCAACGGACAAGACACCCGATCAGGACGTCGATTCCTTACAACCCAGCAGCATGTTTTCTGCGAAGAAGTCCCGGGAAAGCGCTCCACCTGTAGTACGAAAGCCAAGTGCCAAGGACCTCACATCGGTCACGAGTGTGCAGCCGCTGAGGTTGAAGTGCAGCGGCGTCTTACGGCAGGGAGACGTCGAAAGGCCGGATCCGGCGGACGTGGACTCCGACTCGAATTCTTCAAGGCTCTCTCCCGGATCGGGATGGAGTGGTGGCAGCGCGCCGTCGAGTGACGATGGCCTGCTGCCCAGTGTCGAGAATCTGAGCATCGACGACGGTGCGTTCCGGCTCGCGGACAAAAACAACGTGAGGAGACTGGAGGCGGAAGGGAGGGGAGCTGTCGACAGGTGTGGAGTGTCCTGAATTGATGGCCCTTCGGGGGGGGGGGGGGCGCTTCAGGAGGGTTGTGGAGAATTTCGGGGTTGAAAGCTTTCGGTCTTGGTTGACTGAAGCAGATATAAGTTACCGTTGACGGGGGCTGGATGTGGTTAGCGATGGCGTTTTGGTGTTGGTTTGGGGAATCTTTTTGAGTGATGAGTTTACTTTGGTTTGGCTGTTTTGTGGTATGGGCGTTACTGGTGTGTGTGTGTGTGTGTGTGTGTGTGTGTGTGTGTGTGTTGTTTCCTCTTTTTAAGCTGCCTTGTGGTGCGTTTGAGAGAGCTGGCTCGATGAAGACCACTAATTGCTGTACACTTCTGAAGCAGCTAGGGAAAATTTGCCTTTGGTGAGCGATCAATAGTAAGGGTCTTCACTCCCGCCAAAGGCCAGGCCAGGTGAGACGCCGTAGGATGGATGGGCTATCATCACACACAAAGGCAGGATTGGGAAAGGGGAGCATCGTTCACCCACCCTCAACATCACACATCGTATATATGTATGCTTGTTCGGAATCATACCCCTCATGTCCCGAAGCGCATTTCAGCTCCACTGAGCCGTTCCTATCTGATCTCGGAGTTCTAACTTTTCTCAACCCTGACGGTCTGCAATCGACCGAAGAGAGAAGATGTCTGCAGTGCCGTACGTACAGCTTTGAGAGAGGGAAAGTCCATGTGTAGAAACGCCGCCGCTATGCCCTTCATCCAGATCATGAACCCCTGCCGCCGCACACCTCCCGCCTCGCTGTCAGTCAGTTCAGAACCGCTGGCCGCCAAACCGCCCACCACCTCCGCCCTTCCCCAACCCCCCACCCATCCCCAACCCGCCAGCATGCCCCACAAACACGTCCCCAAACGCCGCCTGCTCCCTCGCCCGATCCCGCGGCGCCTTTACCTCAAGCCCAGCATCAACAACGCCAACCCGCAACAGCCTAAGATGCGCCGTCCGCTCATACTCCCTCGCCATCACCAGCGCCTGCCTATGCAGCGCCTCCCTCTGCTCCACCGTCTTCGCCACCAACACGCCCCGCTGCGTATCGATCCGCGCATCCAACGTCCCGCGCTCAATCATCTGCACGAGCTCGGCCGCGAGGGCGGTGACGTCGTCGCCGTTGGCGGCGCCAAACGCAGCGGCCATGGCGTCGAGCGCGACGCAGCTGAAGGGCAGGCAGTACTGGACGAAGCTCTTCGCGCGCACGGCGGCGGCGAGGAGGGGCCAGTGGCGGTGGAGGTGGAGGTCGAGGGCGTAGTCCGGGGCGTAAGCCCTGAGGACCGCGAGGCAGGGACCGTACTTGGACGCGACGAAAAGCGCGACGGCGCGGCGTAGGTGTGGCTCGAGTTCCAGAAAGGGGCGGAAGTCGGCGGAATCGAGGACGCGTTCCTGGAGTTCCTGGCGGTCCATGGAGGCGAGGGCGGCGAGGGCGGCGTAGACGGCAACGTCGTTGGCCGTCAGAATGGCGCTGTAGTCTTCGTCGGCGGCGTCGGCGAGGAGGCGGGGGTCGACGCTGAGGAAGCTTCGGGCGGCGTCGTGGTAGTCGCCGGCGGCCAGCTGGGCGAGGCCCATGGCGGCGGCGAGGCGGGGCTGGGCGCGCCTGGCGTCGTCGTCGCGCTGCGCGAGGTTGTGGATCTTGAGCACGTTGGACTGCACGGCCATCCAGTTGCCTTGCTCGATGGCGACGGCGATCAGCTTGAAGCTCATGGAGGCGATGTGCGCGGGCGTGGTGCAGTAGTCGCGCATGCGGCCGTAGGCTTTGGTGGCGGCGCCGAGGTCGCCGGTTTGGTGGTAGTGGGCGCCGAGGTCTTCGTTGCCCATCTGGTGGAGGTCAGGCGCGCGTTGCAGGGTGGCTGGAGAGTAAGGAACCTTACCCGGATGCTCTCCTTGATCAGGTTGTTCTTGTAGCCCTTCAGCTCTTGTTCCAGCCGGTCCGTTTCAGTCTTGACCTGCTTGATCGTCCGGTCTATCCAGGCAAGATCGGGGGTGGCGTCAGGGTCGTCTGGGACGAGCTGATGGAGTGAGTCCACGGCGGTTTCATACCGTCCGACATCTTTACCCTGCTTGGCTTCGGCGATGGCGGCTTTGAGAGCTTCGTGGTAGAGGTAGGACGATGATCTTCCGATGAGTAAGAGACGGTCGAAGCGAGTTCTCCCTGTCGCTACACGTCAAACCGAATTCCATGTGAGACCGCAGCGGGGCCTGTGGAAGAGAGCTGTCCTTACCCTTGTAGTTGGCTATATAGGCGTCCAAGTCGAACTTTGGGGGATCTGTTTACCTCTCAGAGTTTGCCAGAGTGACTGAATGCAGTGATTCACGCTCACCCGTCACCACCGGTACCCCAGCTGCGATAGCTTCTTTGAAGAAGATCGGGAGCTCTCGTTGATCGGCCATGGGTAGGGAGTGTGTGATCAAGAAATTGCTACCTACCTACCTTATTGGAATGACACAGTAATCAGCTCAAGTTAAGGGTAATGATAGCTAAAGCCTAAAGGTACCGTATGCCAGTAAGGCTACGGTAGGCCAAACGGCCATTTACGCCATCTCCCACTTCACTCCCAGAGTCGTCAAGCTCCTGGCCTCAAACGCAGTCTGGAACGTTGCATAGTCAAGACCCTGGATCAACAATCACACAAAGTGTTCCGCGACGTCAGTAGAGGGAAACAATACTATTCAGTTCGCGCGCGACTATCTGAGCGTAAGATCATTAACATTATGCATTCAGAAAGTGCTCAAGCCGCACTGCAGCTGACACGAACATCGCAAGGCCGTATGAGTACAAGACCATCTCCCATCCTTCATATCCCTCCCTCTTCATGGCCGCAAGATCATCGTCAAGATTCCTCCCACTGTAAACAAAAAACAGATCATAACCCATCGGACAAACCCAATACGCTCCGCGCTGAAAGCAGGATAAAAGTACACAAGTACACAAGTACACAGTAGTGGATTTTCAGCCGTCACGCCATCAACTGTTGAAGGTCAACTTCCTCCTCCTCGTCCTGCCGCCAGGGTCCCTTCTCCTCCTCGGTGGCTCCGTGCAAAGCTTGAGCCCGCTTGAGCGTCTCGACGTCGAGATCGGTGACGTAAGACTTGCCGTCGCCCAAGGTCATGCGGACTTCGAACTCGTTGTTGAGCATCATGTCGTCTTTCCAGAGGCGTCTCGGTCCGTCGTACACGCATAGAACGCGTTTCTTCATCTTCATCTTTTCCGCCGAGCAGCCCCAAGATAGTGGGTAGTGCATCCTCTTCTTGCGGCCTTTGCCGACGAGAGGGACGCCCCCTGTGGAGTGGGTGATACCACGTCCTCTCGCGCCGGACGTGGTGCGTGTGGGTTTGGTGATGGAGTTACCACCCCCGACGTGCGAAGCGACACCTCGGGGATGTGTTGATTGTCAACTGGTATTTCTCTTGTTGGACTTGATGGAACCCTTGCCGGAGCGGTGATGAGTGTCGGTGCTGCCGACGAAAGAAGCTTCGTGTTCGTGATCGTTGTCGTCCTCGTCTTCGTCCTGGTCATACTCTTCATCGACGGAAGTTGAGTTGTGAGTGCCAGAGTCAGGATTGCTGTGGAGCATGTGTCGGTCCAACGTCTCTTGAACGGCTGGGTCGTCGGCTACCTCTGCCAATCTTTTCGCGTTGATGGCCTCACTTGGCTCTTCCTGTCGCACAATCCGAAGGACGCAGTCATCGAGATGCTCGTAAAAGTCCTGAGCGTTGCTGAAGGTGTCGGAGCATGTTGAGCACTTCCCTGTGGCATCGGGAGGGTAGTTGGTGAGCTTCTTCGATGCGCCAGAGTTGGGCACCCTTTTGCGACTGTTAGGAGGTGCTTGCTCGACCCCGTGGACAGATGTCAGATGGCGCTTGAAGACATCGGCGCGGTTGAAGCTCTTCTCCGCCGCAGAGCCCGATCCGGGACAAAAGCCACAGACCATGGTACCTTTGTAATGGGTGAGAGTGTGTCGGTTTTTATCGTATTTGCGGGCGAAGCCCTTTTGGTGGTAGTCGCAGGTCATGATAGGACACTTCTCAGGACGCTCCAATTGGTGGGTCAGCATGTGCGCCTTCAGATCCTTGAAGACTCGTCCACAGTCAGCCTTGGGGCATCGCCCTTTTTCGGTGTTCTCGTCGTCCGCCTCGAAGCTGCTCGACCGATGGCTGCCCAAGGAGTATCGCGAGTGCTCGGATGAAATCGAAATTCTCCGAGAAGCCGAAGTGGGTGGGTATGGCTGGAACGGAGAGGGGTGATGGTAGGGCGATTGGCTACGGGCCTTGAGACTTGCAGACCCAGGTCGATGCTGGCTACGCACAGAGGAGTTTGACGGAGCTGGAGAAGGAGGTTGGAATAGTTGGGTTGGCGTGTGGAATGCATGCATCACGCCCGGATAGGGCGCAGTCGTTGTGTTGTGAATGACGGGAGTCTGAAACGGCTGGATCAGGGAAGGATCTGTGGTGAACGATTGTGTTAGCGCACGGTCGATAGTGCAAGCAATAGGATGATAGACATTGGAAGTAAGAGAAACGAGATCATAGGCAAGAAACAAATTGCAAAGCGTGGCATAGGAAAACCAACAAGATGATTCGAGCGGAGCGACGAAATTGCCGCTGCTCTGAGAAAAGAAAGGTGTCTGAAAATGCCCCACGGAAACTAGGGTCGGCGAAGCCGGCGGTGGTGTCGGTCTGCCGTAGGGAATGCGACCAGGCGAGGGCCGGGGGCTGGACTTGACCTTCTTCACTCCGGCATCCATGACCGATTGACTCCGCGATACAGCCCTTGGCGCGACGGCCGGCGAGCGCGTGCGTGATGGCGTGGCTGACGCCGGAGTCGAGGGTGACATGAACACCTCGGAAGTGCTGGGAGATGCCTTCCTCGCTCGGGCCCGTGGAAGGTTTGCCGGGATGAAGACAGGGTGTGCGGAGTCTGGCGATGAATCCACCCCTGGTGTGCCCACTTGACTGTTGACTTCTTGCAGGATCGTGTCGATAGTGGTGTCGGATCCAGAGACGGAAGTGTTGACAGCCAAAGAAGGAACGAAAGTATGACGGAAAGAGTCTGAAAGAGACGAAGACAAAGAAGCGAAGCCCACTGGACCCTGAGAGGAAGAAACCTTTGGTGACTTACCAACAAAGTCGCTTGGGAGTTTCTCCTGCGCAAATATGACTTCGTGCTCCAGACTGCGGGTGACGTAGTCGCCGGGGTAAAAGCTATCCTGCGAGAGGATGCTTGGACCGATCCCGAGACCATGACCAGTTTCTGCCCAATGATCCTGGCTGGCGACGACGTGGTGGGATCTCGAGTATGGCGAACCGACAGCGGATGAATTGGCGCTCTGGATGGAAGCTCCCGAAGTGGAAGACATTGTCGAGGGAGGATGATCGAAAGAATGGGTAGCGGATTGGGATGGAGACCTGGGCGGGGTGTGTCGATACGAGTTGTACTTGAAATTGTCTTGAGGAGCGTCGACGATGAATTGAGGTGCGTTGTAGAGGGTTGCAGGTGCGGAGGATAGCGCGGCGACCGGTGCACAGGAGTCATAAGTGGTCATGGCAAGGTCGATGAATTGGTCGTCCATGGTGTACTGGTGACCGTTGTAGAGGTCCTCGTGCCTTGTGTTTTGGTGCCCTTGCACATCAGGATAGGTTTCGTGACTCGGAAACAGAACGAAATCGTCGATGCTATCGTATAAAGTCATACTCGACGGTCTTGTTATGACACGACGAAAGTGACGGGCGACTTCGAGGAGAGGAAGGCTGAGTCCAACCTGCGAGAGTGTTAGCCATTGGTTTCGTGTTGGTTAAGCCTCAGCCAGATTAGACGGTCTCATGGGGATGCTGAGACGCTGAGACCAGAATATGGTGTCAATTACCTGTCACTTTGCTATTATAGTCACGCTCGTCGAGGGGGACATACAGCCGTGGCTGTAGAGCTGTCGGTATGCCAGGGCAATGGATGTAAATAGTTGATGTATGCAGGAAGCCGAAGATAGTTGTTGTAGTGAGTAGGGCCAGCAACGTTGTCGGGCAGTGTTGGAGGGATTGTTAGGAGGATAGAGGACTCGGGGGATTTTATTGTTGCTAATCTGCGATTGACAATAAATAGAGAGATACTGGAGGAGAATCGTATCTGATGGGAAGTGATCTGAGGGGGGCGAGGGCAGATGTTAATGTATCTCGACGGCCCCCAAAACCTCCGACAACACAGATGTAATCCACGAGAGAGAGAAAGAGACGCAGCCCGTACAGAGGCATTCCCTCCCGCTGCCTTGTCCCTGTCCCTGTAAGTTTCTGTACCTTGTGGGTGGGTTGCATGCAGATGGCCTTACAGTAGCATGGAACCAGGGTATCCGAATTGGGACAGCCATGGTTCCGGCGAGACCGATGATCGTTTCCTCATTGCGTATCGTGTCCGCTTTCTTAACTTACCATACCTGTACTGTATTATTGAAATAAACTCTGTGCGATGATTTGGGTCGTGCGACGAACGAAGTCAGGTACTCCGTACAGCGTTTGAATTTGTGTTTGTTCATTAGGTGCTGTACTGTACCTAAGGTATTTCAGTATTTGTACCTAACGTTAGGTGCGATGGAGCCTGTGGTCGACAACTGCTGACCGAAGATGCCCTTAACCTTAGGTATCTGCTGCAAGACTCGATGTGCAATTGCCTCTTCATCTCATTTCCTACCATTTCCTCTATTGGCCAGTAAGGCTTCAAAACGTCCTTTCTCATCTCGCTCTCTAGTCTCCTACCTATATCTGTCCTCAAGTACCAGGCTTCTGCTCCCCTCGCGCTCTCCGTACCGTGTGCGGCAATGGCGTACAAGGTCCGGTGTGCAGAACAGAATTTCTGATCAATGTCATCCAATAATCCACTCGGTAATACCTCTCAAGCTGCAGGATGGACCTTAGACTGTGCATGGGAGGAGGTGTGTAAGGTATCGTCGAAAAAGGTACGGCGGTGGTGTCTTTGATGAACAAACCTACCATACCTTGGTACCAGCCCAGGGACGTACCGTAAGTTGCTGTAAGGTATTTGTGACGATATACCGTACAGGGCTGAGCCCAATTTAGGCGGATCCCGCATCATATCGTCCCATCGGTGAGAATGTTCCAGGTTCGCTAGAGATAGGCCTGACGGTACATACGAGACGCTATTTTGGTCCAGGACCATCATGTCGGTGCGGTTGTTCGATTGTGATTCGTTCCTGGAGCGAGAAAGTGACAGGAAAGGAAATAGATCGTGGCTGGGTATGCATCATCATGGCTATTGGCTAAAATTGGCGGTATCACACCGTCCTATGTTAATTACACCGCTTCTTTCCTGTATGGGGGTATCTAAGCCTCCACTACCACATGTACCTTACGTTACCCTGACCAAACCTTAACCCCAGTATCAGTACCGCTGTATTTCACCGACTTCTCTGACATGGTGGGGTTATACCTACAGTATGAACCCTATTCCATTTCAACTTCACCAGTCACCACTGCTTTCGCTCTCGCCCGTTGCCGACTTTAATCTCGGTCTCGAGGGTGGGCACACACCGACTCCAATGATCATTATGATCATTGCTCTGCATACAATTACAATTACAATTACAATTACAATCACGACGTACTCGTACTATACCTCTGATCTCAAGAAACGGCCGAGCTTGCTTCTCTCAAATTAGTTGGAGATGACGACTCGACACGCTTCTATCCAATGAACCTCCGAATATGCCCTCTCGCCCCCACAACCTGCGATGCTCCTTACCTCTCTAGTATCTCTCTGACAGTTACTGTCTTACCGTCTCGTGCCGGAAGGTCCAATCCGATGATATGGCCCCCATCCAACATAAAGTATCTATCCTGATGAAACAGGTTGGGTCTGCGTATGCATGCGTTCGCTGCTCTGTCTGTCACATCCGAGTCTCGGTTGAAGTCATAGGTATTTCCCTTCCCTTCCCTGACTCCGGAGAGACCCACTTCCACGTGGCTGCCACGGGGAAGGTTGATTTACCAGGATGCTCTGTACCACGTACAGGGTATCCGATGAATCGACAGTCCGGGTTGCGCTGTCTGCCTTACCGGGCACGCAGATACCGATACTGTATGCACTCGTCACTGGCCAACTGAGGTATTTGTACCTATTCCCGTCGCGTGGCATTCGTACTCGTAACGGAGCAATGCGTTATCTCTGACCACCTCATGTAACCTTGCCTGCAGGAACAAGCCGTAGGAGGTGGTGCTGGACCATAGACCATTGGATCATCCATCATGGAGGACTCTGGTACAAGCAATTACCGTGTGCCTGTGAGAAAGGCGTAGCACAGCGCCCTTTCATCTTACGATCATGCCGGTTCGACTTACGATCAGGTGATTGAATTGAACGGTTCGATAGACAAAGCCGGCGGTCGCTCTCTTAGACCGAATTTCTCTCACCCACATCATAGGTAACCCTCTGTCAGCCCTATGGGAATCGTCGGAGTTCTACATCATTGTCGTCAGAGGCTTGTGGAATGACTGTTAGGGTGGAATGAACAACAACTAATACCAAAAATTGATGATAATGTATATCGCATGTCGCAATCCGTGAGGTATGGCAAGGGACGGAAAATCGGAGTGGCCGAGATAGTTCGCCGACTCCTTGATGCTGCGACCGCGGACGCAAAACTTACGAATAAATTACCAAACTACCCTCACCGGTTACTAGGTAAGGTATGATACTTCGTATTCGGTACGGCAAGGTCACAGTATACAAACACCAAATACAGGTGAAAACAGATTCGAGTCTGACAGTTTGATTGTAACCAGATGTCCGTGGGTTGAATGCTAAGATCTCTCCTCGTCATAAAGATGACGACGGGCTTCAACCGCGACTGAACGGTGTCCTGATGTCTGACGTCTCACGGTGACTCCGGCTCGGGAAGAGTCACCATCTCCACACCGCAATACTATCTCTTCTGTCGAAGCAACTCACGTCGCATAATCACGGCCGCTCTGAATTCGAGTCCTGCTTCTTTTGCTTGCTGCTGGTATGACAGTTGAGTACCGTATGTAGCATCAGCGGTCTTGAGTCAAATGTCCATACCCCACGAAGGCTCTTTCGAATCCGGCGCAGCTACTCGTACTGTTTTGTCTGTTCCGAAAGATTGAGCATACTACTACCGTAGGTAGGTGTCTTGAGCCTCTGCTTCGTTCAACGGTGCAGAAGAAGAGTCCTGTACCTACAAGTACACTACACCAAAGCTAGATTCTGACGTTAGTGAATGATGCACCCACGGATATTGGTCCTGCTTTGGGGCAGCAGCAGCAGCTTTGGCGCTTCCTCAGCTGTTTCTTCAGCAAGCCACCAACGAAGCTATCCGACTTGCCTGCCCTTCTTAGCGAGCCACGACATCCCACCCAGCGAACCATTCATGGGCTACCATAGCTTCATCTCGACAGTCGCGCCATTGTCAGGCCACACTGCAGCATCTTCTCGCTTCACACGGCCGAAGGCGGATTCCAGAGCATGCAGGGCGTTCAAGCCCTGTGAGGGGCTTGAAGTAACTACCGGACGTATCGTATCGTTCTGGTGGCCTTACCCCCCGCTGTACCGCGCTGGAAAGGCCCTCAACTTAACTTTACCGACTGGAATCTGTAGATTGACAGTTGCGGCAAGGGTCTTCGCCTATTGGAGGTGGCTAGGAGTTACCGAGCGGACGTGTCCACGTCCCATCCATCCATCCATCCTTGAAGAATGGCTCCACCTCCTTTGGGAGGTATCTTGAGAGTGGGGCTCAATTAGCTCGTCCCATGCCTACGGAGAAGGGGTGCGGTACGATCCGATCAATTGAGGGTCCAAGTCTAAGCCTGTGTAGGGCTTAGTGGGATCGGAAGCTCTAAGCGTTCCATTGCATCGGTGCAATGCCGGCCAGGCTGTTTGCCGTAAGGCCTCCAATGACTCTATCGTCCATGAAGACAGATTGCCAATATCTCCCACCTAGAACAGCGCAACTTCCTCCCGGCAAGAACGGGTTGGTAACGTCTGCACTGACGTACGGACCAGTGCATAGAAGCAGGACCTCCAACGAGGCCCCCTCTATGCCTATACCGCTCTTTGTACCTTGCTCGTTCAACATCCATTTCCGTCCCTTCATATCTTGGCGACTTCTGCTCTCCAGCCCCAACCGCCAGGTCCGCCATCCCCCAGCGCCCGCATGCCAGAAGCTTCACAAATCCGAATCACCACCTCTCTAACAGCTCGAACCTCATCAACCGTAGCCCCATTATTCAACGCGCCCTTCAAATGCCCCTTCAACTGCGGATTAACCTAACGCCCCAAAATCAGCCCTATAAACACCCCCTCAAAACCCTCTCAGCAACCCTCTCACATCCTGCGGTATCAGTCCAGCCAGCAGCACGAAACTCGTCTCGGCCGGCGTCAAGACGTTCGTATTGCTCAACACATAGCCATACATCAGCCGCGCCGCGATGCCCAGGTCCTCCGTGCCCGACCGGTCCATCTGGCCCATCACCCGCTTCGACACCTTGCCGTAGATGCGATCGAAGAACACCTGCCCGCGATGCAGGATCGCCGACGCCGCCATGTCATACACCTCGACCGGCCGCGCCGTCGGCGAGTACGCCAGCGGCTCGTCCAGCAGCGCCGGCGGCGTCGCGGTCTTGAGCGCTAGTAGCGCGTTGATGCACTGTCCACTAGTCAACCCCCCTCCCTCCCCCATGCATGTACATTCCCCCGAAGCAGCGAGGGGAACGAAGTAGGAATAGAGGCATGCGCGCGGAGTTCATGCCTTGGGCAGTCCCCCGATCGGCGCCATCTTCACCAGCGCCTCGCGCATCTTCCGCGCCACCTCCAGCTGCTCCTCGTGTCTGGGGGGCTTGCTGTCCGCTCGGCCCACGCCCTTTTCCAGTGCGTACTGGAACACTTTCGGGATCTCGTCCGGCCGGTTGAGGACCGAGAGCGTGACGCCCGTGATGAAGTACCAGGTGTGGAGTGGGAGTTGCGGGTGGGCGCGGATCGAGGAGAGGAGGGCCGGCGTGGCGATGGCGGGGAGGGAGACGGCTGACATGATACCTGCAAGGGGCGCCGGTGGGGGGAGGGGATTGGGGTTGGGGTGGGAAGGTTAGTTTCGTGATGGTGGCATTTTGTTGTGTTTTGGAGTTGTTGGCAGTGATCTGCGCTTCTTGTTGACTTGTGGGATTGTCAACCTCGGCATCGCGGGGTAAATCCGAGCGGGGCTTGGCATTCGACATTTGTTGACCCCAATGGGTGCAACAGCAAGGATTAACCTTATGTACGGTTTTTCAGATTGTCGCAGCAGCTTAATTGAACGGTCCACTCAGACCGAAATCGAAAATCTTCTACAGCCGGCCATTCTCATTCCCCACTCCGTACTCAACAGGTATCCCAACCGCCCTCAGTAAACCATACAAACCCACCCCATCCCTCCTCAACGCATCCCACTCCTCCCCCGTCTTAACCATCACCGTCCCCCCCAAAACAGTCCCATTAACCGCAACCGGGCCAAAGCCATCCCTCACCATCGCCCCCTCCGTCCTGCGTGGGCAAATCACCATCGCCTCCGCCGTCAGCGCCAGATTATAGCTAATAACCGCCTCCCCCCCTCTGTCCCCTTCTTCATCTTCTTCAACGACAACCTTCCCCATCTCATCCGGGTGCCTCCCCGCATAAACCCGACAGCTCGCCACCGCAGCGTCGTACAGCCGTCGATATCGAGCGTGGAGATCCGCCGGCGACGCATTGGGCGGGAGCGGCAGGGCGAAGTGCGCGAATGGTAGCTGGGGGAGATGGCGTAGGGTGGGATCTTTTGCCGTCGTCGGTTATGGTATTAGCCTGCGTTCGTGGGACTCCGCACCGCACAGCCGGACAGCCCGGAGGACCCAACCCGTGCGACCAGTGCGGGAAGGGGAGGGGGAGGGGGAGGGACACGACTCACCCTCGGCGACGGGCACGCCAGCTGCCATTCGATCCGCCAGCAGACTCCAGTCCGACCCCGGCGCGTCCGCGTCCGCCCCGTCGTCGTCGCGCATCCGCTCCACCGGGAGGAACTGTACATGTCGGTGCGGCTGACTGGCGCCGCTGTGCGGGCCCGAGTTGAAGAATGCGAATAGTCGCTTCGTAGCCCCCGTCCCTGGCCCTGGCCCTGCCCTAGCCCCTGCCCCATCGTCATCGTCACCATCCCCCTCTCCCGCCCCCCAAGCCCGCAGACACGCAAACGTAGCCGCCAGATCCCCCATCCCTAGCAGATCCCCCTGCCGCTCGAACGCCGTCGTCGCGAGGATGAAATGCTGCGCGATGACGGGGTATTTGTTCAGGACCAGCACATGCTCTGGCAGCCGCGCGATTAAGAGCTCGGGCGCGGGGTTGGCGAAGGGATCGGGTTTCTCGGTAGCAGTAGGGGGGTTGGGGGAGGGGTTTGCGGTCCGGCGGGAGGAGGTGGAGGCGGAGGGGGAGGAGGAGGGGGAGGTGGGAAGGGCTGGTTTTTGGGATAGGGCGGGGCAGTAGCGGAGTTGGAACTGGGTGGAGTTTAGCGTTTGGAGAACGGGGGATGGGATGGGCTGCGGGAGGAGAGACGTACGTACTGGGATGGAGGCGATGGGGATGGTCGTTATTGTGGTGGGGGAGAAGAGGAGGTGGGATGTGGCTTGGGCGGCGGAATATTTTTGCGAGACGAGGGTCGCGAGGTGGGGGGGTGGTGGGGATGGTGATGGTGATGGCGACATTGTGTTGTGGGCAGGGTGCGCTTGGAAGGGAGAGGGGTGGGGTTGCGGGGCGGGGCGGGGCGGGGTTGGAGGGAGGGGCGCGAGGGTGGTGTTGATGGCGACGTTGAGTTGTGAGGACTCCGTATGAGAGGGGATGGTGAGGGGCAGGAAGGTGGCGCGGAAGGTGGTTGTCGGTATGCACCTTGCCGTGGGTTGTCGTGGGGCTAGAGTTTCAAGCTCTACCTACCGTATGTTACCGACGACCAAAGAAGTCCCTATTCTTTGGCCAAACGCCAATTAGAAACAAGGATTTGAGCTCCAAGCATATCAAATATATCAAAGAAAGCTTGAAACTGGTTCCAGACGGAGAAAGGATACCCGGAAGCTCCGTCGCCTCTCACAACCGTTCCAATGCTTGTAGACGACAATGTCCGGTATCATAGCTCTATAACCAAACGTGGCCGTATCGTCGGCCTCGTACTGGATCGACAATTGTTACACTGGAGCATCGACTGAAGGATGGTGTACGAAGGCCGGTTCCAAAATTCTCGGGCACCCCCCAAACTTAGGCGAGGCCAGAGGAGTAGCAAAGATATTGGTGGGGTGCCCGAGAATTCTGGAACCGGCCTTCGTACGAAGGCTGTTTACTACTAAGTTCTGGGGCACCCCAAGAACATATTATGCTACTCCATAGTGTCGCCTAGATTGGTGGGGTGCCCCAGAACTCAGTAAACAGCCTTCGTACAGAAGTTCAACGTAGATTGACCAGCTATGGTGATGTGATAGAGCCTTTGCTGAAACCGGCGGCTTCCCCTAAGGTGAATATCAACTAAACCTAAAGCGATCGACAAAGTTGGGCCAGGTTAGAATAATTCGACATAAACAGCATGGTTTGTTCCATGTGCGAGTATCAAAATATCACTCCATTGAGTGGGTGAAAAACACCTCCTCTAGCTCAAAACAAATTTTCAGAATAACTTCATCAGAACTGCACCAAATAAGCTCAAAATCTAGCTAATAACTCTTCTCATTGTGCTCTATAACTTAATATAGATCATGATGTCAAGATCTTCATAATCAGCAATGAGTGTGCAATTCTTCTCTTTATCAGAGCACATCACTCAATTAAAACATAAAGCAACTCAACTTCAGATCTTTATGAACTCAAAGATCAAGAAAGACAAATCTAAAAAGATTCTTCAATAAATTTACATTGAACTCTTTGTCAAATCTATTCAGAATTTCACAGAAAGAATTCTGAATCAATCTGAAATAACTTAAATTGTAGCTGATCTGAAAGCTCTATAATGAATCATGAATACAGTACAATACAATATCACAGTCACAAAGAACATTTTAAAGATTTTCATTAGCAGAAACTCTGCATTGCAATTCTTCATCATTATAAAATATAAACACACACACATCTGAGCTTAAATGACAGTAAATGCATTATCATTCTCAATAGCAGTGTTTTTTTCATCATTATTTGAAGAGAAAAGCATCATTACAGATCTTTTTACATTTAATGATTACAGAATTGTCATTAAACTCATTGACACTGTTTTTATTGATTATTGATACATTTTCTCATCAATCACATTATATAATTACATCAACAGTTACATCTGCATCACTGTAGATCAAAACATCATTGTTATTAAGATTGCAGCTGTTAAGCAACTGAAGTTAAATGATTTAACAATATATGCATTTACAGTGACTGAAAAAGAGTCATTACAGAATAACATTAGATGAATTACATCTTTAAAAGTAGACAGCAAGATAGTCATCATTATTTATGAGATCATTGTGCACAGCATACTGATACAGAGCATTAAAATGAAAGATTAGTGAGTCATAATGATATATATACAGACAGAAAATCATAAGATTGAAGCTGAGAAGAACATCTTAATTAATTATGTAAGATGACTGTGCAGCTCAAAATGAGTAACAGAGTCTGTAATGATGAAATTTATGAATGTAGAGCATGTCAATCTGACATTTTAAACTGAGTTAATTTGAAACTCTGAATACAAGAAAATAGAGTTATATGATTGAGTTTGCTGCATTTAGAAGTGCTTTAAGTGTTATAAGTATGATTACATAAGTGTTTAATGCAGAGATACTTAGAAATGCAGTATATGTGTAGAGAATCATAGATTTAAGAATTATTTCTTTAAAAATTTAGAATTCAATATTAGAAAGTGTGTGAGCTGTGAAGATTCACACAAGATGTAAAACAACAAGTGTTTTGAGTTTTAGAAAGAGACAATGTGTATGTAGATGACATGCAACATTAAGCAGATCTGATGATGAGTATTAACTCAGACATTAATTATCAAACTTAAAGAAGTCACATTCTTAAAGACAGTTAATGATAAAGTCAGTAAGATTGACATCAACAGTCACAGCAAAAGCATCAACAGCAGCAACAGTGACAACAGTGACAGCAGTGACAATATTAGTGAGAATGCAACATTTACATTATATACAACAATGAGTAATGACTGTGAAATCATCAGTGAATCTTACTTAACAATATTTAAGATTCTTATAAGAATTTCATCAATCTCAACATCAGTTCTGAAGACATTCATCAATGAAAATGAAAAGTGATCAGTATTATTTATAAAAACAGTAATTATAAATGCAAATTAAATCTCTCTGAGATCAGTAAATGAAAACAGATCTAAAAGAATCATAATTAAATCTCTAAAAATGTAAAAGACAGATGCTGCAATAAAGACAGTAACAAATTACTGAAGCATTAAATTCTCTGAGTGTCAGACAGATTTAAAGAGCAATTAAATAACAGAAATTGAGAATGTCTCTGAGCAGAACTCAGTGAGCTTGCTGTTCATCAGTTAAGATGACTTCACAATAAACATTATAAATATAGAGACAGCATCAACTTCAGAGATCATAATGATGACAGAGTAATGTTGATACATTTAAACTTCATCATTTTATAGTACAACACAATAAAGTTAAAAGACAAGATTATGACACTTCTGCTTCAGAATTTCATCATATAAGACTATAATGTGCTGATCATTCAGAAATCATGACACAATAAATACAACAATAGTATTCATCATTTCTGTAAGAATTAATTTTATCTGATTTATTCAGAACTCACAGAAAAAGAATTAATCTGAATCTGCTTTTATATTAATTCATAACTGAACTGCATAGACTGAACAGTTTAGACATACAGCAGAGATCTTATGACTTTGAAGATTTAATATACTGAATATAGTTAATTTAAGTGTTTATGCATTCACAATGTGTACAGAGAAGCAGTCAGAAAGAATATTATAGCAATTTTAAAGTAACTGAATGATCTACTGAAGAATGATTACTGACAATACATTATAGTGAAAGACTTCAATCTGCATTATTTAATATGAGAAAGCCTGAGAATGAAGAAGAACTCATAAGCAGAGCAATTAATATAAATAATAAATGAATAACAGCTTTCTCTGCTTTTACTGTAGAACTTAATTACATAAAGATCTCAGTAAGTATGCAGCATCATAAATCTGATGCTAGACAGCTTAGACATTACTTAATGATTAATTAGCTGCAAAATACAACAATAACATTATGACTTTAATCACTACTTTATTGTCACTCATCTTCTGCTGTCTGCAGCAGAGATCACATCACAATCTTATTGACAGTAAGATAAAATAGACATAAAGCTTTTACAACAGATTCTGATAAAATAGCTGTTAATGTTACTTCATAACTACAATGAACTCAACATAAAGCAATATATAATTGTCATTACAGAGACAATTCAGATCACAGTGAAGACAACAGTACTGATGTTAACTTTTAATAAATGATTAAAGTCAGAGTTTAGCCTGAAAGCAAAAGAGATAATAAGAGAAGTAAACAGAGCTCATTGTTATTGATAAAGAAAGCAGAGCATATACATTTAAGAAGTGTACTGCTGAGTTTATAATGAAAAAGAAAAGAAGCTGACAAAATTAATGAGGATGAATTATAAAGAATGAATAGAGATGATCTTAAAGAATTCTCAGAAACTATAAAAATTGATGAAGTAAGTCAGAAATTGCAAAGTCATAAATTAGACTTTTACTTTCACTCTGAAACAGATGAAAAAGTTGAAATTTACAGAACTGCAGAATAAGACAGAGTGTTGAGAAGTGATGTTCTAGCTGCTTCTATGAAGCAGAGTAGAACTAGCATCAGAGACTGAGTGAAGACTTTACTTACATTAACTGCAGTCAACATTCTTTTTACTTTTTCTGTAACTCTCTTAATCAAGATATGCTCATAGACAACATAGTTTAGAGATTTCACTAAATGACATAGTATAACATGAATATTTATTTCTTTCAATAAATTATGAGCTCAGTTAGCAAGAAGCTTCTCAGAGAAAGTGCATACTTTTAGTGTATGCAGCAGCTGAGTTCACAGATTTTTAAGATTTATAATGAATTCAGCTTTAGCAGTGTTACTGACTATTGAGATTTATAATAAATCTGACTTTAGTGAAATCAGCACAGTAATAGTAGCTTAATATGCATCTGTTAGATAAATAAGCATCTTTAATAGCTGAGTATGTTTGACTTAAAAGATTCAAGAAGAATTGATTTCAGCAAAAATCAGCATTTACAGTTGCTCATAAGAGCACTGTTCTTTCAGCAGCTTAATATGTGTCTTATTAAATAGATAAATAAGCATTCACAGTTACTCAGAGAGCACTGTTCTTCAATAGCTTAATATGAGTCATTGAGATGAATAAGCACTACTGTCTTACAGAACAAAAGATATAAAAGCTTTCTATTTATTTTATTTATATTATTTTTAATGCATACATTGTTATTTTACTTTATTCACTTCTTATACTATGTGTCAACTATCATCATCATGAACTTCAACAACTTCTTTATAAAGCAACAA
>JAABUJ010001087.1_pt1 | contig 42752 bp, 45 predicted proteins | sample 5559131 | NCBI WGS metagenome assembly JAABUJ01 (sample SAMN10711875, study PRJNA513366) | rock metagenome | isolation source: Antarctica rocks | place: Antarctica: Victoria Land, Mt New Zealand nord | collected 2016-01-07 | reverse complement strand
TTGGCCGCAGCGTCGTACTGGCCGGCCGAGGGCAGCATCCCTAGCCGCACGGCAAAGAAGAGCTGCAGCATCAGCCCGAACCAGAAGACGGGCATGGAGAGCGCGAAGAACGAGAAAAAGGTGGTGGCGTAGTCGAACAGGCTGTACTGGCGCAGGGCGGCCAGCAGGCCAATGGGGATGGCCAGCGTAAAAGCGATCACGAAGGCGGCGCCCATCAGTTCCATCGTGGCTGGCAGACGCTCTAGGATGACCTGCAACACGGGCCGGCCATCGAGGTAGGAGTAGCCCCAGTCTCCGTGCAGCAACCCACCGAGCCAGAGCGCGAACTGCACGATGCCCGGCTTGTCCAGCCCTAGGTTGGCCTTGATGTTGTTGAGCTGCGCCTGAGTCATGTGCGGATTATGCGCCAAGATGGTCAGCGGGCCGCCCGGCGCCAGTTGCATAAACAGGAAGGAAATCGCGGCGATGCCCAGGAGGAGCGGCAGCGCCAGGATCGAGCGGCGGAGTGTGTATTTGCCCATAACTCACTTCGTTCGCGGACGTTCGTAGCTAGTCGATAGTCGGAAGTCGCTAGTCGTTCGTAGCGACTTCCGACTTCCGACTATCGACTTCCGACTCTAATAACCTTTGGTGCTAGTTGGGGAGTCTCTCCAACGCCTTTGATGCGATGGAGGTAGCCCCAATGCCTCTGTATTGCGTCAAATGGTGCGCACACGGGTGAATCAGGGTCGTCAGGACCTGTTCGATAGCCGCATCGGCCTCCCATCAGGCATCTGTGCAACAAATACTAGATCAAAGCATCGAGGACGCGAGAAAAGCGGCGGTTTCAACTAGCACCAAAGGTTAATAGCGCCACTGAGCGACGTTCCAGAACACATGGTTGAAGGCGTTGGGGTTGTAGCCCTTGAGAGTGATCGGGGCCACGGAGAGGTCGGGCGCCCAGTACAGGAAGATGGCCGGATCCTGCGCGGAGAGTAGCGTCTCGACCTTAGCGTAGATGGCCTTGCGCTGGGCGCGGTCGACCGTCGTCAGGCCGGCGTTGGTCAGGGTATCGATCTGCGTCTGGAAGCTGAACTTGTGGAAGTAGGCCACGACATTGTTGCCGGCGCAGGTGGGGCAGGTGGGGATCTGTGAGCTTTGCCAGTAAGTGCCGTCGTCGGGATCGTTGCCGTTGAACCAGCTATAGCTGACGCCCGTCATCTGGTGGTTGAACTGCGGGCCATTGGGGCCAAAGATGGTATCGACATCCTCCTGATGCAAGTCGACCTTCACGCCAATCTGGCTCCACTCGTACTTGAGGATCTGGTCAATCTGCGCGTCGATCGCGCTGGTGTTGATATACCAGAGTTGGATGTAGAGTTCCTGGCCGCCCTTCTGGAGATAGCCGTCGGAACCTTTGGTAAAGCCGTCTTTGGATAGCATGGCGGCGGCCGTCTTGAGGTTGAAATAGTGGCGGGGCACGTCGGGATTGTAGGCCCACGAGCTGGGCGCGATGTCACCACCCCAGTCCACCTGGCCATAGCCATGCAGCACTGTCTTGAGGATCTCCTCTTTAGGTGTGGCGTAGTCCAGCGCCACGCGCACCTGCTGGTCACGCAGGAAGCCCTCCTGTTTGAGGTCGATGTGGTGCCATTGCTGGCCGGGGCGGGAGAACAGGGTCTTACCCGGAAGAACCTTGGCCAGTTGGACCTGTTGCTGCGTGACGCCGGACATCTGCACCTCGCCGGTGCGCAACTGCACCAGCATGGTGTTGACGCTGGGCACGATCTTGTAGATGACTTTCTGCAAGTACGGCTTCTGGCCCCAGTAGTATTTGTTGGGGACGAGGGTGATGTGGTCGGCCGTCTTCCACTCGCTCACCAGGTAGGGGCCGGTGCCGAACGGCTTGCGATCAAACGAATCGTGGTTATAGCCGCGATCCTTGAGGAACGTGGAGGAGTGCGCGAAGTAGTGCGCGGGCAGGATGAAGGTCTGTCCCACATCGGCCAGGAAGGGTGCGAAGACCTTCTTAGTATGGAAGATGACGGTGTAGTTGTCAGGGGTATCCGCGCTCGTGATGTGGTCAAACCCGGTCGCGGTGGCGGTATTGTTCTTGGGATTCATGATCTGCTTGTAGGTGAAGACGACGTCCTTGGCCGTGAACGGCTGGCCGTCGGCCCACCGCACGCCGTGGCGCAGGTGGAAGGTGTACGTCAGTTTATCGCTGGAGACGCCCCAGCTTGTGGCCAGGTCGGGAGTGAAGTTCCCCTGCGCGTTAGACCCGACGAGCAAATCGAAGACGGCCGACGCGAGATCGCCGGTGGTTTGGAGGCCGGAAATGTTGGGGTTGAGCGTATCCGGTGACTCGGTGGTACCAAAGACCAGCGTGGTCGAGGTATGCGGCGTCGTGCCTGCCCTGCTGCCGGGGTGCGCGGCGCGGGCATGACCGGCTGAACCAACGAGCAGCGCCGCGAGGGCGGCGGCTGCCCCAAGGTGAAGAGTGCGCTGTTTGACCATGATGATTCCTTTCCAGGGCGCTGGACGTGTACTAGCCCCAACGACTAGTAGAATGCGTTAAGTGTAAGTCTCCAACCGCGCGTCTGTCAATTTTGCGTGTCAATGTTCGGGTACGCCCCACGATTGTGAGATGTGGCCTGGCCCTAAAGGGACCATGGCAGGGACGGACCCTGAAGGGTCAGACGGGGACGCCGACGATCCCGGCGCGGCCGCGCGGACGGACCCCACGCAGACCTTGTAAGGTCCGGTCCCTGCCATGGTCCCTTTAGGGCCAGGCCCACGGCGGGCGCCATCACCATCGTGGGGCGCGCCCTTAGGGTTCTTGTGGAGGGACGCTCCATCCCCGTGGGAAGATGACGTAGGCCGTGCCGCTGGAGCCGGCCAGCCAGGCGCGCGCGAAGGCGGCGCGGGGATAGACCCGCGGCACGGTGGCGTCGCTCGGCGCGGCGGGGTCATTGACCAGGGGGTTGCCAGCGTGATCGAAGCCGCGCAGCACTAGCAGGTGGCCGGCGGTGGAGGGGATCGGCGCGCCGGGCAACTCCCCTGGGCCGAAGGCGACGCTGAGGGCGAGCGGCACGCCCGCCGCGATCCATGGCTCCAGCGCGGCCAGCGATGGGAAGCGGGCCACGTAGCCATCCATGCCGGCGAACGATGTCGCGTAGGCCACGTTGAAGGGCCAGTTGCCCGTGCCCTCGTAGGTCCAGTCGTAGACGCCGGCCGCGACGCGGGGCACGTCCACGTCCAGGTCAGGGCGGCCAAGCCGCCGCGCCCAGTAGGCCAGGATCATACTGGTCGCGGTGGGGCTGCACCAGACCTCGCCGCCGCCACCGTAGGCGCTGCTACTGTAGCGGGCCAGCATCTGTGAGCGACCCGGCGCCGGCAGGTCACGCCCCCAGGCGGCCGAGGGGGACGCAGCCACGGGATCTGGCACACCAGCGGACGCGCGCGAGACGGCCAGCGAGAGGCGGTGGAGCGCGGGGCTGGCATCTGTGCGCGCGGTGAAGAGCGTCACGGCGAGTTGGTAGGCCGTGGCATGGCGACCGGAGCGCAGCGCCAGCGTGTCGGTCTCGACCGTCGCGGCGCCGCCTTGCCCGTCGATGGAGTGGCGGCGCACCGTCTCCAGGTCGCTGGCCCAGATCGGCAGGGCGTACCAGCGCGTCCACACGCCCGTCTCCAGGCGCACGCGCAGGTGGACTTGCAGCCATGTGCTGGGCGGCGTGACGGCGACCCACGAGGCGGTGGCGTGGTCGAATGGAACGGCGGCGTACACAGGAGAAAGCAGCGCGCCATAGTGGAAGCGGCCGCCGTTGTAGTAGTTATGGCCGTGATAGGCGCCTGGCGTGGCGGGGTCGTGGCCGGCGCAAAGTCCCGCCGTGGCGTCATAGACGGAGGCGCCGCCGTCGACATCGGCGGGCGCGCAGAGCGCCGATGGGACGGAGGGCGCCAGACGCAGCGTGCCGCCGGACGCGAGCGCCACGCCGCGCGGCGCCCATCCGCCAGCCGGTGTTATGGCCGGCGCCAGCGCGGTCCAGAATCCGCTAGAGGGAACGGCCGCGTGACCGGTACTTATACTGGGCGCCAGGATAGCCACGGATGCTAGCACCGCCATCGTTACTGAACGCTTCACACACGCCCTCCTACCGAACACGACTCTTCCTACATTACCATACATGACGACAGAAACATTGATGTAATGTCGTCAACGCATGATGTCTGCTTGCATCGCTGCATGGTGCAGTCGGCGCGCCGCCCACAACTCCTTCTGTAAGGCCACATGATCCTGTGCGATCTCTACGAGACCTAGCCGTTCGGCGCGGAGATTGCGCGTGGGTGGGATACCCGCGTGGTAGAATGCGTCATTCACCGTAATAGGCGCGTCCGCTTCTGTGTCATAGGCGCCGCGGTGCGTGGGGAGAGAGGACATAGGACTTGGTCGACATGCGTGGCCTCTGCGGATGCACGATCCCCGCACGCGCGCGGGCTACATCGGGGTCATGGGCGATGGAGGCGATGTAAAGATATCCCGTCGGCCCAGCAGCATCAGGAAATTCCAGTAATGCTGGTCGACGATCGTATCCTCTGTCCCAATCCAGTAATATCCGCCCATCATGTGGGCCAACCGTCGTGCCGCGCGTGCCTTCGCTTGGGCCCTTGCTCGCGACTTGTCGTCTGTCAGGCCGGCCTCGGCGATAAACAGGCCACCCATAACGAGCGGCCCGATGTAGTCCGGCCAGTAGTCGTGCAGTACCCCCTCGTACTCGTATTGAATGGCATAGGGCGTTTTCAACGGTGTGACCATGCGCTGAAGCTGGACAAAGCGTGGCGACACATCCCCACGCTGGAACCACTTGACGCGCCCGTAAAACTCCAGCCATATGGCTAATCTTTCTTCCTGCCTGGTCGTGTGCGGGTGGCGTGGGACGCTTCCTGGCGGGGCTTTGGTGGATGGTACCCATCCCGAGATGCTCACCCCCGCAATACTTGAAGGGATCGAGCCCGTCGGTCGCATCATCAGATGGCGCTACCATGACGCCCCTCCTATCGCTCGCGCTTGTGCCGTATCCCCATGTATGGCTGATCCGGGGGGACGTCCCATGTCGGCGCTATCATTAAGGCATTCGAGGCGGTATTGTACGGGCAGACAACTCTATCATAAGGAGAGCAGGGGCGAATGTATTTCATTCGCCCCTGTCCCTTATATCGGCGATGGTAATGCGGATGTGACAAATACTTCGCACGCACGACAAATACTTCGCACGCACGACAAATACTTCGCGCAAAATATGGCAGATACTCCGCACTTACCACCACTATTGTATGATGGCGGAGAGGGTGGGATTCGAACCCACGAGACGGTTGCCCGCCTACGGCATTTCCAGTGCCGCGCACTAGGCCAGCTATGCGACCTCTCCCGAAAGCAGTTAGCTATCAGTAGTCAGTAATCAGCTTATCACTTACGAGGCGTGGACTGCTTTCATTGAGACTGTCGCACCCATGCAAAGCCGACTGCTGACCGCTATGATGCGGAGGGGGTGGGATTCGAACCCACGAGAGGCTTGCACCCCTAGCTGTTTTCGAGACAGCCGCACTCGGCCACTATGCGACCCCTCCAGACACAGGAAAAGTATAACATAGTAGCTAGTAGCTAGTAGCTAGTAGCTCTCAAGACACTCAAGACGCGTGAATTGTGGTTCACGTTGGTCACCCCGACGCCGGCGACTAAGGAAACGCTAGTAGTACGTTATCGTGCCGCGCCCCCACTATGAGACAGCATAGACAGAATCAATACGATACTCACGAGAGGATATACCGGCACGTCGCGGCGACGAGGTCGTCGACCGAGGGCGGCGGAGGCTGACCGGCGAGCAGGTAGCGCCGCCCGGCCGCATACGGCACGTCGACCAGCGCGAAGGTCACGCGCTGCACGATCGCGGCGTCAGTCTGGCCGTATCGCCGCTGGGCATACGCCCTTAGCGCCGCTTCGACCTCCGTGTTGAGGGTCGCTAGCTCTGTCCCCAGATCCTCCGCCCACCGCGCCGCGAGGTCCTCGCGGCGGAAGAGCAGCAGCACCCGCGCCTCGTCCACATGCTCCCGCGACCAACGCACGACGTGCAGGGCCGCCCCAAGCGCGGCCGCATCGAGGTCATCGCCGGCCAGGGCGGCGAGGAAGCCGTGCTGGAATCGCTTGACGGTCCGGATCCATAGTTGGGCGAATACCAGATCCCGCGAGGTGAACCGGTGGTAGATCGAGCCGACCGGCGCGCCCAGCAACTTCCCAATCGAGGCAACAGTGGCCGCGCCCGGCCCCCCGGCGGCCATCAAGCGCAACGTGGCGTCGAGGATTTGGTCCTCGGTGAACCGTGATCGACTTGTCATGCCGTCCCTCCTCTGGTAGTATATCAATGATCGCTCTAGAATGATCATTCTAGAGCGCAAAACCTAGAAGTACTCTGGCGCGAGGAGGGACGGATGGCGGCACAGAAACATCACAGACAAAGGGGGAAAGGGAGCGCGACGACACCGATGAGACTGCACGACCGGGCCAGGTTCTGGAACGCCACGCCCGAGGAGCGCACGGTAGCCTACCCGTGCGACCACTATCTGGATGTCCCCTACGAGGGGTTGGTGCGGGCGATCGACGTCGCGGCGCCGCCCGCGGTGCTATTCCGCTGGCTGTGCCAACTGAAAATCGCGCCGTACAGCTACGACTGGCTCGACAACGGCGGACGGCGCAGTCCGCGGCGGCTCACACCGGGGCTCGAGCAACTCGCCCGCGGCCAGCGGTTCCTGGTGTTCGAGATCGTCGAGTTCGAGCCGGACAGCCATATCTCCGGCCGTGGTCTGCCGGCGTTCGCGCGCCTCTATGGCCCGCTCGCCGTGACCTATGCCGTCCGGCCACGGGGCGAAGGGGCGTGCCGCCTCGTGGTGAAGCTCGACGTCGGCGTTGGGGGGCTGGCGCCGCGGGCGCTGCTCGCCTGGGGCGACCTCGTCATGATGCGCAAGCAACTACGCACGCTGAAAGGGCTCGCCGAGCGGCGCCCCGCCGGGGAGCGTTAGGCACGGGCGGCGCATGGCCTCCTGCCTCTCGCCTAGCGCAGGTGCGGCACGAACAAGAGGAGTCCCACCAAGATGGAGCCGATGGCGCTGACGAGCACGGCGCCGGCGGCGACGTCCTTGGCGACCTTGGCGAGGGGATGGTAGTCGGGGCTGGCGAGGTCGACGGCGGCCTCGACGACCGTGTTGACCATCTCTAGCACCAGCACCAGCGTCGTCATGACCAGCAGCAGCGCCAGTTCGTCGCTGGAGAAGCGCAGCAGCAGCGCCAGTCCGAACGCGATGGCGCCCAGCCCGACATGGATGCGCATGTTGCGCTGCGTCTTGAGCGTCCACCACAAGCCCGCGAAGGCGTAGCGAAAGCTGGACACCAGCGTGCCGCGCCCGTGCCTTTCGGGGGGCGGCGCGCCGGGGGGCGCTTCGGAGGGGGACGTCTTAGGGGACGATGTCACGTCGCAGCCCCAGCGAGTCTAGCACGGCGTCCTGCCGCGCCTCCATCACCGCCGCGTCGTCCGGCGACTCGTGGTCGTAGCCCAGCAGGTGCAACAGCCCGTGCACGAGCAGGAAGCCCAACTCACGGGCGCGCGCGTGACCGTATGTGCGGGCCTGCTCCTCGGCGCGCGGCAGTGAGACCACGATGTCGCCGAGCATCAACGGCGCTCCTTCAGGTCCCGCGGGCAGCGCATCGACCATGATGTCTTCGTGCTGCGGGAACGAGAGCACGTCGGTGGCCGCGTCGATGCCGCGATAGTCGCGGTTGACGACAGCGATGCCGACGTCGTCCGTTAGCACGAGGCTGATGTAGACAGCCCGCGCGTCGGAGGGCAGCTCGTCCCGCACACTCTCGACGCCACGCCGCAGCACTGTCTCGGCGAAGGCGACATCATCATGCCGCGCGGCGACGTCCGCGACCGCCTCCGCGACCGTCGTGTCCATCAAGAGTTCAGGCGAGTCAGGCTCAGCCACCGCGCGCCGCCAACTCCTCACGCACGATGCCCTGCACCTGGCGACCATCGGCGGTCCCGCCGAGGCGCGCCATCGCGCCGCGCATCACGGCGGACATATCCTTGGGGCCGCTGGCGCCGGTCTCGGCGATGACGGCGCGCACGGCGTCGCGCAGTTGCTCCGCGCCCGGCGCGGCAGGGAGGTAGCTCTCGGTGAGGGCCAGTTCGGTCTCTTCCTTGGATACGAGGTCGTCGCGCCCGGCCTTGCGGTATTGGTCGAGGGCGTCGCGGCGCATCTTGGCCTGCTTGCGCACGACCGCGATCTCCTCATCGTCGTCGAGCGGGCGCCGCGCCTCGATCTGGGCGTTCTTGAGCGTGGAGAGCAGCCAGCGGATCGCGTCGAGCCGCGTTTGCTCCCGCGCGCGCATCGCGTCCTTCATGTCGCTGGTTAGCCTGTCGGTAATGGATGCCATAGTAGCTCCTTTACAATAAGTTGTCGTACACGCGATCTTCGTCCGACATCCAGTCGCGGGCAAATGAATGCGCTGAGAGTCGCGCCCATGACGCCGCGCTATCGTGGTCCGCGACTACATGGGTCCATTGCCGGTGCAGATCTTGCCAGACCGGCTCTTGGCGCAAGAGATTCTCCGACAGCGCGAGGAAATCATGGATTTTAGTCAGCATGTATCGGCGCGTCTCCTCGTCCTGAATCAGGTTGAAGGAGCGGCTGTTGTCGAGCGTGTCGGCGGTTTTGATGAGCAGCGCGTCTTTCCCGGCGGCGAGACAGCGGGCGTACATCTCGCGCGCCCGCTCTAACCTGTCGGTGATGGGCGCGTCAAAAGTATTTGCTTCGACCAGGCGGAGCACGTCATGACCGAACTCTTGCCCAATCCGCTCTGGCGGCAGCGTCGTGTCCTCAATCAGGTCGTGCAGGAATCCGGCGAGCACAACCGCGCGGCCATAGCCGCCATTGTAGAGGGCCATGCCAACGCGCGTGCTGTGCAGGACCAGCGGCTTGGGGTTATGGCCGCATGCGTCGATCGTCTTGGCCATGAACACGAGCGCGCGATCGAGGTCATAGTCGAACGAGCGATCAGGGTAGATTGGGTAGCTCACCGCCGTCTCCTTTAACAACCTTTATGATACGGTATATAGCCCGATATGCCTGCCATCTCTACCTTTAGACCTTTAGAGACCATCGCCGCTCTCTGCTACACTTATATACAAAGGGGACAGCCCTCGTGAGCCACAGAGTTGACCTATCTGACGAAACCTATCAGACGTTGCATGCGGCCGCACATGCTCGAGGCATGTCGATCGCGGGTCTCGTCCAGGCATGGGCCTCCACACTCGCCACTCCCGATAGTCCGGGCGCCGTGGAACGCGATCCGCTCGCCCCGTTCTTGGGTACCTTCGAGGCGACCGTGTCCGATCTCATGCGCCGGCACGACGATTACCTCGCCGACGAGGCCATCGATCATCATGCGGCACCCTGAGTCGCGATGTTGACCGTCGCGACCACGCTGTTCGTCGATACCTCCGGCTGGGCGGAACCCCTCCTACAGACCTCGCCGGATCGCGTGCGCATGACCGCCGTCTACCGTCAGGCCATTGATGTTGGCCGTCCGCTGGTCACCACGAACTATGTTCTCGCCGAACTGGTGGCGCTCCTCACCGCGCGGACGCGCGCGTCGCGCTCCCATCTACTTGCCACCCTGGCGGCGATCAAGCGCCTGCCCACGCTGCGCCTGATGCATGTGGACCCTGACCTTGATGCCGCGGCGTGGGAACTGCTGGAGGCCAGACCAGATAAGACCTGGTCGCTCGTTGATGCGGCGAGCTTCGTCGTGATGCGCCGTCTGGATCTGTGGGAAGCCTTCACGACAGATCACCACTTCGATCAGGCTGGATTCCACCGTATTCCCGAAGATGCATACTAACCGGGAGAAGGAGACCATGAGCGATAGCGATAAGGATATCATGCGCGTCGGCGTACATTGGGGCGAGTTGGCGGGGCGGCGCAATCAACTGCGGCGCATCGCCGAGGCGACCGGCGTGGAGCCGGTAATCTGGCGGGAGGGAGAGCCGGCGCCGGACGTCGAGGCGCTGATCGCCTCGACGACACCGGAAAGTGTGCCGGGCGACACGCCACACCTGCGCCTGCTACAGTTGCCTAGCGCTGGCAGCGAGCAGCTGCGCGATCACCCGGTCTGGCGGAGCGATGTCGTTATCGCCACGGCCTCGGGCGTGCACGGCGTACAGATCCCCGAGCACGTCCTCATGCTGCTGCTGGCGCTGCGACGGCATCTGCCACAGTACCTCAACGCGCAACGCCGCCGTCTATGGTGGCACGACGCGCGAGCGGACGATGGCGTGTCGATCGCGCCGGGCGAGCTCTACGGGCTGACGCTTGGGCTCATCGGCTACGGGCACATTGGGCGTGGTGTGGCGCATCTGGCGCGCGCCTTCGGCATGCGCGTGCTGGCGACGTCACACTCGGTTCAAGAGGGCAGGCCGCTCGCTATTCCGAGCGTCGCGCCGTTCGCCGACCCGCCCGCGATCCCCATCCCCTCGCTGGAGCCGGACCGCATGACACCGATGGCGCGGCTCGACGATCTGCTCGCGGCGTCCGACGCCGTGGTCATCTGCGCGCCGCTCACAGCGGAGACGGAAGGGTTGCTCGACGCGGCGCGGCTGAGCCGCATGAAGCCGGGCGCGCTCCTCGTCAACATCGCTCGTGGTAAGATCGTAGTAGAGGATGCGTTGATACAGGCGCTCTCGACGGGGCGGCTGGGCGGGGCTGGATTGGACGTCACCGCCGAGGAGCCGCTCCCGTCGGATAGTCCCCTTTGGGCAATGCCAAACGTGATCGTGACGCCCCATATTAGTGGTATTAGCGACCGCTACGTGGAGCGCGCCGTCAACATTCTATTGGCTAATATCGACTGCCTGCGTCGCGGCGAGCCGCCGGTGACGGCGGTCGATCGGAATCGAGGATATTAGGAGAAGGTATGACCCTGCTTGACACAGACACAGCAACGTCCGAGCAGACGTTCCCGCGCCACCGGCTGGCGAATGGGCTACAGATCGTGGCCCAGCCCATGCCCGGCGTTGAGTCCGTCGCGCTCGGCTACACGATCGGCGCCGGCGCGCGCGACGAGCGGCCCAACGAGGCCGGTATCTCGCACTTCGTCGAGTCGCTGGGCTTCCAGGGCACGGCGACGCGCGACGTGCAGCAACTGACCGAGGCGTTCGAGGACATCGGCGCCACACCCGGCTCGGGAGCCGACACTGAGTTCTCGTCGTACGCCGTCAGCTGCCTGGGGCGCAACCTCGCCCCCGCGCTGGAGCTTCTGACCGATGTGGTTCTACACCCCGGCTTCGCCGAGGGCGAGGTCCCCAAAGTACGCGACCGCATCCTGCAGGAGATCGCGCAGATCGAGGATGAGCCGATGCGCAAGGTGCTTGACCTGCTGCGCCGCGAATACTTCAAGGGCCACCCGCTCGGCAACGAGGTGACGGGGACGACCGACACGGTATCCGCTACGACGCGCTCCGACCTGCAAGACTATTGGCGTCGCGCATACACGGCGGGCAACACGATCCTGTCCGTAGCCGGCAAGGTCAATTTCGACGCGCTGGTGCGTCAGGTCGAAGACCTATGCGCGGATTGGCCGGCTGGCGGCGGGAAGCCGATGCCGCCCGTTCCCGCGCCCGAGCGTCACGCGGTGGTCTTGCACAAAGAGAGCACGCAGCAGCACATCGGCATCGGCTTCCCGGCCGTGCCGATCGTCAGCGATGACTACTACGCCATGGCGCTAATGATAACGACGCTGGGCGGCTCGATGAACTCGCGCTTGTTCCTGGAGGTGCGCGAGAAGCGTTCGCTGGCCTACGGCATCGGCGCCTACTATACGCCGCTCAAAGAGGCCGGTTTCGTGCGCGTCTACGCGGGGACGACGCCGGAGAAGGCGCACGAAAGCGTCGAGGTCATCTTGAACGAGTTGTCCAAGCTGGAGCAGGGCGGCGTGACCGAGGACGAACTGCGCCGCGCTAAAACGCTGCTCAAGAGCAACGTAATCATGCGCAGCGAGAGCTCGGGGGCGCGGCGGCGCGCCATCGCCACGCAATGGTGGTATGAGGGCCGTATCCGTACGTTAGAAGAGATCAGGGACGAGATTGACGCGGTGACGACGGACCAGATCAAGCGTCTGGCCGCGTCGCTCGGTATGACGACAAATGTGGTGCTTACCGCGATCGGGCCGCGTAGCCAGGAGGAGTTGACCGGTGGACGTATCTAGTCGAAAGTCGGAAGTCGGAAGTCGGAAGTTGGCCGGCTCGGAGCTGCTCTCCCATATGCTAGGGATGCATGGGGCGACAGCGGTGGAGGAGGTCGCGGGAGGAGAGGGCGCGCGGCAGGGGCAATTTTACACGCATACGCTGCCCAATGGGTTGCAGTTGCTGGGGCAGTACATGCCCGAGGTACAATCGGCCTCGGCCTGCTTCTACGTCAACACGGGCGCGCGTGACGAAGACCCCGCCATCATGGGTGTTTCACACTTTCTGGAGCACATGATGTTCAAGGGCACGGCGCGCCGCTCGTTCGAGGACGTCAACCGCGAGTTCGAGGAAATGGGCGCCGAGAACAACGCCGGCACCTGGCTTGAGTTTACGTACTATTGGGCCAAGGTCCTGAGTGACCAGCTGCCCAACTTGATCGACCTGTTGGCCGACATGATGCGCCCCAAGCTCGACCCCAAGGACTTCGCGGACGAGCGGAACGTCATCCTGGAGGAGATCGCCCGCTACGAGGACATCCCCAACTCGATCCTCTTCGATCACCTGCTCGGGACCTACTACGCGGGGCACCCGCTCAGCCACCGCACGCTCGGCACGACCGAAACGATCGGCGCCATGCAGGTCGAGCAGATGAAGGAGTATTGGGGGCGGCGCTACCAGGCCAACAATATCCTCTTCACCGTGGCTGGTAATTTCGACTGGGACGCCGTGCGCACGCAGGTCGAGCAGTTGTGCGGCGGCTGGGGCGACGGCGAGGCGGGGCGCACGACGCGCGACGTCGCGCCGGCGCCGAGCTTTAAAGCCTTCACCAAGAGTGATATGCAGCAAGAGATGCTGGCGATTGGCCTGCGCTCGGTACCGCAGAGCGACCGGGCCCGCTACACCGCCGATGTGCTCGCCACGATCCTGGGCGACAGCACCGGTTCGCGCCTCTTCTGGGGCGTGCGCGAGACCGGTTTAGCCGAAGGCGTTGGCGCGCAGTACCTGGCGCTCGACGGCAGCGGGTTGATCATCGTCTTCGCCACGACCGAGCCGGGCAAGGCGGCGCCGACGCTCGAAGCGGTGCGACGCGAGGCGCACAGGTTGCAGGAGGGCGGCGTGACCGAGGAGGAGTTGCGCCGTGCCAAGACCAAGCTAGCCACGCGTGTGGTCATGGACGGCGAGAGCACCAACCGGCGCATGCTGAGCCTGGTCGACTCGTGGCTGTCTATCGGCCGGCTGGAGACGCTGGAGGAGGTTGAGCAGGCCATCGAGGGCGTCACCGTACAGGACTGCCGCGACCTGCTCGACCGTTTGCCGCTGACGGAGCACGAGATTGGCGTGGCGCTCGGGCCATTGCCGGAGGAGGCGCTGGCATAAGTAGCTGTCAGCCGTCAGCTGACGTAACTATCCAGCGCCCGCCCCGCCGCCGGACACCGGACCGCGGAAACGCGGGCGGCCCAAGCAAAGCAAGGCCCGTCACCTGCTCGATCGGTTGAGCGCCACCGCGCGCGCGGTGCGCGCCTTCATGACTGACGGGCGCGTGCCCTTCGACAACAACCAAGCCGAACGCGACCTGCGCCTGATCAAGGTCCAGCAAAAGGTCTCCGGCTGTTTTCGCAGCCCCACCGGCGCCGTTGTCTTCTGTCGCGTGCGCGGCTACCTCTCCACGCTCAAGAAACAGGGCCAGGCGGTGCTGCCCGCGCTGCAGAGTGTCTTCGCCGGTCATCCGCTCCTCCCTGACCTCGCCGCTGGATAGTTACCTTGGACAAGCGATTTAGCCATTATGAAAACGCGCCGGACGGCGCCATCGTCGCCCACTTCGAGGACGGCACGACCGCCTCAGGCACGGTGTTGGTCGCCGCGGACGGCGCGAATTCGCGTGTGCGGGCGCAATACCTGGCTCGGCGCCATTCACGACTACGAGACGGCGATGGCGAAGTACGGCTTCGCCGCCGTGCGCGATTCGCACACGGCGGCGAAGCAGGCGGTGATGGATAACGCCGTTGGCCTCGCCATGGCGAAGACGGCCTTCCGCGTTATGAACGCGCTGTCGCCGGTCAAACGTCGCGTGTTCAGCGAGATGGGCAACGCCTGATCTCGTGATGGGTCTCCTTTCGCATCCTCAGAGCACAGGTACCGCTTTGCCCATCAGCGCGAGATAGCCCTCTTCCACGCTTGGCGTCTCGGTCACCGCTTGCCATCCCGTGATGTCTCCACCCATGTCCCTGCTAGCAGGCGCCACAACGCGCAGCACCGTTCCCTGGCTCGTCGTCGTAAGGTGGGATACAGGCCATTGCGTCTCCGTCGCCGCAACCGGCATGGTTGTTTCCCAGAGACGGCCGTCCGCCTGGGCCGCGAGCCCCCCCGTGGAGCCACTGTAGATCACCCGCCCTTGATGCAGCACGGCCACGCTCGGACACGCCGCACCGATGTCGCTTGCGATATGCGTGGACAAGATGACCGTGCGCTCCATTTGGGCTGCCGCCGCCAGGACCAGCAGATTGACCGCGAACAGGGTAACGACACGGTCCAGCGGGATCGCGACATAGAAGACGTTGATTGCCAGCGCCACAGCCATACCACCCAGGAGCACCGCCCCGAGGGCAAGCATGCCGCGCAGGGCGGCGAATCGCCAGAGAGTGCGGCGTGAGCGGATCAGATCGATGATGCGCCAGCGCCCCTCGCGCGCCATGGACGCCGTGAGCGCCAGCGCACTCGCGAGGGGTGCCGCCACGGGAATAACCAGATGACCACGGCGGTCTGTTGCAGGCTCCACTCGCCTGGCGGAGTCGGTCCCGTGAAGATCGCCGCCAGGACCTGGGTTCCCGCCAACAGAACGAGCGCCACCAGCAGGGGCGCCAGCATGAGCCAGCCGCTGGCGAGCTGCAGTTCGTACCGCACACGCCACAGGAATGTGCCGCGTCTATGTCTGGCCGCGGTGGCGAGAAAACCTGCCACGTCTGTCTCCTTTCCGTCCTTGTTATGGGTTGAGCGAGCGCTGATGTCGCGCGGCGGCGACGATCCGTTTGATCACCTCAGCGACGAGTCCGGGCTAGTTGCACGCGATGCAGTGCGCGCTGTCGGTTGCGATGATCTGCCTGCTGTCGTCCGATTGGTCAACCAGATCGCTCTGGAAAGACAGCCAGTAGGCGTACGATGGATCTCCTGACGCCTCCAGGTCAGACAGCGTCGCCGTCGGCGCGGCGACGTAACGGCCCGACGTAAGCGCCACCAGTGGAATCCCGGCGAGTGGAACGGCCCCGCGCGCCGCCCGCGCCTCTTCGACCGCACGATACTTGGCCACGCCGACGATCTCCCAACAGCCGATGTCCCGCGCCGGACAGGTTATGGTGGCATCGAGCTGGGCCAACTCCTCTTCGTGGGCCGCATCGACCAGCACGATCCCGGCGACCGTGTGTGGATAGGTATAGGCATAGAGGCGGGCGTAGACGCCGGCGATGGACGCGCCCACGAGCACGTACGGGGCGGTGATGCGGGCGCGCCGAATGATCGCGTGCAATTCGCCGACAATCACCGGCGCTGTGCGTGGTTCAGGCCCAGGATCGCTCATGCGCGTGAGATCGTCATCTTGTGTCCGTCCGGCAAACACATTCCTGGCGCCGCGCTGCATCCAGAACCACTGCCGCAGCGCGCGCGCCTGCCCGCGTAGTCCGCGCCGAAGAGCATCCGTGCGGCCAATTCCGCGGTCACGGTGGCCAGTGGCGTTTCTCCATAGACCATCGCCGTGCGCAAGCCGTGTGGTTCCTGCGGGTTGTCGCGGATGAGGCGCGGCGGGTGGCTCGCCCATAGACCGTGGCCCGCCCACCAGGCACGGGCCATCGCCGCGATCGCCAGGCGGCGTTCCGGAGCACTTTAAGCAAGGTACTCTTGCCGGCGCCATTTGGACCGAGCAGGCCGAAGACGCCGGGTGGGATCGCCAGCGTCACCGCGGTCAGAGCAGGGCGACGGTTGCGGCGCCGCGCCAGCGAGAAGAAAGAGTGGAGCGCTGATCAAGGATGTCCCCCTGGACGACACCGTTGGCGGTGGTCCAAACTTCGGGCTCGCCGTCGACGCGCGCCTGCGCCACCTAATCGTGCTGACCGACAACCAGGTCACTACGTACGACGCGACACGCCTGTAGGCCATGCCACAGGATGTCTATCGCGGCGATGACACGCCACATAGCGTAGCATAGGGTTGTGCCACGGGGCGGTGGTGTCGTGGTCCGAGCGCGTAGGGTGGAGGGAATCAGTCATGCGGACGATGATGCGGTGGTGGGGCGCGGCAGCGATGCTATCCCTTGGAGCGCTGGTGGCGCCGAGGGGTTCCATCGCGCCCGACGCGGTCCCAGCGCCGATCAGCCTGAGCCCGCCCCATGTAGGCGAAGGGATCGACGAGGCGCTGGACACGCGCACGGGCCGGCTGTTCGTGGCGAGCGGACGCACGGTCGACGACGGGACGAATGTCGGCGTCGTGAGTACTATCGACATCGCCAGCGGGGTGATCGTGCGCCAGGTGATCGTGCCCTCGTTCTCGTCGGGAGAGGACATGGCGCTCGACGAGACCAGCGCGCGTCTTTGTCGTCTCAGCGCCCGACCAGGGCCGCGCCCGCTTGAGCGTGTTCGACGCGCGGACGGGGCTGCTTGTGCGGACCGCCGCGCTCGACCTGAACCCGGTCGCGCTCGCCATCGCCCGCACGGCGGCGCGCGTCTTCGCCGTGTCGGCTGGCAATGGCGTCCGGGGGACGGTGCGTGTGTTCGACGCGCGCACCGGCGCCGCGCTGTCTGTCCTCTCCGTGGCCGCGGACCCGGCGAGCGTGACCGTCGATGACGCCGGCGGACGCGTCTTTGTGGTGTCCGGCGCGCAGGGGCTGGCCTATGCCGTGAGCACGATCGAGGCGCGCAGTGGACGCGTGCTGCGCGCGATCGTCGTGGGGCCACGCCCATCCGGCGACGTCACGGCGGACGCCGCGCTCGCAGGGCTCGTCGCCGTGGACACACGGCGTGGACACATGTTCGTGGCGGCGGGTTTGCCTGGCGGCGCGAGCGGCGTGGTCATGCTCGACGCGCGCACGGGGGCGCTCATGCGCGCGGTCCCGCTCGGGATCACCCCGCACGGGATCGCCATGGACGAGCGACGCGGGCGCGTCTTCGTGGAGGGCGATGCCGGCGTGCAACGGGCCCGCGTAGACACGCTCGACGCGCGGAGCGGCGCCCTCATCCGCTCGGTCGACATCGGCGTCGCGGCGGTGGGCGGCCAGAGCACGCTGGCGGTGGACGGCGCGCGCGGGCGCATCTTCGTTGGCGCGATCGATCAGATCGCGATGCTCGATGCGACGAGCGGCGCGATGCTGCGCACGCTCCCGACGCGCGATACCCCGATCGAGGTTGGCTCACTGGTCGTGGACGGGCCGACCGGCCATCTGTTCGCCTATGGGACGAGTGGGAACACGGCCGCCGAGAGCGTGTTCGATGTCGTGACCGGCCGCGCCTTAGCCCAAGCGACGTTCCCGCGTGGGGCGGCGACGCAGGTCTCGGCGCTGGACGTGCGGCGCGCGCGGGCCATCATCCTCGTGGTCGGTTCACTAGCGTACGAGACGACCCCGGCGAGTCCGGGGGAGGCGTTTATCCTGGACACGCGCGACGGAGCCGTGTTGCAGAACGTGATCGTCGGGCTCTACCCCGTCAAGGCGGTGGTCGACCCAGCCAGCCGTGTCGCCTTCGTGATCGACCAGAACGACGATACCGTGACCTGGCTCGCGCCGCCCGCCGCGGTGACGCCTAGTCCCACCCCGCCACCCCCACCCGCGACGCCCACGCACGCTCCCTACATCGTGCGTGCCATCCCGTTGACAGCCCGATTGGTAGCGGTGGACGAGCATGTGGGACATGCCTTCGTCGCCGGAGAACAACTCGTCACGGGTGTTGGGCTGCGACCGTTCGTGGACATGCTCGACGCACGCAGCGGGGCTGTCCTGCGCACGACCCATCCCGCAGGTTCCCCCGACGCGCTGGCCGTGTCGTCGCCGATGGCCCGCGCCTTCGTCGCGCTATCGCCCTATGCCCAACACGCCTACCCCGGCGTGACGATCATCAGCGGCATAGCCACGCCTACTGACTTGGCTGTCGTCACGGCAACCGTGCCCGGCTACCCCGTGGCTCTCGGCGTGTCCGAGCGGGCCGGCCGTGTCTTCGCACTCACTGCGGCCCGTGCTGACACAACACATCCGCATGCGTCGGGTTTCGTGAGTACGCTTGACGCCCGCAGCGGTCGGGTCCTACGCACCGTCCGCGTGCCACCAGCCGACTTCTCCAGCCTGGCGGTCGCTGAGGGGGCGCAGCGCGTCTTCGCTAGCAGTTGGACGGCCGGCACGACCGCCATGCTCGAAGCCCAGAGCGGGCGCCTTCTCGGCACGATCCGGACGGGGCTTAGTTCGTCCGGCATCACGGTCGACGAAGCCCAGGGCCACGTTTTCGTTAATACCGGGAGCCTCGTCACGCTCGACGCGCACACCGGGCACATCATATCCCGGACCAACGTACCAATGAGCCTGGTCGGTGGTGTCGCGGTCGCCGAGCGAGCCGGCCGTGTCTTCGCCACACTCGTTGGACCGGACTCCTCCGGCAGTGCGGTGGGCGTCTTCGACCCGTCCAACGGCGCCCTGCTGCGAACCGTGGGCCCCAGCCCTGGCACGGTCAACGCTACGCCGTACGCGAGCATCGAGCCACCGACCGTCGACGAGCGCCGGGGGCGCGTCTACACATTGGTGCGCAGCCCGCAGGCGGACAGCCAATCGCCGCCGACAGACTCCGGCGAGCTGGCCGTGCTCAACGCCAAGACGGGCGCCATCCTGCAACAGGGTATAGCATTGGGCGACATCGTCACCGGCAACGCCAACGACGCGAGCGTCGTGCCGCCGCGCATCGCCGTGGACGAGCACACCAATCGCGTATTCGTGCTGACCGACACACACGTCGTCATGCTCGATACCACGAGGCTAGAGCCATGCGCTCAGGAAGACGAGTTGATCGACCATCTCTTCGGCGGATTGCCCGCCCATGAGCTTGAGCACGCCGCGTAACTGGTCGCCGATCGTGTGGCGCTGCTGTTGGGCCAGGATAATCCCCGCATGCCGCTCCTCTCTTTGTAGGAAGTCAGCATGCAAGGCATAGAAATCGGCGACGTTGAAGCTGTACAGGACGCGCCCCTGCTCGGTGCTCCAACGCAGTTGGTCGGGGTCGGGGCGTCCGCGCATCCCGTCGTCGCTCGCCGTGCGCACATCGACGCCGCGCATGCGAAGCGCATTGATGAAATCATCGTCCATCGAATCCTCGTCGACGTAGAGACGCAGGCGTGTCACGACGCGCGCGACGCCTGTTCCGCCGCGAGTTTCTCGTAGAGGGCCTCGTCGGAAGCGAGGTCATGCTCGATCTCCGCGCGATTGACATGATAATAGGCGAGCGCCGCGTGGACTTGGGCGAGGGTCAGGTGGGGGATTTTCCGCACGATCTCTTCCGGGGTACAGCCGAGTGTATACCAGCCGGCAATGCGCCGCACGGTCACACCTGTCCCGGCGATTTTCGGACGATTATTGTGGACGCCGGGCGAATGGTCGATGAGCGTTCCGATGTCAATGGTCTCGGTCATATCTTTATCCCTTGTTAGATAGACGCGGGTGTTACGCCAGTTCCGTGTCAATGAAGCGCAGTACCTCGGGGGCGTGCTCCTCGACCTTGACCGCCGGGTAGACGCGGCGCACCACGCCCGCGCGGTCGATGACGAACGTGTTGCGCGTGGTCCCGGTGCGCGACGCGCCCTCGGCGGCGTCCTGCCACGAACCGTAGCGGCGCGAGACGGACCCATCTTCGTCGGCGAGCAGCGGGAACGGCAGCGTATGCTTGGCCGCGAACCGCTGGTGCGAGGTCACCGAGTCGGGGCTGACCCCTAGGATAACTGTGTCACGCACGGCGAAGTCCGGGGTCATGTCGCGGAACGCACAGGCTTCTTTGGTGCAGCCGGGCGTGTCATCCTTGGGATAGAAATAGAGCACGACATTCTGCTTACCTGTGAAGTTGTGTAAGGTGACGGTTTTGCCCGATGAGTCAGGCAGCGTGAAGTCGGGCGCGGGCGCGCCCTCGGCGGGCAACGTAGAACCGGCCATGGTAGCCTCCTTTAGTAATGGTCACAAATTATAGGATACTACCTACAAGCCCCATTGGCCCGCGTTCCAGGTCGCGGCGCTGTTGTAGGGCGTGGGGTTGTAGCCGCGCAGACGCCGCGGGATGACCGAGACGCTGTCGGCCCAGTACAGAAAGACGTCGGGTTCGTCGGCGACAAGGATGCGCTGGATGCGGCGATACAGGGCGTCGCGGCCGGGACCGTTCGGCGTGACGATGGCGTCCGTGGTGAGCTTGTCGAGCTGAGGGTTGTCGTAGCCGCTGAAGTTGCCGCCCAGGGGATGCGTGGGTGTCACGAAGGCGGCGTGCGTCCAGTAGGCCGAGTCGTCCGGGTCGGGGCCGTTGATCCACGAATAGAGCACGGCGTCGTAGCCGTCCTTGGTGAAGCGCGCCGGGTCGTAGAGCAAGCCGCTCGTGCCGAAGATCGCCGCCGTGGGCACGAGCCGTACGGCAGTGGCGACGCCGGCCGTGCGCCACCCGCGCGCGACGAGGGTCAGCGTCGCGGCGCAGTCGGAACACGCGGCGTCGGCCCACAGCGTGATAGTCAGCGGCGTCGTACCGCGTCCCATCAGCCCGCTCTTGAGTTGCTTGTAGCCGGCCTGCCGGAGCAGGGCGCGGGCGGCGCGCGGGTCATAGCTATAGCTGTTGTGCAGCGCGGGGTCATAGGCGGCCGTGCCCGGGGCCTGGTCGCCGTCGGAGATGTGTCCGTGGCCGCGCAGCACCTGCGCGACGATTTGGCCGCGCGGCGTGGCCAGGGCCAGGGCGCGGCGGACGACCGGGTCAGACAGCGCGCCGTGCTCGATCAGGTCGAGGTGCGTCCAGGCGAAGCTCGGCGCGTAGACGACGGCGTCGCTCCCCGCGACGCCCGCGCCGGCCACGTCGCGGGGGGTGAGCCCGAGCGAAGATGGCAGCAGCAGCGTCGGGTCGCGCCGCGCGGCGGCCAGCGCGGCCGCGCGTAAGGCCATGGGAGCGAAGACGAGGTGAGCGACGGTCGGGACATCGCCAAAGTAGTCCTGGTTGGCGTCTTCGACCACATGCCCGTCGGCCGTGACTTGGGCGACCGTGTAGGGCCCCGACCCGATGGGGTGGCGGTTAAAGGGCGTGTAGGTACGTAGCTTGGCCGGCGTGATCGCGCCCAGGACGTGTTGGGGCAGGACGGCTGTCGTGCCGACGGTAGCCAGGAAGGGGGCGTAGGCGGCGCGCAGCGTGATGGTCAGCGCATGTGCTCCCGCCACCGCGACCGTGGCGATAGCGTCGAAGCCGAGCGTAGAAGCGGCCCCGAAGCGGGCGTCACGCACGAGCTCGATGGTAAAAGCGACGTCGGCGGCGGTGACGGGCACGCCGTCGTGCCAGCGCGCCCGTGGGTCGAGTTCGAACGTCCAGGTACGCGCGTCGACCGAGCGGCGCCAGTGGGTGGCAAGGTCGGGTTTGAACGCGCCCGTCGCGTCGAGTCGCACCAGGGCGTCGAAGACCGGCGCGGCCGCATCGACGCCGGCGGTGACGCGCGTAAGCAGGGGATCAAGCGTGTCGGGCGCGCTCGGCTCGGCGATCGTGAGTGTCGTATCACTCGCCGGTGTTCCAATGCGGCGGGGCGTGGGCTGTGCGGCCGCCGCAACTAGCGGCAGGAGGAAAGTGAGTGCGAGCAGCAAAATGGCGTGTCGATACACAGAAACCCCTATTATGACGGTATGCAGGATAGGTGACCGCGCATGTCGGCGGTCTCGTCGTCGCTACCTATTAGCTACTCACGACCGGCTGTTTGTGTCAAGGCTTGTGGGCCGCGCTCATTTTCGCGCTTTTGTGTCATACGCGCTACTATCAACGGTAAGGAGAGGATCGTCCATGCAAGAACAGGAAGACAAGCAGCGCGAACTGCTGGAGCGGCTGCAAAGGGAGCAGCGCCAGCGCGGTCAGCGCGAGAAGTTGGCCGACGCGCAGATCAGCAACGCGCGCGGCTTGCAGGGGGCGGACTCCCTCTTCGGTCCCGTGCCCGACTATATCGAGAAGCGGCGCCCGATCACGCGCCTTTTTTTCTCCGTCTACGACAACCTTGGCTCGCTGATGTTGGTCAACATCTTCACCGTCTTGCCGAGTATCCCGCTGTTCGTCGTCTTACTCGTCCTGCTCCAGCACCCGACGTTGGCCTTGGGGTTGCTCGTGCCGCTGTTGCTCACCGGCGCCATCGCGGCGCCCGCGTGGGGCGCGGCTTCGGCCTATTGCGCCAAGACCGTCGAGGGGGAACCGCACGCGGTCAGCGACTTCTGGCGCGACTACCGCCGGCTGTTCGGGCCGAGCGTCCTGTTGGCGTACGGCCAGTGGCTCATCTCTTTCGCGCTCCTCTACGCGCTGGTGTGGTATATCGGCCGGCCCGCGGCGGCGCTCAAGATCATCGGCGTCACCTGCCTGTACCTGGTTTTCTTCTGGAACCTACTTGGTCTTTACCTGTGGCCGCTGATGGTACGCGGCTACCGCCCGCGCGCGATCCTGCGCAACGCGCTCGTCCTCGTCGTCGCCGCGCCGGTGCGCGCGCTGGGCATGTTTGTCGTGTTGATCGTGCTCTCGCTCATCCTTCTCGTCACCGGTATTGGCGCGGCGCTGCTCCTGTTCGGCTTATGGGCTATGCTGCCCAACCAGGCGCTCGTGCTCACGCGCGAGAAACTGGAGAAGCGCGCGGCAAAGTAGCCGGCTAATCCTTAGGGCCGCCCGCGACGTAGAGCACCTGTCCGCTGACGAAGCCGGCCTCCTCAGAGGCGAAGAAGAGCGCGACGGCGGCGATGTCCTCGGGCTTGCCGCTGCGGCCGACGGGGATCATCGTGGCCGCGCCCTCGACGAATTGCTCAAAGGGCACACCCATGCGCGCGGCGGTGGCGCGCGTCATCGCGGTCTCGATAAAGCCGGGCGCGATAGCGTTGCAGGTGATCCCATACTTGCCGAGCTCGATACTCAACGTCTTGGTGAAACCCTGCAGGCCGGCCTTGGCGGCGGAGTAGTTGGCCTGGCCGCGGTTGCCCAGCGCCGAGGTCGAGGAGAGGTTGACGATGCGCCCATAATGGCGCTTGACCATGTACTTCTGGGCGGCCTGGCTGCACAGGAACGCCCCTTTGAGGTGCACGTTCATCACGGTGTCCCAGTCGTCGTCGCTCATTTTAAACAGCATGTTGTCGCGGATGACGCCGGCGTTGTTGACGAGGATGTCGAGCTGGCCGTAGCGGTTGGCCGTTTGGTCGACCGCCGCCTCGACCTGCGCGCGGTCCGCCACGTCGACGCGGGCGCCGCACACGTCGAGCCCGGCGTCTTGCAGCTCTTTGACCGTGGCGTTGAGGACGTCTTCATTGATGTCGGCCAGGCACACCTTGGCCCCCTCACGGGCGAAGCGCTCCGCCGTGGCGCGTCCGATGCCGCGGCTGGCCCCTGTCACGAACGCGACGCGATCTTTCAAGCGATCCAATTTTCTGTCCTTTCTAATTGGCCGCGAATACACGCGAATGAACGCGAATATATGTCGGGCAGGGCTGAGTTAGGCATAGCTATTCGCGGGCTTGTAAGAAGCCTATTGTTCATTTGCGTGTATTCGCGTTCATTTGCGGCCTTTTTATCTGTGCTTGGCAAGCTCTAGTTTAGCGATAGCGTTGCGGTGGACTTCGTCGGGGCCGTCGGCCAGGCGCAACGTGCGCGTCTGCGCCCAGGCCTGCGCCAGGTAGGGGTGGGCGACGCCGGCGCCGCCGAAGGCCTGGATGGCACGGTCGAGCACGCGCAGGGCCACGTTGGGCGCCACGACCTTGATCATGGCGATCTCGGCCTGCGCCGCCTTGGCGCCTACTCTATCCATCATGTCCGCCGCCTTAAGGGTTAAGAGGCGCGCCTGGTCGATCTCGATGCGTGAATCGGCGATCCACTCACGGACCACGCCTTGGTCGGCCAGCGGCCGCCCGAAGGCGACGCGCTCCTTAACGCGCCCGACCATCAGTTCCAGCGTGCGCTCGGCTACGCCGATGCCGCGCATGCAGTGGTGGATGCGCCCCGGCCCGAGCCGTCCCTGCGCGATGGCGAAGCCCTTGCCCTCGCCCCACAGGATGTTCGTGGTGGGGACGCGTGTGTCCTCGAAGGTGATCTCGGCGTGGCCGTGCGGGGCGTCGTCGTAGCCGAAGACGGGCAGCGTGCGCACGATCGTGACTCCCGGCGTGTCCAAGGGGACCAGGATCATCGACTGCTGTTCGTGGCGCGGCGCGTCGGGGTTGCTCTTGCCCATCACGATAGCGATTTTGCAGCGGGGGTCGCCCGCGCCGGAGCTCCACCACTTGCGCCCGTTGATGATGTACTCATCGCCGCTCCGCTCGATGCGTGCGCTGATGTTCGTGGCGTCGGAGGAGGCCACGTCGGGCTCGGTCATGGCGAAGCAGGAGCGGATCGCGCCGTCGAGCAGCGGCCGCAGCCACTGGCGCTGCTGTTCCGGCGTCCCGTAGCGTACCAATACCTCCATGTTGCCGGTGTCGGGGGCCGAGCAATTGAAGGGCTCGGAACCGATGGGTGAGCGGCCCATGATCTCGGCCAGCGGGGCGTACTCGCTATTGGTCAGGCCGGCGCCGTACGCGCTCTCGGGCAGGAACAGGTTCCACAACTCGCGCTTGCGCGCCTCGCGCTTCATCTCCTCCATCACCGGCGTGGGCTCCCAACGGCTTGGTCCCTCAGCGACCTCCCGCGCGAAGACCGGCTCGTTGGGGTAGGCCATCTCTTCCATGAACCGGGAGACCCGCTCGCGCAAGTCGTTCACCTTGTCCGTATACGCGAAGTCCACCGCGTTCCTCCTCTACGATGCCGGCACGATGCCGGCGCGCCCGCGCCGTTCTCTAGCGAACTGGGCGTGAATAGTTGGGGCGTGTCGCTCACATCATAGGCTGATTGACGATATTGTACAAACCCGCTGGTAATACCGCGGTGTGTCCACAGCCCCGGCGCGCCGCGCCAGCAAGGCACATGTGTCGGCCATGTTCTCGTGCGACTGGTACCAGTGATCATCGTGGCGTCAGGGGTAGCTCCGAGCCGGCTTGGGCAGCCGCAGGCTATCGGCCGCGATGGTCGATATGCGCTCATCGATCAAACGCGCCCGCATACCGCGAGCCAGGGGGCCTAGCCGACCGCGACACCTTTGGGGGATACCCGTGGTCTGGTCCCATGCACTACAGTAGCTTCCTGAGATGGGTGAGCCTTACGGAGGGAGCCGCGGGTGCGTCGCTATACAGGCTGGATGTGGGGCAGTAGTATCGCGATCGTGTCAGCGCTGGGGGCCATACTGGCACGCGGGCATACCCCCTATGTGCCGATCTCTACCGTCCGGCACGCTGCGATTCGGCGCCCAACGACGCCACCAACAATGACGCCCATCCCCACGCCGCCCCCGCCCGGTTCGCCGGTCACCGCGAACGACATCGCCACCACTGTGGCCGGTGTCGAGCGCAACACGGAGCGGGTGCGCGGCCTGCACGTAAGACGCCAGGTCCCCCTCACACTGTTGGGTGCGCCGGGTCTAAAACAGTTCCTAGGCCGCAGCTTCGACGCTTACACTTCTGACAGCGACGTCCGCTATGTCGAGCAGCCACTAGTGTTGCTCGGCATCCTATCCGCCGCGCGATAACCTGCGCCGCATCCTGCGCGCGGAGGACACGAACAACTACATCGGGCTCTACAGCCCCGCGCGTCAGCGCATGTACATCCTGACACACACCCATGCCCTCTCCCTGTACGATCAGGATGTACTCTCCCACGAATACACGCACGCCTTACAGGACCAGAACTATGGCTTCAATCGTCTGTGGCCGCGCGCGGCGCATCCCGGCATTCACGATTCAGATCGCGAGATGGCCGTGCGCGCCCTCCTCGAAGGCGATGCCGTCGACGAGCAAATTCGCTACGCCCAAACGGTGTTCACGCCACAGCAATACGCCGTATTCGCAGCCGAGGCCCAGCAAGGCGCCCAGCAGGTGTCCCCGGGCGTCGGGGCGGCGCCATTCCTACAAGACCAGATCGACTTCCCTTATAAACAGGGGCGTGCGTTCTACACGCAGGTGACAGCCGACCTCTCGGGGGACAACTCTGGGGACATCGCCGCGACGTTCCAGCATCCGCCTGTTTCGACACGCGAGATCCTGCATCCCGACGTCTATATGAGCAGCGATTCCTTGGTCGTGCCCGATCTGCCCGTGCCGCAACCCGCACTCTCCTCAGATTGGAAGCGCGTCGACAGTGACGTCTTCGGTCAATTTCGCTTGCAGGAGATGCTGGCGCTGCCCCCCGGCGCGACGGCCGGCGCCGCCGATGGATGGCGCGCTGATCGCTACGCGCTCTTCGACCGTGGTCGCGACTATTTGATGGCGTGGCGCCTGCACACCGACTCACCGGCCTCCGCACAAACGCTGACAGGGGCGCTCGCCGCTTACTTTACCTATCGCTACGGTACGGCCGCGACGCAACGTAACAACGAGATGTTGTATACGAGCACATCCGGCATTGCGTTGATTCGTGCGCAGGGCGCGGAGATCTACGCCCTCCTCGCATCGCGCGCTTCGCTACAGGCGGCGACCCACGCGTTGGAGAGCCTGATACCGTCGCCGTTCCGCGCCGCCCCGTCCGCTCCCAGCGTGCAGCAAACGCCCCTCGCGGGCCCGCCCGCGGATATGGCTCCCCTACCGGCGCCGCGCGCCTATCCGTCGCTAGCGGTTGGGCATGACGGCAACGTGTATATCTTCGGGGGCATCGACGCGTCCGGCGCGACGATGGACACCACGTACATCTACCATCCCAACACGAATACATGGGCAACCAGGGCTCCCATGCCCACGTCCCGTGCGGGGGCGCAAGCCGTAACGATGCCCGATGGACGGATCGTCGTCCTCGGCGGCGGAACGCGCTGCGGGGACGACGTGTTGTGCCGCCATGGGACGGTCTATCGACGAGCCGATGTGTACGATCCCCGTGCCGACACATGGACTAGGTTCGTTCCGATGGCGCACCCGCGGTATAGGCTCGCGGCTCTCCTGTTCCAGGGACGGGTATACGCCATCGGCGGCGCCGACGGGACGAGAGCACTGGCGAGCGTCGAAGTATACGATGCGCGCACGGGCGCGTGGCACGAGACGCTGGCGTTGCCACGCCCGGTGGAGGCGGCGGCCGCAGCGGTCGATGCGGCTGGGGATGTCGACGTGATGGGCGGGACCGATGGCCACGTCGTCTACGATACGCTCTACAGATTCACGGGGCGGGCGTGGCGGCGTGGCGCTTCACTGCTCCAGCCAACCGCCGGCGCTGTCGCCGTCCCCGAAGTGGACGGGCTCACCTACGTCCTAGGAGGCGCTCCGATAGGCGCGGTTGGGTACGACCCGGCGACCAATCGCTGGGTGGACGTCCCGCCGTTGCCGGCCCCGCGCTGCTGCATGGGCGTGGCGAGCATGGCCGATGGAACGCTCTACCTCGTCGGCGGTAACGGCCCGCGAACGCACATCGACCACTACAGTCCCGGCTACACGTTATCGCCCGCGAGCGGCCCGACGGGGACCAGTGCAGCACTCGCCGGGAGCGGCTTGCAGCCAGGGGCAGGGATCAGCCTCCTGTGGGACGGCCCGTCGGGCACGGGGCGGATGATGGCGGCTGGGACGACAACCGGCGCTGGCGCGCTATACCAGCCGATCGGGTTCACCGTTCCCACCGACGCAACACCTGGCGTCCATCATGTCTACGTTTACGTCGACCGCGGGACTGCGCCGGAGCCCCTAACGTTTGTGGTCACGAGACGATGAAGTGGCATAGGTCGGTACCTCGCGGTACTCTCCCCGCCTCAGAACCGTGCGTGCGGCTTTCACCGCACACGGCTCCCAGGTCAGTCGTCTTATCCGCTCTACTAGCAGGATAGGGTTGCCCCTCGGTGGGTCTGTTTACAGCCACACGGGCCGTATCTAACTTTTGCCATCGTGTTCCTGTGTTCAGCGGTCTCGTCGCCTGATCCCCTGCCCCACGTCAGCACCCTTGCGGGTCGGGTCTCCCCGCTCATCGCGGCCCTGTGTGCCCGGTTATGGATTCCCGTTACCTTTCGGTCGGCACCCTTCGCTTCTTGGGACATCTTGTCCTCCTGGGGAGTTAGTCCGTCCTTGCGGTTGGCCCACTGCCCTACAGGGCGCACGCCCTGTCTCCCGCTGGCAGACCCCAGGAGGGTTTCCACGTTCCGCACTGGTGAGATACGACTGGTGTAGGCGCCCTCTTTACTCCGGGGCCGTGGTGTCTTGTCAGCGCGGGGTCGACCTCGCCCTGACCTACAGGAGACACGATTGAATCCCCTGCCCTGGCCCATCATCACCGCGAAAACCATCGCTTTCGGTGAGTCGGCGTGACGAAGCCTCATCGAGGGTTCACTGATGTTCACCATGCCCGTCTTCCCCTGGCCCGGTTTGGCGGATGGTTCGCCATTTCCTTAGGCGTTATCCCGAGCTTCGCACCCCACCGTTGCCAGTGACGCACGTCGGGATTGGGGACAGGCGTAGACACTCGCCTGATGGCAGCCTTTCTTCTGCCACACTCATCCAGTGCGACCTCGTGTCGCACAATCGTTGCGCCGCGCCCATTCATGATTTGTTGCTGTCTTGGGCACTGGGACATGCCGCACACAGCGCCACCATAACGACAAGGGGCGTGTCCCTCCATGATGACGGGGTGGCGGCGCATCCGCTGTCCTCCGTCCTGTAGACTGAGACGACGAGAGGGTGCGAGCGACGGGACAGGATGCGCCTCCGTGGTGGAGCAGGACACCCTGAAGATCGCGGCCTGCCTCGTGTGGTCAGGCCGTTGTCCTCTAGGGACAGCGCGACACGGCCATGTCCGCCGCTCCCAGCAGCACGCGCCAGCGCTAAGACTGCGGGCACGAGGCTCAGTGAACAGAACAGGAGGGGACCCATGATAACGGATCACTGTATGCCAGTCCTTTGGCAGCCACCGCGGATCCCCTTCCGTGCGTTGCCGCAGGGGGTCGCCGCGGCGCGGGCGGCCTATCAGAAGGGCTATCAACACGGCCGGGATGTCTTCGGCCGCCCGGTCAGCAATCCGGCCGGGATTGACCTAGCCGACGGCGTCTTCTGGGATGACCTGCAGATGCGCGGCAACGACTGGGTCACGGTCACCTACCACTGGCAAGGTGGCCTGCCCGCCCAGGCGCGCCCCTACGCGGCGGCCTGGATAAAGGACCGCTACCAGGACCTGCCCGCGCGCGCGATCACGCTGACCACGGGCACGCGCTCCGATCAAGTCACCGTGTCGACCCGTGCCTGTCCGGCGAGGCGCGCCGGTTCATGCCATTGACGCGCGCGCAGGTCCGGGTCGCGTTGACGATCGCCGGCGCCGACAGTGGGGGCGGCGCGGGGCTGGCGGCCGACCTGAAGACCTTCCTGGCCCATCGGGTGCACGGCACGGCCGCCGTTACCTGCGTGACGGCACAGAACACCGTGGGCGTCCGCGCGATTGAGCGTCTACCGATGGAGCTGGTGCGGGCTCAAATCGCGGCGGTGCTCGACGACCTGGCGCCTGAGGCGGCTAAGGCCGGCTTCCTGGCCGGACCGGCGGCGATCGAGGCGATCGTCGCGCTGGCCGACCGCCTGCCGCCGCTGATCGTCGATCCGGTCCTCGTCGATAAGCATAACCGTCCGATCCTAGGCGAGGAACCCGTGCAGGCGCTGCGCGCGTCGCTCCTGCCGCGCGCGGCGCTGATCACGCCCAATCTGGCCGAGGCCGCGCTCCTGACCGGACGGGAGGCGCACGATCGCGCCGGCATGGAGGCTGCGGCGGCGGCGCTGCTGGAGATGGGCGTTGCCGCCGCGCTGATCAAGGGTGGCCGGTTGGGGACCGACCGCAGCCCCGACCTGCTGGTCACCCGCACGGGCGTGTGGGCCTGGCTGGACGCGCCGCGCGTGTCCACCACCGCGGTCCATGGTAGCGGCGATACGCTGGCCGCCGCCATCGCCGCCCGCGTGGCCTGGGGGGCGGACATCCCGACCGCGGTTGGCCTGGCTAAGTCCTATGTCACCGCCTGCCTGGAGAGTTCGCTAGAGATCGGGCAGGGCCAGGGGCCGGTCGGACATCCGCCCGCTCCGGCGACCGGAGCGGAGCGCTAGCCCTTCCACCACGCCCAGCTATTCCAGGTTTCGTACCCGTAAGGCGCCGGGGCGTAGTTGTGGAGCGTGTTGGCATGGCTGTCGAGCACGGGCGGATCGTAGAGCCACAAGGCCGGCACGTCGTCGTGCATCTGCTGCTGCATCCGTGCGAAGATGGCTTTGCGGCGCGCGAGATCCGTCGTGCTCTCCTCCGCCGCGATCAGCTTGTCGTAGGTCGGGCTCACATAGCGCCCGTAGTTGCTGCCCACCGGGGGGATCTGGTTTCCCTTAAAGTATGACGAGATGGTGATGCTGGGATCGTACACGAGCCCGTTTTCCCACTCGCCGATGTCGAAGTCGCCTTTGGGAAAGATACTGCCGAACAAGGTGTCGCTGGGATAGTTTACGATGCGCAGATGGATCCCCAGATCCTGATAGTTCTGGAGCGCGATCAACTCGTCTTGGGCGCGCCAGGGGTTGCGCGCCGTCGTTGAGTAGCGCAGCGTGAGCGTCTTGCCGTTTTTGTGGCGGCGGCCGTCGGTCCCGAGCTTCCAGCCCGCGGCGTCGAGCAGACGGCCGGCCTTGGCCGGGTCGTACGGGTAGGGCTTGACCTGGGGGGCGTAGGCGAACGACGTCGGCGCGATGTCGGAGCCCAGCGGCAGCGCCGTGCCTTTCCAGACATCCTTGATCATGGCGTCGCGGTTCAATCCGTACTCCAGCGCCTGGCGCACGCGCACGTCCCGCAGGATCGGGTTCCGCAGGTTGAGCAGACCTTGCTCGAAGTTGGGGGCCGTGCTGGCGATAGTGGTGTAGCCGGCGATGCGGCGGTAGCGGTCGAGTTGGGAGATGTCGAGGAACCAGGCGCAGTCGACTTCGTGGGCGTCGAGGGCGTTGGCCAGCGCCACCTGGTCGGGGATGATCTTGAAAATGATCTTGTCCAGATACGGCAGCCCCTCGGCCGCCCTGTAGTACCTGGGGTTGCGGACCACCGTGATGCTGTCGCCGGCCTTGCGCGCCGCGACCATGAACGGACCGCTGGCGACGGTGGGCTGGAGGGTGAAGCGGCTCGTGTTCAACCCGGTCGCCGTCAGCTTGCCGAGGATGTGCCGGGGCAGCGGCATGACCTGGTCCACCCAGACAGCCAGGAACGGAGCGTACGGCGACGTGAGGTGGAACGTGATGCTCAGGTGGTCGCGCGAGACATCCGCGCTCTTGATGTGGTCGAACCCGGCCGTGTTGTTGACGATGAGGCCCTTGGTCATCCACGTGCGCCACGAATAGTCGACGTCGCGGGCGTCGAGGGGCGCGCTGTCCGACCACTGCAAGCCGGGGCGTAGGCGGAAGGTATAGGCGCGTCCGTCACGCGAGATGCCGCCGTTCCCGAGGGTCGGGATCGTGGCGGCCAGACCCGGGTGCATCGCGCCGCGGTCATCAGAGTAGAAGAGGGGCGCGAAGATGGCCTCCTGGACCATGATCGAGAAGGCGATGAAGTCGGTGTTGGGGATGAGGCGGGAGGGTTCTTCGAAAAAGCCGTCCACGACGGTCCCGCCGCGGTGCGGCCCCACGACCGCGGCCGCGCGGCTCGCCGTCCGCGGCGCGGGCCCGACGAGCGCCACCACACAGGCCACCAGTAGCACGGCGAGACCGCGCGCTTTTTGGATCACGTTGTCCTCCTTCGGATGGTTAGATCATGCTGATGTTGATGATCCTGCCACGATCAGCCTGCAGGACGAGCGGGACGACGGCTGACGCAACGCGGACATAGCCTGTCAGGTTGTGACATAAGTATAGAACACTAACAGGTCGAACGGCGGCCCTTGACAATTTTTATGTTTAGGTCTAAACTATAACTATGAGACACACCACAGGATCGTTCAAAGGCCGCCTCTTGCGGGCGCCGTCCGTGCTGGCGTGGCTGCGTTTGGCGCGCGTTTTCCAGAAGGTGGATCGCGCCTCAGTGACGCATCTGCGGGCGTGGGGCTTGAGCGTGGCGCAGTTCGACGTGCTGGCGCAAGTCGGGGCCGCGGAGGGTATGACCCAGCAGGAGTTGGCCCAGTCTCTCCTCGTCACCAAGGGCAACGTGACCCAGTTGCTCGACCGCATGGAGGCGTCCGGCTGGATCAGGCGCTGCCAGGAGGGCCGCTGCAACCGCCTCGTCCTGACCGATGAGGGGCGCCGGCTCTACGCCGACGTGGCGCCGGCCCAGGAAGACCTTATCACGCGCCTGTTCGCGACCCTCTCACCCGAGGAGCGCGCCGCGCTGCTTGCTACGCTACGCCGCCTCGACCATGCCCTGACCTAACTTTTTTGCCTTTTAAGTTTAGCCCTAAATAAAGGAGCGCGCCTATGACCGCGGAATTACGCATCCCTGGCATCCACCACATCACCGTCGTCGCGGGCGACCCGCAGCGCAACCTGGACTTCTACGGCGGCGTGCTGGGCCTACGCCTGGTCAAGACGACCATCAACTTCGACGCGCCTGACGTCTACCATTTCTACTACGGTGATGAGGTCGGCCATCCCGGCACGATTTTGACCTTCTTCCCCTTCCCCAACGCGGCCAGGGGACGGCGGGGGACGGGGACCGTCGATGCCATCGCCTTCTCCATACCCGCCGGTTCGCTCGACTACTGGAGGGCGCGCCTCACGGAACACGGTCTCGTCACCGACGCCCCGACGACGCGCTTCGGCGCGCCCGTCCTCTCGCTCACCGATCCCGATGGCTTACAGCTTGAGCTCATCGCGCACGACGACGACACGTGGAGCGGTTGGGCCGGTGGTCCCGTACCGGCGGAGCACGCCATCCGCGGCTTTCATGGCGCTACGCTGCTCGTGCGCGACACGGGGCCGACGGCGCGCCTCTTGACCGAGACCATGGGCTTCACGGTGGCGAACGAAGCAGGGGAACGCACGCGCTACGCCAGGGGCGACGGCGCGCCGGGCGCCCCGGTCGACCTTGTCGGCGCGCCCGACCTGGCGCCGGGCAGTATCGCGGCCGGTATCACGCACCATATCGCCTGGCGCACGCCTGACGAGGAGAGCGAGCTGCGCTGGCGGCGCGAACTCAGCGCGCTCGGCTTAGATGTCACGGGGGTGCGTGACCGCGAATACTTCCGCTCCATCTACTTCCACGAGCCGGGCGGCATCTTGTTCGAGATCGCCACCGATCCGCCGGGCTTCAGCGTCGACGAGAGCGTGGCCGAGCTTGGCTCAAGTCTGAAGCTGCCGGCGTGGTACGAGCCGCGCCGCGCCCAGATTGAGCGCGCTCTCACGCCGCTACGCCGGCCCGCCCTCAACAATGCGCGGGAGGGGTAGCCGCGATGGGTAAAGCCGACCTTGGTTTCACGCATCGCTACGTGCCCACCCCATCCCCCATGGGGGAGCGTCAGCCGACGCTGCTGTTGCTCCACGGGACCGGCGGCGATGAGGACGACCTTCAGTCTGTCTTGCTCATTCACGCGGGACCTTGTAAGATCTAAGAGGTTCATGCACCCGTAGCCCAGTGGATAAGGCGTCGGCCTCCGAAGCCGGAGATCCCGCGTTCGAATCGCGGCGGGTGCACCACGTATCACGTATAAAGCCCGCTCCGGCGCGTCGCCGGAGCGGGCTTTTGTGTCGCCGCCCATGCGAGCAGTGCGGGCCACCGGTCATGCAAACCAGCGCCTCGTTCTCTCCGACAGACTGCTAGAGCTACATGACCATAAATTCGGCACGTTTTTCGCGCCTGGATCACGGCCAGATAGGCCATGCCAGACTTGTGGACACCTGCTTAGAGCTACATGACGGCCATCAGCCGGTCCTAAATGAACACGCTTGTTAATTACACTCTTATGGAGTATAATTAACAGTGACGGACTTAAGGCGCCGTGCCGGCGCTCGGCATTTGCGCTGTACGCAAGCGGCGCGTCCCAGAGCCATGGTCGTCCGGACGATTAAAGTGCGCCTACGTGTCAAGCAGTCAGGAGGGGATAGAGTATGAACGCGACACTGTGGCTGCCCGCACCGCCGCACTATAACGCGGCCAACGCCCGCCGCTGGGACTACAACCCCGACCAGACCGCCCTGTTCGCGCGCGCGGCTGCCTGGCGCCGCGCCCACGATATTCCGCCGGCGGCGCAGGCGCCCTACGATCTGCACCTGCTGCTAATCGACTGCCAGAAGGACTTCTGCTTCACCGAGGGCTCACTCTATGTAGGCGGGCGTAGCGGCGCGGGCGCGCTGGAGGACAACGCGCGCATCGCCGCCTTCATCTATCGTAACCTGGCCGCGATCACCACCATTACGGCCACGATGGACACGCACCTCGCCTACCAGATCTTCTCGCCCGCGTTCTGGATCGACCGCGATGGCGCGCCGCTTCCCGCGCACACGACCATCCACGCCGCCGATATTCGGGCTGGGGCGTATCGACCCAACCCGGACGTGGCCGCGTGGCTGTGCGGCGGCGACTATGATTGGCTGCTCAAGCAGGCCGAGTTCTACTGCGCTGAATTGGAGCGTGCCGGCAAGTATGAACTCTACCTGTGGCCGCCGCATTGTATCCTGGGCAGCGAGGGCTATACCCTTGCCGGCGTCGTGCACGAGGCGCGCCTGTTCCACTCTTACGCGCGCGCGGCGCAATCGTGGACGGAGATCAAGGGCGACAACCCGCTGACCGAAAACTACTCAGCGCTGCGTCCCGAAGTCCTGACCCGCTTCGACGGACAACCGCTGGCCGCCAAGAACGGGGCGCTCATCGAGCGCCTGCTGCGCTCCGACGCCATCGTGGTCGCGGGACAGGCCGCCAGCCACTGCGTCAAAAGTTCGGTCGAGGATTTGCTCGACGAGATCAACGCCCGCGACCCCGCTCTCGCGGGCAAGGTCTACCTGCTGGCCGACTGCATGTCGTCTGTAACCGTACCGGACGGCCACGGCGGCTTTGTCGCCGACTTCACGCCGTGGGCCGAGGAGGCGCAACGCCGCTTCGCCGCGGCCGGCATGCGTATCGTGCGCTCGACCGACGCTATCAGCGTATGGCCGGACATCGACAAGATGTTACGGTAAGATCCTATGCCAGCGCGTTTTATAGTAAGAGGATGCCAATTATGAGTGTTTTCGACGGCAAGCGTCTACCCCCGGAGGTGTTCCAGCTCGACGCGGAGCGCTTGCCGCGCGGGTGGTACTCGGATAAGTATTTCCTCAACATCGCCAATCTCCTCGCCGACCTCGCCAAAGCCGGCTATACCTTCGCGGGGTCCGTCGCCGACGGCGCGCTCCCGTCCGGCATTGACCCGCACGCCATCAAGACGGGCGATATCGAGGTGGAGATGCAGGTGTTCACGCGGCGGCGGCCGTTCAGCATCGTCGCGGGGGTGGATGAAGCGCTGGCGATCCTGCGAGTGGCGACCGGCTACTACGACGCGGACGACCGCTTCGTGAGCACGTACGACCGCCTGGAAGTCGAGGCGGCGCCGGACGGCGTGCGCGTGCCGTACGCGGGCGACCCGCGTGACGTCCGCCCCGTCCTGCGCATCCGGGGGCGCTACCGCGACTTCGCGGTGCTCGAGACACCAATCTTGGGCGCGTTGACCGAGGCCACGCGCGTCGCCACCAACGTCTACGCGGTGCTCGACGCCGCGCGCGGCAAGGACGTGCTCTTCTTTCCGGCGCGCTTCGCCCACTACAAGTTGCAGGCCCTGCACGGCTACGCCTACTCCCTCGCCGTCCAGGCCTACGATCAGGAGAACAACAGCCGCTCACAGCGTAGCATCTCCACGGACGAGCAGGGCGCGTGGTGGGGCGGCCGCGGCGGCGGCACCATCGCCCACTCCGCCATCGCCTGTTTCCTGGGCGACACGGCCGAGACGATGGTGGAGTTCTGCCGCCATGAGCCGGCGCACATCCCGCGCGTGGCGCTGGTCGACTTCCACAACGACTGCGTCGGCACAACGTTGCGCGTGATGGCGCGCATGTTCCCGCTCTACCTTGCCGCGTGGCGCGACGGGAATCACGACGAGGCCGCCCGCTACCGCCTCAGCGGCGTGCGCCCCGATACAGGAGGGACGTTACGCGACGAGAGCGTTGAGCCCTTGGGCGACCGGCGGCTTGATCTCGGGGTCAACCCGCGCCTCGTGCACAACCTGCGCCGCGCCATCGACAACGCCTGGCGCGACTGGAGCGTCCCTTTCGAGTGGCTCGATGAGGCCCGCGCGTGGTGCCGCGACATCAAGATCGTCGTGACGGGTGGTTTCTCGCCGGACAAGATCCGCCGCTTCGAGGAACTCGCCGTGCCGGTCGATGTCTATGGCGTCGGCAGTTGGCTGCTCTCCAACAGCAGCGAAGATGGGACCAACAATGATTACACGGCGGACATCGTGCGCGTGCGCCTGGATGGCGAGTGGGTCGACATGGCCAAGGTCGGCCGCCGGCCCGGCGAGAATCCACTCCTGGAACCCGTTAACACGGCCGAGCGATAAGCCCTGAGTGGCGCGGATCTTGCGACACTATAGCGCCGGTATGCAGTACACTATGCGTGAGCCCGCGCTTCGCCGGGTTCTCTGGCCTATAGCGCTATAGCGCGAGGAGAGAAATGAGGTCGCGTCCCCAGACCTATGACCTCTGCCCATGGACAGATTATTACCACTTAGGCCCGCCTACAGGTCGGTCCCCGGTGTCTTACGGCACCTGTATCGCCTGACGCGCGCGTTCGAGCATGACGGTCGGCGCATCCCCTATATCGCCATTTACGCGCGCCCGCTCGGTCCGGGGCGTGAGCCGCCTCTTGAGTTCATCACGGCCAAGGAGAGCGGCTTCGAAGGTATCGCGTGCGTCGACGACGTAGCGCGCGCGGCTATCCTGGCCCTTCAAGCGTACGAGGAAAGCGGTTCGTCGTCCGCGCTGCGGCTGGCGCGCGGCTGGTTGAACTTCGTCGCATATATGCAAGAACCCGATGGCCGCTTCCTTAACTTCATCGTCGACGGTCATGGCGCGAAAAATAGGCGCGGTCTGACGTCCTATAGCGGCGGTAGATGGTGGACCGCGCGCGCCATGTGGGCGCTGGCGATGGCCTGGCGCGTGACCGGCGATGAAGAGTACCTGCGCCTTTTCCTACGGGGTCGTCTTGCCCCGTCGAGTGACATGAAGATCAAGGCCGTCCACGCGCTGGCGTTGATGGAGTTGTACCAAAAGAATCCAGACGATGCGTTGTGCCGCCGCATCTGCGCCCTGTGCGACGCCATCGTGGCCAGCGGTCCGGGCTTCTTCCGTGACCGCGTCGCCAAGGCGGATGTCGCGATGTGGGGCTACCACCAGCTACAAGCCGTCGCGCGCGCCGGGCGGCTCTTCTCACGTCTCGATTACCTGGCCGCCTGCGATGAAACGGTACGCAACCTCGTCGAGCCGGTCATCGCGGGCGGCTTCTACCACGTCTACCCTCGTCAGCAGGAGTGCCAGTGCGCCTATGACATCTCGACGTTGGCGCTAGGTCTGGAGGAGTTGTACCTGGCGACCGGTCGTGAGCGCTACCACGATCTGGCCCTCGCGTACGCGTCCTGGCTCGATGGAGCCAACGCGGCTGGCGAGGCGGTCTACGACCCTGAGACGGGACGCTGTTCCGACGGCATTACAGGCGGCGTCGCATCCCGGAACTGCGGGGCCGAGTCCACCATTGAGGCGGGCTTCGTGGAGTTGGCGCGGCGTAGATCGCGGCGCGCGCATGAGAGCGTACCGGGGGCGGCGGGCTTGGTCACGGCCATGTCCGCTTTGCTGACGTAGGGATACAGGGCATGGCGCCTCCACAGTCCGTGCTCATCGTCGACGACCGGCACGATGTCCTCGAACTCAATCGTATTCTGCTCGAGGCCGAGGGCTACGAGGCCGTTGGGTGTTCGTACAGCGCGGCCACGGTGGAGCGGCTGCGGCGCGATCGTCCCGGTGTCTTGCTCCTCGATCTGGTGCTTCGCGATGAGGCGCCGTGGGATTTATTGCGACGTCTCCGCCAGGACCCGGCGCTAGAGGACATCGGCGTGGTGGTTACATCGGACGCCGCCGTCCTCGTCGACCGCGCCTTGCGTGAGCAGGCCCTCGGCGTCTCCGCCGCCCTGGTCATGCCGTTCGATATCGAGGCTCTCTACGCGGCGATCGCGGCGGCAAGCCAGCGCGGCCGGCCGGCCCAGATCGTCCGTGTCAACCCGCTCCTGGATCGCGTCGCGCTGCTGTTGCGCCGCGATCGCCAGCGTATTCTGTTACGCTGGGTGCAGCGTCTCTCGACGTTCGAGGTCTTCCGCCGCCAACCCGACCTCTCGCTAGCCGCGCTACAGGGGCAGGGTCCCGCTCTCCTCGACAGCATTGCCACCGCGCTCGAATTGCAATCATCGTCGCGTGATGTCGCGGCGCTGACTGTCGGCGGCGGCGCCGACGCCGCGCACGCGCACGCGCGTCTGCGCCACGCGCAGGGCACCCATGTCGCGGACCTCGCGCGCGAGGTGGCGGCGCTGCGCCGTGAGATATGGCGTATCGCGCACGGAGAAGCCGCGGCCGCCAACGCGTCCCGTGACGATGCCTGGGGGTTGCTCCGCCGTGTCGACGCGGCGGCCGACGAGGCGCTCGGCGCCATGCTCGACACCTGGTCCCACGGGGACATAGCAGGTCCAGGTTATGCAACGGGACTAGAGGGGACGCCATGACCGTCTACGTCGTCGACGACCAATTGGCTATTGTCGAGATGCTGACGCTGTTGCTCTCCGAACTCGGCGTCGAGGCGAGCGGGACAACCGTATCGGGCGAGGCGCACCAGGCTATCGCGGCGTTGCGGCCCGACCTTGTGCTGTTAGACCTCATGATGCCGGCGCCGGACGGGTTGGCGGTCCTCGACGCGTTACAGAACGACCCGCGCACCGCGCACATCCCGGTCGTCCTGTGCACCGCCTCAATCCTCAGCCCGTCGCAGAGCCGCCTTTTTTCCGACAAAAGCATCGGGGTGCTCTCCAAGCCGTTTGATCTCGAACAACTGCGCGATATCGTGGACGAAGTAGCCAGTAGCTAGGGCAGCTTGGCGGAGAGGACATCGATCTTCTCGATGGTGGGCGCATCGAACAGCTTGGACGTGTTCTCCTGCAGCGCCGCCGCGACGCGGCCCGCGAGGTGCGCGTCGCGGCCGGCCTCGTCGGGGAAGACGTCGAAGATACCGAACGTCGACGGTCCCAGGCGGATCGCGAACCAGGCGGTCGTGGCCGGTTCGGCCTGGACCAGCGCCAACCCTCCCTTGAGGAAGGTCTCGACATCCGCCTCTTTCTCCGGTAGCGCCTCTATGCGAACGAGCAGCCCTTTTGTGACCATGGTTTCCCCCTTCTTGCTTGATCTGTTGCGGCGCGTTCGCCGCGGGAACGGATACGCCGATCATGCGTGACGGCCCCGTTCCCCGCGTCGCGTCACATGAGCAGGTGCGCATGAACTATGCCACCGTGTATGATCCGGGAAGCTGACGCTCCTATGCCGCCCCCCTATAGCGCGTCCTCGGCCTTTTCGGCCTGCTCACCGTGTTGAACGATGTCGCCATCCTTGAACAGGATACCCTGCAAGGCGACCTTCCACTTTGGCTTCCGCCGCAAGAGGAACTCCAGATCCATCCCGAAGTGCTTGAACTCCTCTTGCTGTGCGTCGGCCATGATCGCTTTGGCGGCGGCGTCCGGCTCCACGGAGAGCCGCTGCTCGTACCAATTGATCGCCTCGGCTTCTTCTCCGAGCGAGGCGATCATGCGCGCGAAGGTGCGCGTCTCCTGCGAGAGTTCATTGGCGGGCTCGTGATACTGGTCGAATCCCATGTCGTACGGTCCTTTTCATGTCATAGGCTGCCGGCGCCGTGCGCCTCCATATCTATAGTGTGATTCTCGACCCTTACTGCAGCAGCTTGTCGGGCCGGATCGGCAGGTCGCGCACGCGGACCCCGGTCGCGTGGTAGACGGCGTTGGCGATCGCGGCGGCCGTGCCCACGATGCCGATCTCGCCGATGCCCTTCGCGCCCATCGGGTTGACGTGCGGGTCGTCCTCGTCGATCCACACCACCTCGACCGCGCCCACGTCGGCGTTGGTCGCGATGTGGTACTCCGCGAAGTCGTGGTTCACGTACGCGCCGAAGCGCGGGTCGAGCACACTCTCCTCATGCAGGGCCATCGACAGCCCCATCGTCATGCCGCCGAGCAACTGCGAGCGGCCCGTCTTCGCGTTCATGATGCGCCCCACGCCGAACACGCCGAGCAGGCGTGGCACGCGTACCTCCCCTGTATCCATGTCCACGCGCGCCTCCGCGAACTGCGCGCCGAAGCCGTGCATCGCGAACCGCTCCGCCGCAGGGTTCTCCCCGACCTCACCGGTCACGTCGCGCCCTCCCGGCGGGATAACGCCGCCGTGCACGTCGCGCAGCCGCGCGCGCAGGTTCTGGGCCGCCTCGACGATGGCCGAGCCCCACGACGCGGTCCCCATCGAGCCACCGGCGATGGGCGCCTGCGGCAGCGCGCTGTCGCCGAGCTCGAGGGTGACGCACTCCAGCGGGGCCTCCAGCGCGTCCGCCGCGATCTGGGTTAGCACCGTCCACGAGCCGGTCCCGATGTCCACGGCGGCGATGCGCACGGTGTACCGTCCCGCCTGATCGACGCTGATACGCGCCGTCGACGCGCGCCGACGCGCCGGATAAGTCGAGGAGGCGACGCCGGTCCCGACCAGCCAGCGGCCTTCACGGCGGGCGCGTGGCGTCGGGTCGCGCCCGTCCCAGCCGAAGCGCCGCGCGCCCTCGCGCAGGCACGCCACGAGGCTGCGGCTGCTGAAGGGATGGCCGCTCTCAGGGTCAACCTCCGGCTCGTTGCGGAGGCGCAACTCGATGGGGTCGAGCCCGCGGGCGATCGCCAGCTCGTCCATCGCCGACTCCAGCGCGTACAGGCCGGGGCACTCGCCCGGCGCGCGCATGAATGAGGGCACGGGCAGGTCGAGCCGCGCCAGCCGGTGCGTGGTGCGGCGGTTGGGCGCGGCGTACATCATGCGCGTGGCCACGGCCGTCTGCTCGGCGAACTCCTTGATCATAGACGGCTGCTCGACCACAATCGCAAAGAAGCGCAGGCCGGCGCGGTGCTCGGCTTCCACACCGCCGATCTGCAGCGCGAGCTGGGCCAAGCGCGGCTGGCTAAGCATAGCGAACTCCTGCGCCGCCGAGGGCCGTCACCGCGAACGCCTCGGCCGTCGCCGCGATGTTGATGATTTCCTGGACCGTCTCGCATCCAGGCGTTCCACCCGCGATGATGGAGCGATCGGTCGGTGTGAGCCCCTCAAAGGCTGTCATAGCGTCTCCCTCCTGGTTGTGCCCGTGTTACTGCTGCTCATTGACACTCCGCGATCAAGCAAGAGTTATGCCGTAGCTTTGCCCCGCGCCACGTCGTCGGGCGACGCCCGATAGTCGCTACAGGCGCCACGCGTCGCGTCGGGTTGCCTGCGCGCCTTGCGTACGCGGCGATGTGCGACGTCTACGTGCGACGCTCCACTTGGGCTAGCAGGCACGGGCTATTCCCTGACCGTCGTCCGTCCCTTACCCTAACTCGGCAAAGCCGAAACCAAAAAAGATGTATCCTGGGGCATTGCTGATCGCCTCCTGCTGTCATCGCGGGCCGAAAGGAGCGTGCTGCCATGACTCTGTTGACCGACCGCTACGCCGCACAGATCGCGGGCGTGGTCTCGTGCTATGACCGCCTCGTCATCACGGGCGCGTTGCCCGGTGTCTGCTATGCCGAGGGCATGGCGACCTACCTGCGCGGCCACGACATCCGCCTGTTCGACTATCCGCGCTTCGTTGAACCCCTGCGGGAGGAGATCCGGCAGAACACCGAGCGGCTGGCGCGGGAGCACAGGCTGGAGATCGAGTTTATCCGCTCGACCCACGCCTTCCGCAAGGAAGACCGCATCCGCGCAATCCTGGACGCGCGGGGCGACCACCCCGGTCTGGTCCACATCTTCGCAGCGATGGAACCCTGTGCCGCCTTCACGCCCTGGCACGACAAGGCGACGGGCAAGACGACGCTGCGCTACGTGGATGTCGCTTCGCCCGCCCATCCTGTGGAGGTTGCTCATGGCCCTCGATTTTGTCCGCACCGCGCCGGCGACCGTGACGTTGCCAGCCGGCGTCGAGCGCACGCCGACCCTGGCCGCGCCAC
>JAABUJ010001086.1_pt1 | contig 42766 bp, 53 predicted proteins | sample 5559131 | NCBI WGS metagenome assembly JAABUJ01 (sample SAMN10711875, study PRJNA513366) | rock metagenome | isolation source: Antarctica rocks | place: Antarctica: Victoria Land, Mt New Zealand nord | collected 2016-01-07 | reverse complement strand
TGGCGGCATGGCTCGCCGAGCGCCCACGCGCGCAGACGCGCGTCTCCGCGTTCGCCCGACTCGCCCCGGCAGCGTGACCTTCCCGGCGCACCCGGCCTTACAGCTGGGGTTCGCCAGCAGCATCTTTTTCAAGGAAGCCTTCCGCTTGCAGACGGACCACGATTGGTATACCCGCTTCGGGCATTCGGCTTTGTATCCGGGTGACGCGGAAGGGGAGTGAGCGTGGACAGCATCAGCCTCGCCTTTGCGATCGAGCGCGCGACGTGGGAGATCCAGCGTGTGTGCGCGGCGCGCGGCTATCCGCGTATCCGCCTGGAAGGTGCGCCGGGTCGACCGCTGCACCTGATCGCCGAGTCGGATGGCGGTGTGCGCGTCGAGGGCTATTTCCCGCCCGGCACCCACATCGACCTGATCGTGGCGTGGGCGGGCGCATTGCCCTTCCCGCCCGCCGTGGATGTGGCGGGGCTGATCGAGCCTGGGGTTATCGAGGTATTAGCAGCTAGGGAGAAGCGATATGGCAACTAACGACCACCAAGCACTTGATCGGATATTCGGCACGGCGACGGCGCGTGCGTATCGTTGGTCTCGGGCGATGCTGACGGACCCGCGCGCGATGCAGGCGTTCACTGTCGTGGATGACGAACTGTCTCTCTTGGCCAAGGCGCTGATCGCCGATATGCTCATCCACAGCACGTTCGGCCCGCTGGATGGTCTCTCCGCAACGGCGCGCTATGCGTTTGCGGTGGGGTATCACTACGGCGATCCCGGCGATGCTGAGGACGAGGGCCACGATCGTCCGATCGCCCTGGCCGAGATCGCTCGCCTGGAAACGCGCGGGGAATATGGCGCGGCGCTGGATGAGGCCCGCGCCGTACTCACGGTGGCCTGGGAGGAGATCGACGCGCTCCGCCGCCGCCCCCCTAGTTGACAGCTCGCGAACGCCCGTGCTACAGTAGGTAGATAAGCGAACGTTTGGGCCGACGAGCCCCCACGCCCCCCGCGCGTTTGACGTGCGACCGGCGCAGTGGGGGCTTCCTCGTTGGTCGCAGCCACCGCCCGCACCCTCACCGACACGATCACGACCGGCGGCCTCCCCGGCACGCCGGATAACCCCGCGTCCGCCACACCGGGCAAGACCATCACCGTGAGCGCCGACCCCACGCGCGACTACGTGGCCGGGGGTGTCGGCGGCAGCGGGCAGTGGTTCACCAATTACGCGAAAAGCCTGCCCCACTACATCGACGAATTGGCCCGCGAATTCGGCGATGACATCTACGAGCGCATGGGGCACGACCCCCAGGTCGCGGCGGCGTTGCTGATCCTCAAAGCGTCGATCCTCGAAGACGGGGCCAAGCTCGCGCCCGCGCTGGACGACGAGACCGACCCCGACTACGCGCTCGCCGTGCAGATCAACGACCTGGCGACCGCGATGCTCGAAGCGTTGGAGACGCCGCTCGACGAGGTGCTCTGGAACCTGCTCGACGCGGTGTCGCGCGGCAACGAGGTCGCGGAACAGGTCTATGCCTATCAGGCGCACGGGGGCGCGACCCGGCTGATGCTGACCGCGCTGCGCGTGAAGTCCCGCCGCGCCACCGCGTTCGTGGTGGACGCCTACGGGCGCTTGCTGGGCCTCCTGGCGCGGATACCGGGCGAGGCGACGCCCGTGCAGACCGGGTACATCGACCCGACGAGCCTGCCCAACTTCATGCCGCGCGCCAAGTTCGCGATCCTCTCCTTCCGCCCGGATGAGGGCAGCCCGGTCGGCACCTCGGTCCTACGCCCCGCGTACACCGCCTGGTTCCTGAAGCGCCAGGTGATGCAGGAGCACCTGCGCTACCTGACGCAGTTCGCCGCGCCCTCCGTGGTCGCCACGACCGGCCCCGACGCGCAGAATTACGTGCCGACCGACGCGCTGGGCAACCCGATCGGCCCGTTCGACACGAACGGACTGCCGATCCCGATCACGCCCGAACAGCGGCTCCTCGACACGCTGGCGGGCTTCAAGAACGGCACCGCGCTCGCCCTGCCGAACGGGACGACGTTCGCGATCTTCTTCTCGTCGGGGACGGGCGAGGCGTTCATCCATGCGTTCGACCTCTACGACCGGATGATCACCAAGTCGATCCTGGGGCAGACGCTGGCGAGCGAGGAGGGGCGACACCAGAGCCGCGCGGCGTCGCTGGTCCATCAGGACGTGCTCGACACGATCATCAAGCAGGCGAAGCGCGCGGTGGCGCGGATGCTGGCGCGCGACATCCTGATGCCCTGGATTCGCTACAACTGGGGCGAGGACGCGGTGAAGCTGTGCCCGCGCGTCACGCTCGGCACGACCGAGCAGAGCGACATCGTGGCGATGATGACCGGGTTCGCCGCGCTGCAAACCGCCGGGTACCTGGCCCCGTCCCAACTCACCGCGACCGATGGCCTGCTCAACCTCCCGCCCCGGCTGCCCGAGGAGGTGCAACTGGCGGAGGACACGGCCAAGCTCGCCGCGCAGCCGAAGCCCGCGCCCGTGATCGCGCCACCGGGCACCGTGCCGGGCGGTGGCACGTCCGCCGATCGCGGCACGGGTGCCGTCGCTGCTGGGGGGCCGCGATGAACGCCGAGATGAAGGGCAATCTGTCTACCCTGCTCAAATACTGGCACGGCAAGATGGGCAACGGCGGCGGCCAGGGTGGCGACTACGACGCCTGTGTGACCGCGCTGAGCGGCAAGCCGAACATCGACGACCCGCACGCGCTGTGCGCCTGGTTGCACGTCCAGGCGACCGGCAAGACGCCCGGCCACGCGGCCAACGAGGCGCAGCACAGCGACACCGCCGCGTTCGACTTCAACCCGTCCGAGCCGCGCGCCACGAATGGCATCTGGACGAACGGTAACGGCGCGCCCGCCGTGGCGCATACCCGCATCTCGGGCGGGCGGCATGTGGTGACGGTCAAGCGGGCGAAGGGCGCGGGCTACCACACCCACGTCATGCGGCACGGCAAGGCGATCGCCGCGCCGAAGCACAGCGCCACCCTGCACGCGGCGAAGGCGACGCACGCGGCGGTCGTCAAGCAGCACGCCGCCAAGAAGCCTCACGGCGCGGCGACCCCGCACGTGGGGCGCAAGGGCGTGGCCCGGCCCCACAAGGGCGCGGCCACGCCCCATCCCGGCGCGCACGGGCAGCCGCATCCGCACGCGGGGCATCCGGGCACCCGGTCCCGTCGGGCACCGGACGGGGGTCACGCCAGCCGCCCGCGCGCCGCACACCACAGCGCATTCGGCGCGCACGATCAGGAGGACACGATGCAGATGGTGGCGTTCGACGCGACCGCGACGCTCCCCGCGCTCGCCCACGACGACGACTACGTGCTGCGGCGCGGGAAGCTCTTCGAGGCGGGCGAGTACCCCGACAAGGGCTACAGCATGACCCCCGCAGAGATCATCAACGCGGTGGAGCGGTTCACCAGTTGCCCGCTCGACCTGGAGCATGTGCCGACCGTGCTCGACGGCCAACTGGGCGAGGTCTACAGCATCGAGACGGACGACGACGGGCGCACGCTGTTCGGCACCGTGGCCGTGCCGACCTGGCTCGACACCGTGCTCGGCGGCGCGGTCAAGGTCTCCTGCACCTGGGACCGCGACTCGAAGGAATTGGCGCGGCTGGCGCTCGTCAAGGCCCCGCGCGTGGCCGACGCCGCGATCATGGCCGCGTTCAGCGCCGCCCAGGAGGACGCGGACTTCGCTGCGCCGCGCCAGGACACCTATCACGGTCAGGACGCCTTACAGGGCGTGCACGACATGGCCGCGCGCTCCGGGGCCGTCTGTAGCCCGGACAACGCCAGTGCGGGCGGCTACCCGATGTTCGCGGCGGCCCATGAGGTCAAGGCGATGCAGATGATCCACGACCATGCGGTGAGTCACGGCGCGAAGTGCCTCGTGATCCCCCCGCGCAAGGCCGCGATGGCGGCACAGGAGGCACCAGTGCAGGATGAGAAGCGGTTCATGGATCACATGCGGGCGTTCTTCGGCATCACCGAGGAAGCCAAGCCGATCGTCCCGATCGCCGCGCAGCCACCGATCACGACCCCGATCATGGCACTGAAGATCGAGGATTCCGCCGAGTTCAAGGCCGCGCAGGCAGAGATCGCCGCATTGCGCAAGGAGTATATCGCCAGCCAGGCGGCGGCGTTCGCGGACGGCGAGATCGCGGCGTCCCGCGCCCTGCCCGCCGAGCGTGCCGCGCTGGTCGCCACTTTCGGCCAGGCGGCGAAGGACGACGCGGCGATCGGTGGCGTCGTGACCTTCGCGGCGGGCACCGAGACGAAGGAGGGGACGCGCGTGGACGCGCTGGTCGCCCTCTGTGCCGCGCGACCGGCCCACACGCTGACCCAGCCCGCCCCGCAGGGTGAGGCGCGCGTGATCGACAACATCATCACCTCGGCCAAGTTCGGGGCCGAGCAGCCGATGAGCGCGGAGCGGAGGCGCGAGCTGCACATGCAGACCCCGGAAGGGCGCGCGTTCCTCGATGCCCAGGCGAAGCGGGCGAAGTAGCCGCTGATCGTGCGCACGATGCCGTGCGGTAGCACAAAGGAGTGCCGACCATGCCAATCGCACCGATCACCACCTACACCACGAAGAATCGCCTGGATTACCTCTTCCCGGACATCCCGCACCCGGAGATCAACGTCGCGCTCGTGACCGGTACCTACGCGATGGGCACCCTGCTCGGTGAGGTCACCGCGACACCGGGCACCTACAAGCCGTATGCGAGCGCCAGTACGGACGGCTCGCAGAATCCGGCGCTGATCCTGATGTACGCCTGTGTCGTGGACGCCAACGGCAACGTGACGCTCGGCACCACGCCGGGGGCGGGCGAACAGGGCCAGTACTTCGGCAAGGCGGCCCCGGCCTACATGGGCGGGTCATTCCGCTGCCAGGAGCTTGTCGGGCTGGATGCCAACGCGATCACCAAGCTGGCCGCGAGGATCATCGAGGGCACGATTGCCAGCGGGATCGTCGTGTTCTGAGCCTAGCGCCCGGCACGACGATGTGCCGGTGCTGACACGCTGATGTGTCGGGTCGCCCCCCGCAATGGCGCGGGGGTCGGCCAACTACAAAGGAGTAGCGCGCGATGCCAGATTATTTGTTCCCGACCAGTGGGGAGCTACACGAGATCGCCCAGGACTATCTGCCGCAGTTGGTGCAGGACCGCCCCGTGTTCCAGGTGTTCCCGATGGTCAATGACGACCAGTCGTTGGTGATGTGGGAGCAGGAAGATGATTACACCGGCTTGCAGCAGGCGCGCGGCCTCGATGGCCAGCCGCCGAAGATCAATAAGCTCGGCGGGAAACGGTTCTCGCTGAGCCCCGGCGTCTACGGCGAGTACTCGCCGATCGATGAGACCGAGATCACCCTACGTCGCCAGTTCGGCACGTTCGGCGTCCCGGTGGACATCAGCGGGTTGGTCATGCGGGAGCAGCGCCGCTTGCTCGGTCGCCGCCTGGACCGCGTGGAGTCGATCGTCTGGACCCTGCTCAGCACCGGCACCTTCGCCGTGCCGGGTCCGTCTGGCGCGATCCTGCACACCGACTCCTACACCATGCAGACCTACGCCGCGCCCGTGCCGTGGGCGACGATCGCCACCGCCGGCCCGCTCGCCGACTTCCGCGCCGTGCAACTGCGCCAGCGCGGCCACTCGGTCAGTTTCGGCCCGACCGCGACCGCCTGGATGAATCAGATCACGGCGAACCGGCTCTTCACCAACACCAACAACCAGGACATCTACGGTCGCCGCACGGCGGGGCTCGGCACGTACAACAGCGAGGCGCAACTCAACCAACTCCTCGGGGGCGACGGGTTGCCGACGATCCGCATCTACGACGGCGGCTACAAAGACGAGACGCAGACGTTCCAGCCGTTCATCGGCGACGGCGTGGTCATCGTCGTCGGCAAGCGCAGCGACGGCGCGGCGATCGGCGAGTACAAATTCACGCGCAACGCCACCAACCCCAACGCCGCCGCCGGTCCCTACATGTCGGTGGTGGACACGCTGGAGACGACCAAGCGGCCCCCGCGCCAGATCGAGGTTCACGACGGCCATAACGGTGGCTGTGCCCTGTACTTCCCAAGTGCAATTGTCCGCATGAACGTCTAATTCCGGCCCGATACACGACGAGAAAGGAGCGCCGCACGATGGCACGGAAGAGCAAGCGCGACGAGGCGCAGGATCAGACGCAGCGGTATCTGGTGGGCGCGGACGCGCTCGGGGAATGGCAGCGCGGCGAGACGGTCCACGCGGACGAGTTGCCGCTCGCGGAGGATGGCAGCGTCGATCAGGACAACATCGACCGCCTGCTCGCGCTCGGCGCGCTGGTCCCGCACGCGGACGAGGCCGCGCCGGAGACCATGACCCTGGCCGAGGCGGTGCGGACGGACAGCCCACCGACCCTGCCGATCGTCCCCGCCTCGGTGGCGACGACCCCGGCGGAGCTCGCCGTGGCGGTCAACCCGGACAACACCGTGGTCACCGGCCCGCTGCCGAGTGGGGCGTAACCGATGTCGGGCGTCACGGTCGCGCAGGTCCAGGCCATGATCATGGCGAAAGTAGGCGATACCCCCACCGGGACAATCGCCGCACTGCTGCCCGTGATCTGGGCGAGCTACGCGGACAAGGCGCAAGTGTCGCCGCGTTTGCAGGCGCTCTACACGCAGCGCGAGGCGTTCGATATTCGTATCGGGGGCTTGCAGGCGGTCGTCAACACCACGATCGACGGACTCTCCAAGCAAGGGCACCAGCAGATCGACACGCTGAACGCGCTGCGGAAGGCGACCCAGGACGAGATCACCGATGTCGAGAAGAAGTCGCGCGGGATGCGCGGCGCGGCGCTGCAACCGCTGACCAACGTGGCGATCGAGACGCCGCCGACCGGGCCACGACCGTTCGGGCCGATCGACAGCAACAGTCCTGAGATCGGCGGTGATCCGTACTACCGCACCAATAGTACGACGAGAGGATGGTGATCATGCAGGACGAAGGGCAGCAGCGCGTCGAGATCGTCAACGATCAGAGCGGCGAGCGGTACGGCGTCACCGTGGATGTCTATCGCGAACTCTACGAGCGCCGGGGCTTCCGTATCGACCGCTTCGAGGACGGGCGACCCTACGCGGACGCGGACGAGGCACCGTCGGAGGCACCAGCCGAGGTGCCTCCGGATCCCGCACCGGGCGAGGCGGCCTAAGTGTCGGCCTTACTCTTCACCGCTGCCGAGGTCGCCCAGGCGCGCACGGACGCGACCCTGGCGATGCCCGACTCCTGCGCCATCCAGCGGGCGACGCGGACGAAGGACAGCGCGGGCGGCAGTACCACGGCGACGGCCATCGTGGCGACCGTGCCGTGCCGGTTGCGCCCCGCCGGTGGCGGCGACGAGCGGACGATCGCCGATGCCCTGCAATGGGTCGTCGCCTACACGGTGAGCCTGCCCTGGGGTACGGACCTCCGCCCGACCGACACGCTGCTGATCGCGGGGCGCACGTTCCAGATCGGCGGCGTGTTGCGGGGCGGGGCGTACAGCAAGGACTACCGGGCGGTGTGCAAGGAGGTGGGCTGATGGTCAGCATGCGCGTGGTCATCGTCAATCGCTTCCCGGAGATCGCCGGTCGCCTCCCCGAGGCGCTCGCCGCGCTGGTCAACGCCGCCGCCGAGGAGATCGCCCTCCTCGCGAAGGTGCTGGCCCCGGTCCGCACCGGGGCGCTCCGCGACTCGATCGCGGTGGAGCTGACCGGGGCGCTCACCGCCACGGTGGGGACGCCGATCACGTATGCCATCTATCAGGAATTCGGGACGCGGTTCATGGCCGCGCACCCGTACCTCGTCCCCGCGACCGATCAGGTGCGCGGCATCCTCGATTCCCTATTCGCCAGTGCCGGTGGGTTGGGCCTGTGATGAGCGCGTTTGTCGGCACCGAGACGGACCTGATCGACCGCTGGCTCGTCGCCGTGCTCGGCGCGGATGGCGCGGCGGTCTACGCGGACCTCGCGGACGAGGACGCGCCCTACCCGTTCTACGCCTTCGCCATGCTGTCGGGCGGGGCGGACACGCTCGGGGTGGGGCAGGCGCGGATCATGGCCCGCCCGCTCTACCTCGTCAAGGCGACGGTCATGGGCACGTCCTACGACGCCGCGCGCCCCGCCGCCAAACGCGCCGACCAACTCCTCCACGGGGCGCGCAACGTCGCCGTACCGGGCGGCCTGATCCTCTCCTGCACGCGGGAGGCCCCGTTCAAGCTCGCCGAGAACGCCAACGGCGTTAGCTACCGCCACCTGGGCGGGATGTACCGTTTCGAGGTCCAGGCGACGTAGCCCGGACGCCTAGCACAAAGGAGTGCCAGCCATGCCAGAGCGCGCCACAGTTACCCAGGGTGTTCAGCTGGGGATCGAAGTCTCGCCGGGGACGCTGGTCCCCGCGAATCGCCGCTTGCAGTCGATCTCCATCGAGCCGGAGATCATGGCCGAGACCAACGCCTTCCGCCCCTACGGCACCAAGTACGACGCGGTGGTGCCGGAAGGGCGCGAGTGGTCGGCGGCGACGGTCATCGGCATCCCGACGTTCAACGAGTTGCAGTACATCCTCGCGTCGTGCTTCGCCAGCGCCGCGCCGACGCAGATCATGGACGGGGCGACGCCGACCGGGGCATATCGCTGGCAGTTCCAGCCGAGCACCACGACCGAGGACACGCCGCAGACCTACACGGTCGAGCAGGGCTCGCCGGTGCGCGCGCAGCGCTTCCCCTACGGGATCTTCTCGGAGTTCGGCCTGACCTGGAGTCGCCAGAAGTTCGACCTGAACGCGACCATGTTCGGGCAACGGCTACAGGACGGCGTCACCATGACCGGCAGCCCGGTCAGCCAGCCGCTTTTCCCGATGATCCCCGCGCAGATGGACACGTTCCTCGACGACACGCCCGGCGCGATCGGTCAGACCAAGTTCCTGCGCTCCCTGTCGGGCAGTTTCAAGCTCGCCAGCAAGTTCGGCCCGTTGTGGACGCTCAACAGCGCCAATCCGTCCTGGGCGGCGCACATCGAAACGCTGCCGAAACTCGACCTGGCGATCAGGGTCGAGGCCGACGCGGCCGGCATGGCGCTGCTGAACACCCTGCGCGCCGGGGCGACCAAGTTCGTGCGTGTCCAGGTGACCGGGCCGCAGATCTACGCCGCGGCCACGGTGGTCGCGTCCGCGCCGCCCGCGCCGACCCTGACGACCGCCACGACGGGCGGCACGATCGCGCCGGGCACCTATCAGGTGGCGCTCAGCTACACCAACGCGACCGGCTCGACCGTCGTCGGCCCGACCGGCACCATCGTGGTCCCGGCGGGCACGAGCACCAACGTGATCAACGTCGCGGCGCTCCCCGCGCTCCCCGCGAACGCGACCGGGGTGGCGGCCTACGTCAGCCAGGCGGGCGGCGTCCTCCTCTCGCTCGGTGCCATCACCCCGACCACCGGCGCGGCGGCGGTGATCGGCGCAATCCCCGCGGCGGGGAGCGGCGCGGTCCCGGTCATCAACGGCACGGGGCTCATCAGCAGCTACCTGTTCCAGCTCGACATCGCCGCGAAGATCGTCAAGGCGAACAAGTTCGCGGACGATGCGGGCGTCTACGCGATCGAGTGGCCGTTCGTGGGGGTCCACGACCCCACGTTCGGGCGGGCCATCCAGGCCACGCTCATCAACACCCTGTCGGCGCTTTAGATCTTTGGGCGGCGACGAGGCGGCGGCGGGCGGGGCGGGGCAACGCCCGGCGCCTTGATACCCGAGGGCGACAACAGCGGGAGAGAGACGCGAGATGAAAGTACGGCAGATCATCGACCAGCGGTGCGAGGCGTCGTTCGAGTGGCAGGAGGAAGAGGTCAATCTCGTCTTTCGCCCGTTCACCAGCGCGGCGCTCGAAGCGGCGGGGCTGGGCACCAACAAGGCGATCACGGGTGGTATGGCCGATTTCCTGGCGCACTCGCTGATGGACTGGGACGTGGAGGGCGACGACGGCAAGCCCTACCCGCTCGACTTCGACAGCCTCAATGCGCTGCCCGTGGCGTTCAACGTCGCCGCGATCAACGCGGTCGTGAGCGGCATGACGGTCCCTCCGACACCCGGACAGGGATCAGACGGCACCTCCTGACGGGGGGCGAACTCGGCGGCCCCCTGCCCGACTGGTACGTGCTGATCCGGGCAGCGCGGTATCTGGGGGTCACGCCGTGGGAACTGGACGCGCAGCCGACGATCTGGCGCGATTGGGCGCTGGCGGCGGAAGGCGCGGAGGACGAGGCGCGCGAGGCGGCGCAGCGCGCGCCGGTCGCCGATTGACGACGCAGGGAAGGGGGGTGCGCCATGACGACGGAGCGACGGTGCCCCCGTTGTGGCCGCCCGCTGCCGGCGGAGGCGTATTACACGCGGCTGCCGACCGCGCCGGACCGTGACCCGGCCTATGTGGTGCGGCACGCGGTCCGCGACGACCAGGGGCGCAAGGTCGGCACCTGCGTCGGCTACGCGGGCGCGGCGACGGCGCGAGAGTCCGTGCGGCAGGAACAGGCCGCATAGGCGGTCACCGCAGGGCAAGCACAGAGACGACACCCCCCGGCCCTGATGGCCGGGGGGTGTCGCTGCGCTCCACGCAAAGGCCGGGTCAGGTTCCCCCGGCCGGGCCTGCAACGCGCTCGGTGGCAGTCAGTGGCTCGGAACAAAGAATGTGCCCCCGCCCTTGCGGATCAGCGCCGAAACCTCGGCAACGGTCATACCCGCCCATACCTTCACCGCGCCCGGCGTTGCGCCGTATCGGCTGGATTGTAGCCAGGGCACCATGCGCTGATTGATATGCTCGACGGAATACCCGGAGTTCAACTGCCCTTCGCTCGGCTCCTCGAATGGCCCCTGCCAGGCGTACACGGAGATGGCCCAGTCGTTCCCGTCGTATGGTGCACCTGCATTATGCTCGTAAGGGGCATCGTTCCAATCGTCGCCCCACTGTTTGTCGAGCGGTTGTGTCGTGAAGTACAGCCACGACCCCGAAACGTAGCAAAGCGCCTCAGCCATAATGCCTCCTCCTGTGTGTCAGGGCGCGGGGGGTGTCTTGTAGATCGTGAGACCGAACGTTACGGGCTTCTCGGTGATCAGGTCGATGGCCTTGGCGATCGTCTGGGAGTCGCCCGGATTCCACATGCCGGAATTGACACGCACCTCGTTCCCGTCGTCGTCCTTGCCGATCTCGAACGACAGGACGTGGGCGATCTTGTGCTCCTTGCAGATACCCTGGATGCGCGCAATCAGCGGGTACAGCGTCTGGTCGTAGATAACCTCGCGTGGATCATTGGTCTCGCGTTCCATCGGTGTCCTCCTCTTTATCGGGTACCGGGGTGACGGGCGGGCGCGGCGTTCATGGCTGGCGCTCCTTGCGAATGGCGAGCCACAGGCAATCGGCGTCGTGGTTGATGGTGTAAAGGCCGGTGCCGAACGTCTTGGACTCTTCACGGGAACACCAGAGACAGTGCAGCGTGCCGTCAACCTCACTGGGCGCTACTGGTTCCTCGATCTGCACCAGCAATGCGCGTAGGTAGGCGATCTCGGCTTGTAACGAGTCCCTCGTTTTCACTTGACCCCCTGCTTTTTCGCCCATTCCCGCACAGCGAGAACGATGATTGTCGTGTACGAGAACTTCGTGTGATCTTTCAATCGCGTCAATAATTCGACGAACTCCACCGGAAACCGGAACGATACGGGTTTTTTCTCTTCTGGCATAGCGCTACCTCCTTCTATGTAGTGTATCGCAAAAGTAACGCAAATACAAGCAAGAAAACGCTTGACACGTAGCGATAAATGCTATACAATGCTATCAATGAAGAAGAGCGGCCCGCCTGGACAGCAAGTACCGCTCTTCATAGCCCGAAAGCCAAGGAACAGGATAACATGAACACCACCCAGACCGCCCGCCCCGCCCTCCGCTTCCTGAGCGCCGACACCACGACCGGGATCGTCGCCTACGCTGTGGCGAGCCAGCACGACGCCAGCCGCACCAACATCATCAGCCTCGACACCCAGACCGGCGCGACATTCTGCACCTGCCGCGCGAGCGAGTGCAATCACACCTGCTGGCACGAAACGGCGATTGTCGCGGCGTGGGCCAACGAGCAGGCGCAGCGGGAGGTGATCTGGCTCACCGATGCGCAGCTCGTCCGTTACGGCAAGAAGCACGCGCTGTGTGTCGCTACCTACCAAGCGCGCACCGGGCGCAGCCGCATCGAGGATCGGGTGGCGTTGCTGGTGGCGCGCGGCGAATACCGACGGCGCGTTCGCCTCAGTCTGATCGAGCGGGACGCGCTGATCAGCCAGCGCGCGGCGTAAGGGAGGGAACGATGGACGCTTTCAACGACGCCACGATACTTCTGCACGAGGATGCCAATGGCCCGTCCATACGAATCACCGGCATCAAGCCGACGCATCGACAATCTCGTTGGTTCGCAACAGGTTATTGCGGTGTCACGTACCAGACCGAGTACAGCGAGCGTCATCACATTAATCACGTACTCGGATCATTCCCCGAAGTGGACAAAGCTATCACAAGCGCATGTAATGCGGTTAGCGGGCATGAATTCATGGCAGGGCGCATTCGTGGCCCTTTGCAAGTGGTCAACGTCTCGCTATCGCCTTTGCGTGAGCCAGATGGGCGCATACTGGTGTTCTTCGCGGTCACGTTAGAAGAGATGCCGAAGTTGCCGCAAGGCAGAAAGAAAAAGGACTAGCGCTGGCGATGGCGATGCGGACGGATACCAGCATTGGTACCTGACCGCCTACGAGTACGTGAGGTCGAAGCCGCACGCGCGGCGTAAGGGGGATGTGATGGGCCTACGTTTCCGCCGCGCCGTCAACCTGGGCGGCCTCGCCCGTCTGAACCTGTCGAAGTCCGGGCCGAGCGTGTCTGTGGGCGGTCACGGCCTGCGCGCGGGTGTCGGGCGGCGCGGGCTGCGCCTCACCGCCGGTATCCCCGGTACGGGCGTCTACTACACCACGACGCACCGTCCGCACGGCGCGCACCGCACCGCCAACCCGCGCGTCGTGCGCTGCTACTACGCCCACCGCCCCGACATGCGGCACCTGGCGACCGTGCTCGCGGGGACCGGCTGGCACGTCGCCCGCGTCTACCAGCAACCCATCCCGCGCGGCTGGTTCGCCCGGCTGTTCCTGCCGACCCGGATGCGCTGGGTCGTGGAGTTCCGCCGCTGATCGCGACGCAGCCCTCGCTTTCTTGACGACAAGTGCGACGGTGGGGCGCTCCGACCGGCGAGCGCCCCACCGTGCGGGGCAGGGCGCGGGGAGACGAGTACAATAGCGATCGCGTTGGTTTGTATAAGGGAGGGGCGAGCATGTCGATGCACCATAGCGAACATCAGCAGCACCTTGAGGATTTCGAGACCCTGTTGCGCGAAGAACCCGCACGAGCGGCCAATACCGTTACTACCACCATCGACTTTGCGCGGAACATCTATGACCCTCATGCCGAGACAGCGCGATTCAGCGCTCTGGTCGAAGGACTACGCCCCATCGCGGAGAAGCACAACCGGCTCTACATGGAGCACGAGGTGGAGCGTCTGATAAACGAACGTAACGCCTGAGTCCCTAGCGGCACGCCCCTTGCCTATCCCTGAGTAGCGCGGCGGCGAGCGGCACAGCGGGGGTACAGGGTCTCCATACCTCATCCCTCCCGCGATGGGCGTGCGACTCGCCCCAGCCGCGCCGCACCCCGGACCATCGTACCGGACCTTCGGCCCTGGACCCCGCCAGCGTCACCCGCTACGCTAACGAGGGGATTAGGTAGGGTGACGGGGCAGTGCAAAGAGTGCATGGCCGACAAGTATCGGGAGTCCCATCCTTACTCTGCCGCTGTGCGACACGAGAAAGCTTGTCGTGATTGCGGGACCGTGCTACCGCTAACGGAGTTCCCCCAGCACAAGGCACGCGGCAAATACTATGCACTGGATCGGTGTCGTTTATGTCGCAATGCCGAGGCGCGTATCCGCAGGCGACGCGTCTAGCTGGTACTTTTGTCCCGTGTTTGTCTTCATCCCCCTTGACGAATGCCCGAACGTGCGCGGATAATTAGCTCGCAAAGAACGTATGTTCTGCTTAGTTCACGAGGAGGGGCGATATGGACGACATTTTCGCCTTCAGTATCGAGCGCGTCGGTATCTTGACCGGGCTGAGCGTGCGCCAGTTGCGCTACTGGGACAAGACCAAGGTGTACGAGCCCGAGCTTGCCAACGGCTCCAAACGCCAAGCGTATAGTCGTATCTATTCTTTCCGCGATGACGTACACTATACGGACCGTTATTGCGCTCGGCTATTATCAAGCATACGGCGATAACGCGTTATCGCCGTATGCAAGGGAAGGCAGGCAAAATATGGCCCTCACACGCGAACGGGAGCGGGTTGCTCCGGCCACTCCCCAACGAAAACCAGTGCGGCGAACAAGCAAGCGTCGCAATAAGCGTGAGATGGTTACTCCCTCCACCATCGGGGGCGCACTCATCGGCGCGAGTGTCGCCGGGATGCTCGGTGGTCCGATCGGTGCGGTGGTCGGCTTCGTGGCTGGTGGCGTGGTGGGCGAGGTCGTTGATCGGCAAAGCGACAAGCAGCGGGGCGCGAAGAACTCGACACCAACCGACCACTAGACGATTATGCCGTTCACGGTCGGGCTCCTGATAGGCTTGCCGCTCGTCATCGTCTTTGTGGCAATCCGCTACCGGCGTACCAAAAAGCTCACAATCAACGACTGGCAACAAGCGGTACTGGGTTCGTTCGGGGTGAGCGCCGCCATGGCGACCGTGATCTTGCCTGCCGCACGCCTGTCGTATTTGTACGTAACGGGCGACAGCGCGCTCATCCGTGGCGGGCAAATCTATCTCTCGTCGCAAGATTTCGATAGTATTCTCCTTAGTGCCGTGATCGGTAGCCTGCTCACACTCGCAGTAGTAATCAAAAGCTACATCGATAACATGCGCTAAAAAAGGATGAACCACGCAAAGCGCCCCCGCATCGCCCTGGTGCCGGGGGGCGTCTTGCGTCACCCCTGCCACGTCCTGCTACAATCGCCGCCTGGGCTACAAGTGGTGACTCGTTGATAGTGGAAGGGGGAGCAGATGGTACGGGGATGCCGGTCGCTGGTAGTGCGCATGGTCCTTTGCGGTGTTTTGTTGCTCACCGGCTTGGCGTTTGGGGGCATCGCGCCACGGGCGGCGGTTGCCGCCTCCTGCCAGACGTTCGCCGCTACGGGGAAACAGGTCTGCGATCCGTTCCTCAGCTACTGGCAGGCCAACGGCGGCCTCGCCCAGCAAGGGCTACCGATCAGCGATGCCTTCAACGAAACCAATCCCACCAACGGGCAAATCTACCTGACGCAGTATTTCGAGCGTGCGCGTTTCGAGTACCACCCCGAGATCAATGATCCGCAATATCAGGTACTCCTCGGACTCCTCGGCAGCGAGCAGTTCCCGGTGAAGTATCCCGGTGGACGCCCCGCCGTGCCCGCGACGGGCGTCAACTGCTTCCAGCAGACCGGGCAATGCGTGGACGACCGCTTCTTCGCCTACTGGCAGATGCACGGCGGACTGGCCCAGCAGGGGCTGCCGATCTCCGAGCCGTTCGACGAGATCAACCCGACCGATGGCAAGACGTACCGCACGCAATACTTCGAGCGGGCGCGCTTCGAGTATCACCCGGAAGTCGCCGACCCGACCTATCAAGTCTTGCTCGGACTGCTCGGAGGTGAGCAATTCACCGGGAAGTATCCGGGCGGCCAGACGGGCGGCACGCCAACGCCCCCCGCCCCGCCCTCACCTTCGCCTGTGCCCCTGCCGCCGAGCGCGAGCCCTTCGCCCGCGCCGTCTCCCGTCGCCAACTATCAGGTATCGGCCACCGTCTCCAATGACAGCCCCACCCAGAACACGCGCGTCACCGTCACCGGCACGCTCAAGAATAATGGGCAAGGCGTGGCCGGGGCGACGATGGCGACGACATGGAACTACAAGACCACCTCGCCCGGTTGCACTAGCGGCGTGAGCGGCGCTGACGGCACCATGAGTTGCACGCGCGACATCAGCAGGGCCAGCAAGGGCTACACGGTCGTGATCGACGTGCAGATCACCTACCAGGGCCAGACCTTCACCACGAGCACATCGTTTACGCCACGGTAGGCAGTCATCCCCTAGACAAACCCGAACAGCCGTGCTACAGTAGGGAGTAGCAAGCGCGAGCGCGTCCCAGAGACGCCGGATAACGTATTGGAGTGGGCTAATTAGCCCACTCCTTCATCTTGTGACCCTGATCGCTACGCCGCGTGCAGATACCGCCAGTCGATCAGGCCGCGTCCTCCATGATCGCGGTGATACTCGCCCCACCCATGCGGAGCGCCGCGCCGATGCTCGCAACCTTCGGGTTGGTGAGACGCACCCGATCGATCAGGGTGATGATCGCCCGGATGTCGCCCGCCCGCGCGTAGCGCCCGAGCCAGTCATCCCGCCACGCCTCGTACTCGTCCCAGGTGAACGCCAGGAACAAGGTCTGCTGATACTCCTGCATCCCTTTCAGGCGCACGCCCTGGCGGGGACTGAGCGGGATCGGCTGCGCCATGAACGGCAGCTTCACGTCGAGCCGCTTGGCTTTGAGGAGCAGCGCCAGTTCGGCGTAGGCGCGGTCGGCCAGCGCGCCGCGCCGGACACGCGCGTACCAGTCGGTCAGGTCGGGATCGGCGGCGACCTCACGCTCGATCTCGTCCACGGCGCGCACCGCCAGATCGGTGAGGTTCGCCCGCGCGGGAGCATTGTCAGCCAACGACCGGAGCAGCGCGATCAGGTCTACCCGGTCGGCGTGGACGATCAGCGTCTTGCGCGAGCCCATCAACCCACCCCCTGCCCGCCGCGAATCACGGTGCAACGACGCTCCACGTTGGCGATCAGGCGACGCAACCGATGGAGATCGGTGAAGATGTGATCGAGTTCGGGGTAGCGTTCCAGCGCGGCGCAGACATCGTCCTCTTTGTAGGACAGGAGCAGGTGCCGCACGTCGCGCCCCAGTTTGGTCAGCAGCAGGTGTTTCGCTACGCCGCCGTCGTTGATCGCTGCGTCGGCACCGAGGATCGTGTCGGTGAGTTCGGCGTGTTCGTCGTGCGGGGGTGGCGAGGGTGGCGGCGGCGGGGACGTAGGCGCGATATATCCGGCGTCAACGAACGCGCCATGCAACCATTCGGGCGGCTCGGGCCGCGAGTACAGCCCGGCGTCGGGATCGGCATCCGGCTCGTCCCAGGGATCGGGCTGCGACGAGGGGTGGAGCGGACGCGGCGACTCGGGCGGTAGCGCCGCGCGCCGTTCGGTCGTTTCCACCGCCTCGCGCAACTGCGCCTCCGCCGCCGATACGCTGATCGCCCGGGCGTCGAGCTTCTGCACCAGCGCGCGCGCCACCAGGGACGCGGCCTCGCGGTCGCCGCCGCGTTCCTCGGCGATGTGCCAGATGTACCGCTCGCGCTGGAAGGTGCGGCTGCGGCGCTCGTTGAACCGCTCGGCAGTTGCGTCCACCTCATCGGGCATAGGGGTTGCGCCAATTGGCGCAACCCCTATCGGTCGGCCACGTCCGGCGAGTCGCCCGCCCTGTCGTCCACCCTCGGCCATGCGCGCCATGCCCTGCGCGGCCATGACACCCGCCCACTCGTCGGCCTCGCGCATCCGCTGGCTGTACGACTTCTCGCGCTGGCGGTTCGCCTCGATCAGCAGGCGGGTCGCGTCGAGCGGGTCGGCGATCTCACGCACCACGACCGGCACGCGGTCCAGTCCGAGGGTCGTCGCGGCGTGCCAGCGGCGGTGGCCGCTGATGATCGTGTCGTCCTGGTCCACGGTCAAGGGGGTGAGGATACCTTCCTCACGGATACTCTCGATGAAGGCCGGGTCGGCGTCCGGCTCCCCGTAGATCGTGGCGTTCAGCGGGTGCGCCCGCAGCGCGCCGGGGTCGCGTAGTTCTGTTGTCATCGCTACCTCTGCTACACTCGCGCTGCCTTGCGGGGAGGCTGGAATCTGCCCGCAAGACAACTACCTCTAATACAAACGAAGGCAGTAGCGAGGGCGGTGTTGCCGAAGCAATTGGGACTCGGATGCCCTTGCTTTCGCCAACTCCTCATACTTGTCCAATGCAATTGTTGCCACTTCGGGGAACCAAGGTTTTATCCTGTGTTGCTTTTGTCTCTGTAACCAGTCACAGGTCATGCCTACGTAGATGACTTCGCCGTCACTATCGAAGAACTGATAGACCGTATATCCATCGCGTTGTGCTTTGTGTTTCGCTCGTGTTTTTCGTTGGCGTTCTAACGACGCTTCGGGATGGCGCATTGCGTGGTTTTTTCGGTAAATCGCATATTTGTGACGATTCTCCTGAAACCATTTTCGGTTAGCTTCTCTCACTTGTTCGGCATGACGCATACGGTATCTTTGTTTGCTGGTCTTTTCCGCTATAGACCTGCACGCTTTGCATCTTCCGCTTCGGCCATCCTTCTGTGAGCGATCGATACCGAAATCCTCGATCGGCTTTCTCGCTGTACACGTACTGCACCGTTTTGCTTCTAGGGGTAATTGTTCACGCATCTCATACCTCTGCTACACTTGCATTGCTTTACGGGAGGGTTCAATCTGCCCGTAAAGCAATAACCTCTGCTACTCGCCGCCTGGTTGATTCAGGCGGCGAGTTTTACTTGCCCGTCACCTGGTTCCAAGTCGCTGATCAACGCGCTTGGCTGCACCCCCAACACCCGCGCCAACGTCGCCAACGTTTCCAGATCGGCACGCTTGCTCTTGTTGGTCCAGATACCCCAGACGGTGTTGTACGCCAGCCCGGTCGCCTCAGCTAACCGTTTGGCGTTCCAACGCTCCGGCTCTGCGATTTCCCTCAACCGCCAATGCATCGCACGCTCCCCGCGAATACTCACGTTTCAATAGTGTCAGTATAGAGGAAGTTGCGTCATTTTGCAATAGATACTTAGTAAACTATTGACTTCGACATTAGGAAGTGCTATAATCCTGAGTATGGGAATGGCGTTGCGGTTTGGCCCTGGTAAGCAATCCCGCAACGCCATCGAGTGAACCGGGGCCGAAGTCCCAGAACAGGAGCAAGTGTACCATGAGCCTTCGTACCGCCCTCGACCACAGCCCCGCCGAACTGGCCCTGCACGGCTGCGACGACCACAGCGGGATCGTCGCCCTGATCGCCCCCTCCCGCCACGACGCGCACCGGATCAACACCGTCGCCCTGGACACCACGGACGGCACGACCCACTGCGACTGTCGCGCGAGCGAGTGCAACCGCCGCTGCTGGCACGCCGACCACGCCGCCGCCGCGTGGCTCGCCTCCCCCGCGATGCTCGCCGTCCGCTGGCTGACCGACGATCAATTGCTCCGCTACGGCAAGAAGCACCGGCTGTGCGTGACGACCTACCGGGCGCGCACCGGGCGGGCCCTGTCGTCCGACGTGACGGCACTCACGGCGGCGCGGTGCGAATGGCGGCGACGCCGTTCCGCCGCCTGCACGGCCCTCGGTGCCCTGGCCCTGCCGCTCGCCGCCTGATCGTTGTCGCGCGCGGCGGTGTCCCGCCAAGGCCCGCCGCACGCCCGCTACCGCTGAATGAGGAATGGAGCGTGTCCCGTGAAGATCATCGGTATCGCCAGCAATCACCTGACCGTCGAACTGGATACGACCGACTGTATCGCCCTGGCGTGCGCCTGTGGGCACGCGCTGAGCGCCGACAGCCCGATCGACTACAGCTATCTGTGCGCCCTCGCCACGACGTTCCTGAGCGCGGGCTACGCCGCCTACGCCAGCAGCAACGACGACGCACCCCGCACCCCGGCCCGGATGTGGGCCTGGTGGGCACCGCTGGATACCGATAGCGTCCCGCCCGCGCGTATCCCGGTCCCGCTACGCTTCGTCCCGTTCATCGGCGACGTGGCGGAAGGCCAGGTGGCGGAATGAAGATCGTCAAGGTCGCCCCGCTGACGCTGACCGTGGAACTGGACCCCACCGACTGCATCGCGTTCTATGTCGCCTGCAAGAAGGCCACCGCGCACTACGACTACGAATACCCCGTACCGCAGATCGAGGCGCAGGGTGCGGCGTTGCTCGTCGCCGCCCTCGCCATCTTCGCCCCGGACACCGACGAGGAACGCACGTTCGCGCACCTCTGGCGCGTGTGGGCACCGCTGGTGTACACGGGCTTTGCGGACGGCAGGCCGACCTATGGCCGGATGCCGGTGCCGCCCGAATACGCTGACTGACGACCGACCGGGGCGGCGGCGCTGGTGCCGTCGCCCTGTATACTTGCCATAAGGAGAGGGTGTCATGGGCGAGACATTGTATTCTGACACGCCGCCATCGCCGCTCACTGATTCGGAATTGGCGACGGGTGCTTTTTTGACAAGAGCGCAAGCGAGCGCGTATTTAGGCGTGAGCGACGAGACGCTATCCCGACGCATGAGAGCGAAACCTATCCCTATCCATGCCTGCGCGTCGAACTGGAAATTCCGCTACTTTCGGCGTACCGATCTCGACACGCTCGGCTTCGGGAAGAAGCCTAAGGCGCAGCCTTGGTCGGAGACGAAGGTCTGCAAGCGTTGCGGCAAGACGAAGCTGCTCGTCGCCTTCAACTTGGGCGAGGGCGCATGCGGGCGACGAGCAACGTGTAAGGAGTGTTCTTCTGAGGCACGCTACGCCGCGCAGGGCGGGCCACGGCGCAGGCGCAAGCAGGCCAGACGGTGCGCCTACTGCGGGAAAGAATTCGTTCCGAAAAGTCATGGGAGAAGCTCGCGTTATTGCTCCAAATCTTGCGCGGCGCGGGAACGTGCGAAAGCCCAACCGGACCCGACACGCACCTGCATGCGCTGTGGGGAAGTATTCTCGATTCGCCTTGCTGACGGTACGCTGTCGCAGAAGAAGCTATGTCCGAGTTGCGGGGCGACGAAATCGCGTGGGCGTACAGCCGAATTCACCTGCGAGGTGTGCGGCAAGCGGTTTCGTATCTTTCACGCGCAGGTCAGGAAGGGTAGCGGGCGTTTCTGTTCACGCGCTTGCGCTCACCCACCATCTGCAAGCGACCCTACCGGAGCGTTTACCAACGGACTCTATGGGCAAAACTGGCCGGAACAGTCACGCCTAGCCCGCGAGCGAGACGACTATACGTGCCTAGATTGCGGCCTACGCCAGGAGCAGTCGGCACACCACGTCCACCATCTCCGCCCACGCAAAGCATTCGGCTACGATTACATCGCCGCTAACGATTTAGGCAATCTGGTGACGCTCTGTGCCTCTTGCCACATCAGGCGCGAGATGTTTCTCAGGCGGGAATATAGAAGGCGCGCACGATCTACCACTCGCTGATTGACGGCCACGGCGACGATGAGGGCGAGGAAACAGGGGGAGCGATGGACGAACAACAGGATCGGGCGGTCATCCCGGCGCATGGCCGCATCGGGATCAATGTTGACGCGATCCTCATCGAGAATTTGCGCTACAACTTGGCGGTGGCGTTCAAGCCGATAGTAACTGCGACGGGTGAGTTCGTAAAAGCCTTTGATGTCGTCATCACTAGCGCCTTCGCGCCGCTCGGCGTATTTACCGAGGCGGGGAATGTCCGCCTCGCGCCGCTGCTCAAACAAGCATGGGAGTCCCCAGAGGGACAGGCGACGTGGCACTCGCGCTATCGCCGCCAGATAGCGCGCTCGGCGCAACGGACAAAGAAACGCGACCATCGCCGTGCTTGACGCGCCTCACTTGACGCAGCCCGCGCTTTCTTGACGACAAGTGCGACGTGACCTACTATGCGGGCCTTATCGTATACGCCGCAGGGGGAAGCATGAGCACGCCGCCGGGTCCGCCACCGCAGCCGTACCCCGATCAGCCGCCCTACCCCTACACCCCGGCACCGCCACTGCCCGCGAAAAAGCGGCGCAATCGCCTCTTGATCGGCGCGGGCGCGGTGCTTGCGCTCTGTCTTGTCTGCGGGCTGATCGGTATTGTGGCCGTGGCTCGCGGCGGAGGGAGTGCGACACCCACGGTTGCCGCGCAAGCGCCAACCAGCGCGCCGGGCGGCACGACCGTTGCGGCGGTGGGACAAGCCGCCACCGTGACTGCCACCTCAGTAACGACAGCGAAACCAACCGATGCGGCGAAACCGACGAACACGCCGAAGCCTGAACAGACCGCCAAGCCGACCAATACGCCCGTACCACCGCCCAAGGTCTACGGCCTGAACGAGCTTGCCAGCGTGAAGAACTGGGATCTCGCCGTCAACAACGTGGTCCGACCGGGGAAAGAACTTGTCTGGTCGCAGTATGGCAACAAGTCAACGGCGGCAGGCACATGGTTCGTCGTGGTCGTTGACATGAAGAACACCGGCAATACCAACTTCGGCGTCAACACGACCGACCTTGAATTACTGGCCGCCAATGGTATCACCTACAAGGTTTCCACCGATGGCGGTGCTTCCTACGAGTACTCGGGATACAAGGGGGCACAGCGCATTGGGGGTCAGGTACCGCCAGGGGTGAACGTCACGTATCACGTGGTTTTCGATGTTGCTCCCAATGCGACCGATCTGAAGCTGGTATTCAAGCAGGATAAGAATCCTACCTTCGCGGTCGGCAACGCCACACCCTAGACAAACCCGAACAGCCGTGCTACAGTAGCAACGCGATTCACGAGCGCCTACACCGCCTCGGCGGGGGATATATGAGTGGGGCGGGCTAATTATCCCGCCCCACTTGTTCATTGCTTTGCAATCCCATTAATTGCGCCGCCGTGTCCCACCAGTCGGGTTGGTACTCGGCGAAAAGAGCGAGCAGTTCGGCCGCTCCGGCATAGAGCAAGCACCATTTGCCGCTCTCTTTACGGTGGCGCATCACCCACACGTTGCCGAATCCTTCCGTCTTGCCTTTGCGTTCCCAATAGTGGCCGGGCGGGATCATCTCGCCGCAACGTGGGCAGGGGATGGGCGTCGGCGGTTCGAGACGGAAACCCATATTGGGCTTCACTGTCTGCGGATTGCGCGGCAGTTCTACTGGCACGGTGGATGTTTGAACTTTGACAATCTTCCGAGCACGTTGCATCCCTGGATCGTCAGTGATAGCGATCTCGCCGATGAGGTTGGTTAGCATGGGGGCGGGCGCGAACCACTCCCCGCGTACCCGCTGATCAGCAAAAGCGTGATGTAGCATCGACTCCGACTGCTTGGTACCCCGGAGGTAGCCGAGACAAACAATCACCTCACCATGTCCTGTCTGCAATTCCTTCCTACGTGCTCGCGGGCTACCGGAATAGCCGATCTTGACTGGCCCACCCATTTCCGCTTGGAAGAAGTAGACATAGCCGGTGGCCTCTTTGCTTTGTGATGCTAGGTAGGCGCGTAGCGTGGCAAGTGCCTTGCTCGTTTCTTCCACGTTTTTCATATTTCCTCCTTGTCATCGAAGAGTATACGGGGCGGCGGCACCAGCGCCGCCGCCCCGGTCGGCCCTCAGTCCTCGAAGCCCCGCTGCTCGGCGTACTCCTTCGGCACCGGCATCCGCCGATAGTCGTGCGCGCCGACGCAGACGATCGGGGCCCAGACCTCCCACATCTGCCGGATCGTCGGGTGCTCGTCGCCGTCCGCGTCATACGCCGCGAACGCCGAGCCGAGCAGGCCCATCCCCAGGGCTTTCAGCAGCGTCGAGGCGTTCCCGGCATCCCAGTCGTCGGCGCGGTACATGCAGGCGTCGCACAAGGCGATGCAGTCGGCGATATCCAACTCCACGGAGACCGTCAGCGGCGTAATCGTGACGATCTTCACGACGCCACCCCCCACAGCGCGCGGATACCCTCGACGGTGTACGTGGCCGACTCCTTGCTCCCGAGCAAGCCCGGCGCGGCCCCGGCCAGGGCGCACGCCTCGAACAGGCAGGCGAACGTGTCGAACAGGAGGGCCTGGACGGCGGCGTTGTCGTGGCCCTTACTCGCCTCGGATTGGGTAAACGCGGCCTCTCTGCACGCGAGCGCCAGGGTATAGCAGTCGTCGGGCATCAGTTCCACGACCAGCCCACAGCCGGGCTGTACTTCCTTGATCCTCACGATTTACGCTCCATCCTCATTCATTACGGCGGGACAGGCGCGCGGCGGGCCTTGGCGGGACACCGCCGCGCGCGACAACGATCAGGCGGCGACAGCCAGCGGCGCGGCGGCGCGCGCCGCCCGCAGGCGGTACTCGCTGCGCGCCGCGACCAGGGCGAGGGCATCGGCGGGGAGGATGCGCCCGACGCGCAGGGTGTAGGTGTCCACCATGCGGCGGGCCTTGCGCCCGTAGCGGACCAGCCCGGCGACGGTGAGCCAGCGGACCTCGGTCATCGCGCCGGTCGCCAGCCAGGCGGCGAGGATGTGATCCTGGTGCCAGCATTGGCGGTGGCACTCGCCCGCCTGGCAATCGCAAAGGGTTTCGCCGGTCGTGGTATCCAGGCTCACGGTGTTGACGCGAGCGGGGTCGTGCGCGCTCGGGGCGGTGAACTCCACGATCCCGGTGCTGTGGTCGGCGGCGAGGAATGTCAACTCGGCGGGGCGGTGCAGCGGGGCGGTACGGGCAGACATGGTAAACTTCCTTTCGTGGCTTACGGGTCATGTGAGGCGGGAATCTCTTGGTCGGGGTGCCCGCCTCACTTCATAGGTATATTATACGCTTATTATTCTCAATGTCAAGCATTTACACGGCTATTATTCGCGTGTATACTGTTTTCATGCGCGGTTGTGTCGATGAAGGATTGAAGAATGATCAAGCCAGTGAACGGGTTGCGCCGATTACGTGAACGAAAAATGTTGACGCAGGCAGACCTAGCGAAGGCTGTCGGCATCAGTCGTCAGGGCACGATCTCAAAATGGGAAACCAGCGAGGATCGCCCAAGAGTCGCGCACATGCGGCAATTATGTGAGGTGCTTGGCGTCACGCCGGATGAATTGCTGTCCGCGCTCGACCAGCACGAGGGCGAAGAATAAACTACTTGCAATTCGGCTGGGGGCCACCGGCGCGCGACTGACCATAAGGAGCGGGTGTCATGGCCGGACGAAAACTGCGCGCTTACGCCTGCGAAGGGTGCGGCACGGCGTTTCAGAGTCGCGGGGCCGCGCCGCGCTTCTGCTCGAAGTCGTGCGCCACGACGATGCAACACCGCGACAATGCGCGACCGGCGTTCGTCTGCGAGCACTGCGGCGTGGCGTTCACCGTGCCCCCGTCAGAGGCGGCGCGGCGTGTACGGCGGTTCTGCTCACAGGCGTGCTACGAGGCTGAGCGCGCCCCGCGTGGCAAACCCGTCGAACGCCGCTGCGAGCAATGCGGCGCGTCGTTCAACGCGCCGCTATGGCAATTCGACAAGGCGGGGTACAAAGGTCGTTTCTGCTCGAACGACTGTTGCAACGCTTCTCATGTGGGCGTCAAGCGCGTCCCGCTGCGTCACTGTCGCCAGTGCGGGAAAGATTATTATCCGTATACGAAAACAGCTAACGTGCAGTTCTGCTCGCGCGCTTGCCACATGGCATGGAAGTCTGCCCATGCGTGGGGCTGCAAATACTACGGACTGGACTGGCCTGAACAATCGCGCAAGGCACGCGAGCGCGATCAAGACACCTGCCAGGACTGCGGGAAGCAACAACACTCCCCCGCGCTCGACGTGCATCACATCAGGCCGCGCCGCCTATTCCGGGGGGTCCATGTGGCGGCGAACGCGCTGGATAACCTCCTGACCTTGTGCCGCAGTTGCCATCGACGGCGCGAGGCCGCCGTGCGGCGGGCGTACCCGCTGTACCAAGCGGCATAGTCTCAATCGTTCCCCTATCGGTTTACGGCCCTACCGTGACATGTTTGAGCTCAACATTGAATGCGTCGATTTGCGTGCTCGCCTGGGCCAGTAAGGCGCTGTATTTCGTGCCCTGCCCAAGGAAGTCGATATACGCATTGATCGTCGTATCCATGTACGACACCATGAGTGCGTGCGCCTTCGTCCCACACGTCGGCACCGACAGCGCGGCGGCCTCACGTCGGATACGTTGGAGATTCTGAACCTGTGGCGCAAGGGAAATACGCGGCGTGCTATTCGCCAATTGGTTCGCGTCATCCCACTCTTGGGCCTTGGATTGGAGCGTGTTGATCAGCCGCTGTGCATCGGCGGTCGAGCAACGTCCGAGCGGGGTCGGCGTCGGTGGGATCGGGGTGTGGGCCTTACCACACGCGCTCCATAGTCCAATCTTCTGCGTCTGTGCGGTTTTTTGTGCCGCCGTCATGTCCGCCTGATAGCGCACGTTAGGGGCAGAACTGTACACGGCGGCTAATCCACCCTTCGCCATTTCAAGGTTGACTTGTCGGCGCACGCCATCCTCCCCCCAAACCCACACGTAGCGCAACAAACGCCCGCCCCGATCCTTATCGAGCGTATCGCCCTCCAACTCTACCGTGCGGCCTTGCAAGAGGGCGGTGGTTCGAGCGGCGGATTCCGCACCGTAACACTCAGTCACAAGCGGCGCATCGACACCGATCAGCAGGACCGATGTTTCGGTGTTATCCGGCAACCGCACCGTAATCGTCGCGCCGTCGACCACCGCGACGAGTTGCGACATGACAATGACAGGCCCTGGGATCGGGGTAGCGGTGGCTGGAATTGGCGTCGTGGTCGGCGGAACGAGCGTGGTTGTTGGTGGAATCATCGTAGACGTTGGTGGGACCGCAGTCAGCGTCGGAAGGACCAGGGTGGGTGGAATCGTGGCAACGCTTGTAGGAACCTGTATTTGCACCGCTGCTGGCGATGTACTCGTGCTGGCAGGGGCCAAGGTAGCGATTGTCGTTACGGTCACAGCAGCAACCGTAGGTGTTGGCACTACAGGGGTAGATGTGGCTGCAATCGTGGCGACAGCAGTCGGCGTAGTATTCGCCACCGCCAGCACCGCCCGTGCGGTCGGAGTCGCCAAAGCGGTAGGCGTCGTCATCTGCCCATAGATCAGCGATCCTGAAATCGCTGATAGTGCGATCAAGGTAATCGCGAGGGTTACTCCGAACCGCCTGGGCACGAGCCGTAAACCATCTGGCAACCATCGGAAAAGGCGCGTTCCCGCAAGTCGGGCGAAAATACCCGGACGCCGCCAAGATGCAAGCAGCAAGCCGCACCCGAGCAGGACGACAATCGGCCAAAAAAGCCCGACGAACAGGAACAATAGGATCGTCGCGATGATTCCGCACAAGGCTAAGACTGCATACAGACAACCCTGCCCCAAACCATTCGAGGATACGACGCGCTTGCCAGTCATCCCGCCCCCCCCCTCATTGGTGTCGCCATGATCTTCAATGGCGCGCATCCTAGCAGGAGGGGTGACACCTCGGCAAGTGCGGGCCAACGGCGCGCTACGACGGGGTGCGCCCGGTCGGGTTGGGCTGGTGCTGCGCGGCGTCCCCACTTCCGCACCTCTAGACAAACCCGAACAGCCGCGCTACAGTAGGTAGCAGCAAGTGCAAGGATGCAACGCTTCGGCGGGGTACAGACTGGCTTGCTCCCCCTCGGGGGCACTCGATTGAGTGCGACTCGGGGCGGAGCGATCCGGTCTTTTTCGTGCTTGCGAGTCGCCGCATGGCCGTCACCGCCGCCGAGCTGCTGGTCCTGGTCCGTGCCGAGGGGGTCGAGGCGACCGCCGCGTCCCTGCTCGGACTGGGCGAGGCGACGAGCGCCGCCGCGCTCGGCTTCACCGCGCTCGCCATCGCGGGCGCGGCCACGGTCGGGGGGCTGGTCGCGGCGACCGCCGAGGCGGCGAACTTCCAGCGGTCCACGATGGAAATCGCCAACAACACCACGATGGCGACCGGCCAGATCGACACCATGCGCCAGACGATCCTCGCACTCGGGGCCGATTCCGGGGTGTCGTTCGACATCCTGGGCCAGGGCTTCATGAAGGCGATGAACATCACCAACGACACCGCCGCGTCGATGGCGATCCTCACCGTGGCGACCGAGAGCGCGGCCAGCACGGGCGGCAACGCCGCCGCGACCACCAACGTCCTCGCCAACGCGATGCACGAGTACGGCCTCGATGTGGTCCGCGCGGCGGACGGGACGAATAACCTCGCCGCCGTCCAGGCCAACGCCGCGCACGTCATGGGGGTCATGCATCTCGCCGCAGCGTCCGGCAATATGACACTTGAAGACTATTCTAACTACAGTGGCCGTGCGATCGGCATCGCGGCCAATCTCGGCGTGTCGCTCGAAGATGTGTCCGCGGGTTTCTCCTCCCTGACCCGCCACGGCTTCGACGCGGCCACGGCGGGCACGCAGATGACGAATATTCTCACTCACTTAATTAATCCAACAAAATCGGCGCACTCTGAACTCGTCAAGCTCTCCAACGCGACCGGCGTCGATCTGGTGGCCGACTTCTCGGCGGCGGGGCTGAGCAGCAAGGGCCTCGAGGGCGTCCTCGGCGACCTGAAGACGGCCTACGAGAAGATGGGCTATTCCTCCGCCCAGGCCGAGGCGGAGTCGATGAAGCTGATCGCGGCGCAGCGCGGCGGGCTCGGGCTGGCGACCCTGCTCGGCACCGGGTACGAGGATTTCCGCAAGACGCTCGCCGACCTCAATAACCAGGAACTCACGAACAGCATCACCGAGGAGTCGTACAACAAGATCAAGGAAACAGCGGGATTCCAGTGGGACCGCCTCAAACGCACCGTGCAGGAGGCCGCGATCGTCCTCGGCACGTCCATGCTCCCCGCCCTGACCGGCGTGCTCAGCGGGTTGCAAGCGGCGGTGGCGGGCGCGTTGCCGTTCATCAACACCTACGGCCCCATGCTGGCGGCGGCGATCGGCACCGGGCTGACGGCGATCCTCAACTTCGCGGGCCAGGTCCGCACGGCGATCGCGGCGGTGCTCGGCGCGTTCCAGTCGCTGCTGTCCGGGCAGACCAACCTGTCGCAGTTCATCGGCGGCATGGAAGCGTGGATCGGGACGATCCTCGGCAAGCTGGGCGAACTCGCCGCGCGTGCCGCGCCCTACATCGGGCAGTTCTTCAGCGCCATTGGGTCGGCGATCAATACCTACGGCCCGCAGATCGAGGCGCAGTTCGCGATATGGGGCGATCGCCTCTCGTCGTGGATTCAGACGACCGCGATCCCGTTCCTACTCCCGCGCCTCGCCGCGTTCCTCGGCACCATCAACGGGTGGGTTTACGGCACGCTGATCCCCGGTTTGGTGTCCTTCTGGGGCGGCCTGGGCCTCGCCCTGGTCGGCTGGATCGGGAGCACGGCGATCCCGTTCCTGCTCACCAATCTGCCGCTCTGGCTCGACGCCTTCGACGGCTGGCTGCGCGGGACCGCCGTGCCGCGCATCACCGCGTTCGTCGCCCCGCTCGCTGCGGCACTCAGCAATTGGATCACCACCACGGCCATCCCCGCCGTCCTCGCGCAGCTCTCCGCGTGGGGCACGGCGATCAATGCCTGGCTCAATGGCACCTTCGCCCCGGCGGTGGCTGCGGCGCTCGCGGCGGCGTGGGCGGCGATTTCTGCGGCGACAGGGGGCGCTTTCTCGGCGCTCGGTACGCTGGTGCGGGACAAACTGACCGAGATCAAGAATGCGGTCGGTGAAACGTTCTCCGGGCTCGGTAGCGCCATCCGCGACAAACTCACCGACGCAAAAAACGCCGTGGGTGACGCTTTCAGCGGCATGGGCACCGCGATCCGCGACGCATTGACGGGAGTCAAGAACAGCGTGGGCGATGCATTCAACGGACTCGGCACCACGATCCGCGATGCGCTGACCGACGCGAAAAATGCTGTCGGTGACACGTTCAACGGCATCGGCACGACCATCCGGGACGCGCTCACAAGCGTGAAGAACGCGGTGGGTGACGCCTTCAGCGGCCTTGGCACGACCATCCGCGATGCGCTCACGTCCGTCAAGAACGCCGTGGGTGACACCTTCAATGGTCTCGGTACGACCGTCCAGGACGCGCTAACCGCTGTCAAAAACGCCGTGGGCGACACATTCAGCGGCCTGGGCAGCGGCATCCAGGGCGCGCTCGATAGCTTCCGTAGCACGGTCATGGCGACATGGAATGCCATCCCGGAAGATATTCGCGCCAATCTCGCCATCGTGATTTCCGACATCGGGGAGAAATTCTCCGCGATGGGTACGGCGGTTGAGGCGGCAATGACGACGATCCTTGCGACGATCACGAGCACATGGGCTGCGGTGGTTGGCGCGGTCGGCGCGGCGTTATCGGCGCTCGGGTCCGCAGTGTCGGGCGCAATGTCCGCGATCGGTGAAACGGTAGGCGCGGCATTCTCCGCGCTCGGCAGCACGGTGTCAGGCGCGATGTCGGCGATCGGCGAGGCCGTTGGTACGACATTCTCCGCGCTTGGTAGCGCCGTCTCCGGGGCGATGTCGGCCATCCAAGGGGCCATCGAGAGCGGGTGGGCGGCCATTACCGCAGCGGTTGGCAGCGCCATGAGTGCGGTCGGCTCGGCGGTGGATACCGGGTGGACGGCGATCACTGCGGCGGTCGGGGCGGCGATGAGCGCAATCGGTTCCGCCGTGGATGCCGGGTGGACGGCGATCACCTCGGCGGTCGGCGCGGCCATGAGTGCGGTCGGTTCCGCCGTGGATACCGGGTGGACTGCCATCACCTCGGCTGTCGGTAGCGCCATGAGTGCGGTCGGTTCCGCCGTGGATGCGGGATGGTCCGCCATCACGTCCACGGTGACGAGCGCCGTGGCGGCGATCTACGGCGCGGTGACGAGCGCATGGGCCTCCGTGGTATCGGCCACCCAAGCGGCGTGGTCGGGCTTCCTCGCCACGATCACCGGCTTTCTCGCGCAAGCGATCGGCGCGGTGCAGGGCTTCGGCGGCCAAGTGGCGAGCGCACTGGCCTCGGTCGCGGGCGCGGCGGCGGGCGAGGCAGCGGCGATCGGCGGCGCGATCGTGCAAGGGCTGGTTGGTGGTATCCAGGCTGGCGCGTCTGCCATCGCTGGCGCGGCCGCCGATGTCGTGCGCGGGGCGCTCAGTGCCGCGCGGAATGCGTTGGAGTCGAAGTCTCCTTCCCGCAAATTCATGGAACTCGGGAACGATGCCGTGGCGGGGCTGGTGATCGGCATCACCGCGATGGCCGGGACAGCGGCGGACGCGGCAACCGGCATGGCGGCGGGCGTCAATGATGCCGTGGTCAACTTCTTCGAGATCGCGTCGCCCTCGAAGAAGACGCACGCGCACGGCCGGGCGGTCGCCCAGGGGCTGACGAACGGCATCGCCAGCGCCACCCCTGCGGCGGCAAAAGCGGCGGCTGATCTTGCCGTGTCCGTCGCCAAGGGCATCACCGACACGCTGGCCGCCATGCACCTCCTCAGCACCTACGACTTCGCGACCGGCTCGCCCTCGGGCGGCCAGTTCGCCATGCTCGGCACGCTGACCGCGCAAATGGTCGCCACGATCCAGGACGCGGCTAAGGGGTTCGGGGATGCCGGGCTGAAGGCCGCCACGGCGTTCGCGGACGCCGCCGCCAAGGTCGGGACGATGGTCAAGTCGGCGCTGACCGGGCTGGCCGATCTCGCCGCGTTCGACTTCGCGAAGAACACCCCCACCGCGCAGCAGATGGGGATGCTGACCACGCTGACCGTCTCGCTCGTGCAGACGATCCAAGACGCGGCGGCGCAGTTCAACGACCTCGGGCTCAAAAGCGCGACGACGTTCGCGGAAGCGGCGGGCAAGGTCGGCGGCATGGTCAAGAACGCGCTCGCCGGGCTGTCCGAACTCGCCAACTTCGACTTCGCCAAAAACACGCCGACCGGGCAGCAGATGGGCATGCTCACCACGCTCGTCGTCTCGCTGGTGCAGACCATCGAGGAGGCGTCGGTCGCGTTCAGCGGACAAGGGTTGAAGTCGGCCACCCTCTTCGCGGAGTCTGCGGGCAAAGTCGGCGGGATGGTGAAGAACGCCCTCGCGGCGCTCTCCGAACTCGCCAGCTTCGACTTCGCGAAGAACACCCCCACGGGCAGCGCGATGGGGCTGTTCCGCCAGATGATCACCGATGTCGTGCTGAATATCGTGCAGGCCGCGACCGCGTTCACCGATCAGGGCATCAAGGCGGCGGCGGCCTTCGCGGAATCCGCGACGAAGGTGATGGGTCTGATCACGGCGGGCGTGGCCGCGTTCGACAAGCTGGCGACATTCGTCGCGCCGCCCGCCGCCGCGATCTACGCCTTCGGCAAGGCGCTCCGGGCGGCGCTGAACGATCTCGCGCTCGTGGCGGAGCAGGTGACCCAGGACGCCGCCGCGAGCGCCGCCAAGTTCGCCGAGAGTGCGGGCAAGGTCGTCGGCATGCTCGGGACCGGGGTCGGCGCGTTCGCGAAGCTGACGACCTTCCAGGCGGTGCCGCTCGCGGCGGTCTATGCGTTCGGCAAGGCGCTCCGGGCCACGATCAACGACTTCGCCCTGCTGGCCGAGCAGATCACCCCAGACGCCACGCGCGCGGCGGCGCTCTTCGCGGAAGGCGCGGGCAAGGTGGTCGGCATGCTCGGGGCGGGCGTGGCCGCGTTCGAGAAGCTGGCCGACTTCGCCGCTCCGGCATCGTCCGCGATCTATGCGTTCGGCAAGACGTTGCGCGCGGTGATCGACGACCTGGCGCTCGTCGCCGAGCAGGTGACGCAGCAGGCGACCGACAGCGCGGCGAAGTTCGCGAGCGGGGCGACCACGGTGCTCGGGGTCTTCGGTAACGGGATCGCGGGACTGATGGATCTCGCCAAGTTCGTCGCGCCGAGCCAGAAGGCGATCGACGACTTCGCCTACGCGGTCGGGCACCTGGTGGAGCGCTTCGCCAACGCCGCCCGGATGATCGGCGAGCAGGGCGTCGTCGAGGCGGGCAAGTTCGGCACCGCCGCCAAACTCGCCGTGGACACGATCAAGGTCGGTCTGGAAACGTTCACGCTCTTCAAGAAGATGGTCGTCCCGTCCGCTGAGGCAATCGACACCCTCGTGGCCGGGGTGACCTACGTGGTCGGTCGGTTCCGCGACATGGCCAACGCGATGGGGCACGATGCGCTGACCAAGGCCCAGGCGTTCGGCACGGCGGTGGAGCACACCGCCAAGAGCATCCAGGCCGCGATCGGCACGTTCAAGAGCCTCACCGAGCCGCCGTTCAAGGGCGCGCTGACGAAAATCATGACCGAGTTCAACGGGGATTTCGATCAGTCGCTCGCCATGATGATCGAGGCACATGGCAAGGCCGCGCAGTTCGAGACCGAAGCGCGCATGTACAAAGAGGCCATGCTGAACGCGGCGACCTCGATCGCGGCGGGGAACGCCGCGCTCGCCAACGCCGCGCTACCGGGCAACAGCCTCGGGCGCGATATGAAAGCGGCGGGGCAGAACCTGGGCAACGCCTTGCACGATGCGGTGCGCGACACGTTGCAGATCAAGTCGCCGTCGCAGGTGATGGTCGCGGTCGGGCAGCAGGTCGTCGCCGGACTCGTCGGCGGCATGAGCAGCACCCAGCAGGCCGCGGTCGCCAAGGCGGCGGCGCTCGCCAAGGCGGTTGCGGACGCGGTGATCGTCACGCTCACGTCGCTGCGGGCGCTCGGCAACCTCAACAGCGCCGCCCTGCCCTCGGGTGATCAGGTGGGTGCATTCCTCGCCTCGACCATGCAGGTCGTCAACGCGGTGGCGGCAGCGGCGAGCGCCATGAACGGCAAGGCGCTGGATGCCGCCGTGAAGTTCGCCGAGGGTGCGGGGAAAGTGCTCGGCTTCGTGGGTAGCGCCGTGACCGCGCTCACCGGCCTCGCCGCGCTGACACCGCCCGCCGCGTCCGCGATCTATGCGTTCGACAAGACGCTGCGCCTGCTGGTCAACGACTTCGCGCTCACCGCCGAACAGGTCGGCACCGAGATGCTGGGGCTGGCGACCACGTTCTCGACCGGGGCGGGCGCGGTGGCGGACGCGGTGGGCAAGGGCGTGGCCGGACTGACCAAACTCGCCAGCTACGTCGATCCGGCCCCCGCCGCGATCTACGCGCTGGGGAAGACGCTGCGCCTCGCCATCCAGGACTTCGCCGCGCTCGCCGCGCTCGTCGGGAAGGACATGCTGGCCGAGGCCACGTCGTTGGCCGCCGGCGCGGGCAAGGTGGCCGATACAGTCGGTAAGGGGGTCGCGGGACTCGGCAAGCTCGTCGATTACGTCGCCCCGCCCGCTGCGGCGGTCTATGCGCTCGGCAAGACGCTCCGCCTTCTCGTGGCCGACTTCGCCGCGCTCGCCGATCTGCTCGGCAACGACGCAATCGCCAGCGCGGGGCGTTTCGCGGATAGCGCTGGCAAGGTCGTCGGGATCATCGGGAACGCGGTCGACGGCTTCACCAAACTCGCCGCCTACAAGGGGATCGACAATACGCTGATCGGCCCGTTCGTGGAGACGGTGCGGACCCTCATCACGGCGATCGGGCAGGTGGCGGCACAGTTCACCACCGAGGGGCTGACGCTGGCGGGGCGGTTCGCCGATACGGCAGCAAAGGCCGTCGGCATCCTGAGTAACGGCGTGGACGGCTTCACGAAGCTGCGCGACTACAAGGGCGTGGGCGACGCGGCGATCGCTGCATTCGTCGCCACGGTGACGACGTTCCTGCGGGGCATCACGCAGGTGAGCACGCAATTCAGCGTGGAAGGGCTCGCTCTCGCGGGTAAATTCGCCGAAACGGCGGGCAAAGTCGTGGCGCTCCTGGGCAACGGGGTCGCGGGCTTCGCGGCGCTGGCCAAGTTCGTCGCGCCGAGCGATGCGAGTATCGGCGTGTTCCTCAACAGCATCGCTACGCTAACCGCGACGCTGGTCAACGCGCTGCCGCGTTACGGCGCAGACCAACTGACGGCGGCGGGACAGTTCGCCGACACGGCGAGCAAGGTCGTGGGCTTGCTCGCCTCGGGGGTCGCGGGCTTCGCCGAACTGGCGAAATTCACGACGCCCACCAGCGCCTCTATCGGCGAGTTCATTCGCGTCCTGACCGACATCACTAGCCGGTTTACGTGGTACGCCCCGATCTTCGCCGCCGGGCAATTGGCGGCGGCGCAGCTTTTCGCGGATACGGCAAGCAAGGTGGTCGGGATGATCGGGAATGGCGTGGCGGGATTCGCGGCGCTCGCGGGTTTCGTCGCGCCGAGCGATGCGGCGATCGCCGAGTTCGTCCGCGTCCTGACGGACATCACGAGCCGCCTGGCCTACTACATCCCCCAATTCGCGACCGGGCAACTGGCGGCGGCGGGCCTCTTCGCGGAGACGGCGGGCAAGGTGGCGGCGATCATCGGCACCGGGGTGGCGGGATTCGCGGCGCTGGCGGGCTTCGTGGCCCCGAGCAATCAGGCGATCGCCGAGTTCGTGCGCGTCCTGACCGACATCACCAGCCGGGTCGCGTGGTACATGCCGACCTTCGCGACGGGGCAACTCGCGGCGGCGCAACTCTTCGCGGAGACGGCCGGGAAAGTCACCGCGATCATCGGGGCCGGCGTGAAGGGCTTCGACGCCCTCGCCGACTTCCGCGCCCCCACGACCCGCACGCTGGACGAGTTCGCGTGGTCGGTCGGGCAGATCGTGGCGCGGCTCGTCAACGTCGCCGGGTGGTTCAATGCCAACGGCGTGACGGCGGCGGGCGCGTTCGCGGACAGCGCCGGGAAAATCCTGGCGATCGTCGGCTCCGGCGTGCAGGGGCTGACCTCCCTGTTCTCGTTCGTCGCGCCGGGCCTGGGCGCGCTGGACGCGTTCGCGGGTGCGGTGCGGGGCATGGTGGCGCGCTTCGCCTGGATCGCGGGGACGCTCTCCGGGGACGGCGTGAAGGCGGCGGCGGAGTTCGGCGCGGCGACCGGGACGATCTTCGGGGCGTTGCAGTCCGCGACCGGCTTTTTCAAGAGCCTCAACGGGCTGCTGCTGCCCGACCGGGCGGGGATCGACCGGCTCCTCGCCCCGATCATCAATACGCTGGTGGCGGTGACGAGCGCGGCGCAGCAGATCGGGGCGGGCGGACTGGCGGCGGCGACGGCGTTCTCCACGGCGGTCTCCGCCGTCTTCGGGGCGCTCAACGCCGCAAAGCCCGCCGTGGCCGGGATGGTGCCGCCCGGCCTGGGCGGCGGCGGGGGCGGCGGCGGTGGGGGTGCGGGCGGGATCACGGTGGTATTCAATCAGAACGCACCGATTTACGGCGTCGCCGATTTGCAGAACGCGATCGTGAGCGGCGTGATCGAGGCGAAGCGACGGGGGAGGTTGTAGGCCATGCCCCAGATCAACGCCTATATCAACTGGTCCGATTCCACTACCTACCTGGGAGCCGGGGAGGACGTGACCGCGCGCGTCCTTGCCGAGCGGGGCATGACGATGGAGCGCGGGCGCGACCAGCTCCGCGCGCTCGCCCCGCCGATGGCCGGGAAGCTCGATTTCGCGCTCGACAATCGCAGCCGGGACTACTCGACCGAGAACGCGGCCTCGCCGCTCGCCGCGCAACTCCGCCCCGGCCATCGCGTGCGCGTGACCGCGACGGCGGCGGGCGGCACCACCTACACGCTCGCCACGGCGCTCCTGGACGACCTGCCGCAGGAACCGGCGCTCGGCGCGCGGTCGGTCGGCGTGCCCTGCCTGGGGATGCTCTCGCGCCTCGCGGGGCAGTCCGTCACCACGGCGGTCTACCAGGGGATCACGACCGACGTGGCGATCCACGCGATCCTCGACGCGGTCGGCTGGCCCGCCGCCGAGCGCGCGATCCAGACCGGGGCGACGATCCTGGCGTGGTGGTGGCTGGAGGGGGTGGACGCCTTCCAGGCGCTGCGGGCGCTCCTCAACACCGAGGGGCCGGGCGCGGCGCTCTACGAGCGCGGGGACGGTTTCCTGGTGTTCGAGGATCGGCACTACCGCATCCTCACCGCGCGGGCGAATACCTCGCAGGCGACGATCCGGGACAGCGGGGCGTCGCCGTGGCACGGCGGGCCGTTCGCGCTCGCGCCGAACCTGAAGAACGTGATCAACCGGGCGGAGTTGCCGGTGAAGCTCCGCACGCCGCAACCGCTCGCGCAGGTGTGGGCGCTCGGCGCGAACCTGATCCTCGCGGCGAACACGACGACGCGGTTGATCGTGCGCGACGCGGGCGGCGAGCCGTTCATCGAGGCGCTCGTGCCGCAACTCGGCCCCGATTACACGCTGCTCGCGGGGACGGTGACGCTGACCCTCGACCGGACCTCGGGGCGCGTGGCGACGCTGACGCTGGTGGCGGGGGCGGGCGGGGCGACGATCACGGCGTTGCAGCTGCGGGCGCGGCGGCTCGTCGCCACGGAGGTGCGCGTCTACAACACCGTGGACACCAGCGCGAGTCGGGCGAAGTACGGGGTGCGGACGTGGGCGGCGGAGACCTGGCCGGAGATCGACCTGCTGATGGCGCAGGATCTCGCGAATGGGATCGTCAACCTCTACCAGGAGCCGCGCGCCTCCGCGACGATCACCGTGCCGGGCGACGACGCGGCGATGCTGGCGCAGTGCCTCGCGCGCGAGGTGAGCGACCGGATCACGGTGACGGAGGCGCAGAGCGGGCTGAACACGGCGATGACGATCGAGCGGATCGCGCACGCGATCGGGGTGCGCGGGCGGATCGTGACGACGTTCGGCCTCGAAAAAGCCGGGGCAGCGGTGCCCTACTCGATCTGGGATAGCAGCAATTTCGATACTGCGGTTTGGGGCTTCTAGGAGGATGAGCGATGCCGTGGACACCACCGACGACGATCGTGGCGGGGCAGGTGCTGACCGCCGCGTATGGCAACGCCAATATCCGCGACAACAACGCCTACCTGAAGGGCGTTATCGACGGGACGGGGACCGACCGGATCCCGAGCCGCGCGCTGGGGCTGGCGAGCGCGCGCCGGTCGCAGGGTCAGGTCGTGAGTGTCCCCAATAACACCTACACGCCGCTCTATTTCGACACCGTGGACGGGGATTCCGGCGGGCTGACGAGCGCGTTCACCGACCGCCTGACGATCCCCGTCGCCGGGTGGTACGACTTCGGCGCGACCCTGCTCTGGTACATCAACAGCGTCGGGCAGCGCCACGTGGAGATCACCCTCAATGGCACCGCGCCCGGCGCGGTGGCCCAAGATCGCAGGCTGGCGGTCGGCGACAGTCAGCGCACGACTAATCTGGCGCTCGGCTATCGCTATTTCTTGGTGGGCGACATCCTCCGCGTCTTCTGCTCGCAGACGAGCGGCGGGGCGTTGTCGCTCGACGTGGGGGCGTACGCGTCGGCATTCTGGGCGACGCAATATCGCGACGCCAGTTAGGAGTTTCCCGATGAGCAAGACGCTGCAATACACGAGGCCGAACCGCCTCGACGCCTTGCAGGACCAGTTGTGGGCGGCGGGGATCAGGCCGGAGCGTGTGACGGGGCTGGGCGACAGTATCACGATCGTCGTGCCGGACGGCGCGGACGTGGCGGCGGTGCAGGCCGTGGTGGGCGCGCACAATCCGACGGCGCTCGACGCGGCGGAGAAGGTGGCGGCGGCACAGGAGTCGACCACCCGGGCGGGGGTACAGGCGCTGACGACCGCGTTCCTCGCCGGGACCGACCTGACCGTGCCGCAACTCAATCAGGTGATCCGCTGGCTCGTGCGCCAACGGCTCGCGCAAGGGGGCTGACGATGCGCTACCAGATCGCGGACGGGAGGGAGGTGCGGGCATGCGGCATCGTCTGACAGCACGACGGTCACGACTCCGCGCGCGGGTGCATTACCTGTGGTACGACGCCGACCCCGCGCCGATCGAACTCCTCACCGCCGCGCTCTCGCTCGGCACCGGCCTGGCGTTGCTCTGGCCGGAAAGCGTGCTTTTGAACGTACCGCGTCCGTCGTGGACCTGGGGGCTGCTAGCGCTCGTGGCGGGACTCCTGAAATTCGCGGGCGTCATCAACGAGTGGCGGTGGGGGCGCATGGTGGGGCTGATCGCGGGCGCGGGATTCTGGTGCGCGTTCGCCCTGATCTACGGCGTCCCGGCAAACACGCCGATCTGGGTGACCTACATAACCCTCATGCTGGTGCAGGTGTGGGCGCTAAAACGAGTCGTGAGGCCATGAAGGGGGTGCGGCGGTGACAGCGGACGAGTTGACCAAACTCGCCGGGGTACTCGGCGTGTTCGTCTCGGCGCTGCTCGGCATCCTGACCTGGCGGGAGAACCAGCGCAAGGGCGTGCGCGAGACGACGCAGCAACGTACCGACCGCGAGGCGACGGAGCGGGAAGGTGACCTCAAACGCTATGACGAAGGCATGTGGAAACGCCAGGACGACATGGCGAAAACCATCGAACGCCTCGAAACACGCGTCGAGTCGTTGGAGACGCGCCTCCAAGCCGAGCAGGTCACCACGATCCAACTCCGCGCCGATCTGGCGGTGGCGAACGGGACGATCCGCGACCTCACGACACAGAATCAGCGTCAGGTGGAGGGATTGACCCGCCTGCGCTCGCAGATAACCGCGCTACAGGGTAAGGGCTATCGCGGCCCGGTGGAAGATGAAGACGATGGAGGGAGGGAAGCATGATTAGTTGCGGCATGGACTACGCGAGTTGGCAGGGACGACCGGACTTTCCCAAACTGGCGGGCGAGGGGATCACCTTCGCCATCACGAAGGTGACGGGCGAAGGGAACTACGTCAACCCCTACTGGCATGACAACACCCTAGCCGCGCGTCTCGCCCAGGTCATCACCGGCTTCTACGACTGGGTGGAGCCGCAGGGGTGGGCGAACGACGGCGACGGGACCGCCTCGGCGCACGACTACGCGAGCGTGATCGCCCCAGCACTGCGACCGGGCGACCTTGTGTGCGTGGACTTCGAGACGCCGCAATGGAAGGACGGCCCGCTAGGCACGAATATCGAGTCGGCGTTCAAGGCGTATATGTTCGGCCTGAAAGACACGCTCGTCGCGCCGATCATCCTCTACACCGGCCCCTACTTCCTCGACGAGACGGGCGCGAGGAATTGGACCTGGCTGAGCGAGGCGAATGGTTTCTATCTCTGGGAGGCCGCGCCGGGAAGCGGGATGCTGCCGGACGATGCGGGGTGGCTCGGCGTCGAGCGCCCGTTCACGCAGCCCGCCATTCTGCATCAGCACCAGTGGTACGCGACGAGCGACGCGGTGGTGGGGCAGTTCGACCGCGATCGCTTCAACGGGAGCGCCGCCGACCTGGCGCGTTACGGCATCCCGAACCATGACATCTCGAAGAAGGCACCGCTCGATCCGATTGGCACGATAGCGGACGTATTGGCACAGATAGGGGGCGACGTGAAAGAACCGGCGGAGGGCAAGTACACCGCGTACATCAACCAGGACGGGGCCGCCATCGTGGTACTCAACTTTGGCGGCAAGACCGGCAAGATCGCGGGGGTGGCGATCAAGGATGTGGGTGTCACGGTGGAGAGCGCGACCGAACCGGGCGTGCTGGAAGATCGCTCGTTCAAGGACGAAGAGGCGCAGCCGTGGAACGAAAGGCGGGCATCGTGAGTACCATCAATGGTGACATTCGCATCGACCCTAACCAGGGCGGCAGGCACGCGGGCGCGTTCAAGGATGGCCAGTACATCCGTGCGCTTGTTGCGGCACCGGGCAACGTGGTTCGTGTCGTCACGGTGGAGGGACAGACGCTCTACGAGGAGCATGGTATCCCGTCCGCCTTCGCGGTCCAGACGATCAGCGCCGAACGCAGCAGTTTCAGCGGCAAGCTGGTGCTGATCTTAGGAGGGTTTTCGCCGGACAGCAGCGACAGCCGCACGTTGATCCTGACGACCGACTATGACGTTTCGCCACCCGTTTACTGAGGAGGACACCCCATGACCAACGCCACACCGACGACCGCGACCGCAGCCGTGATCGCCGCGCTCTCCCTGCTGATCTCTTCGGGCCTGCTGGGGGCCGTGTTCGTCTACTTCCGTCGCCTAGTGGATGCGCGGATCGGGGCGACCCACACCGCGCAGGCGATCGCCATCACCGGCGAGGCCGTCCGCGCCGCCGAGCAGATCGGCAGGACACACGGCCTCGACCCGCAGGCGAAGTACCGCGAGGCGACCGAGCGCGCCGTCGCCCTCCTGCGCGAGCACGGAATCACGCTCAGCGCCGACCAGATGCGGACGTTTATCGAGGGCGCGGTGACGCAGATCAAGCAGGCCAACGGCGCGCCGATGCCCGGCGTGGTGCTGACCGGCGATAGCCCGACCGTCAACGCCGCGTCCCCGGTGCCGAGCGGCCCGTCGCCGGAGCAGATCATCGCGGCGATCACCACGGCGATCGCGGCGGTCTACCCGGTCGCGGGATCGGGCGGCGACACACCCATCACCGTGGCCGCTGTCGGGTCGCTCGGCATGCCGACGCCCGCGCCATAAGCCGCCCTCGGAGCCACACGCCGAGGGCGGGCTCCTCCTCCATAGCCGTCGCAAGACGGCACACCTTCCTCCCTCCTCGCCCCTGCCCCGGCGCTGATTGGCAGCGTCGGGGCTTCCCCTTTGGCTGGCGGTGCGCTATCATCGCTGTAGGCGCGCGAGCGCTTCGGGGGTAGTTCAGCAGGAGAACACCGGGGTGAACCCGGAGGAGTGGGGTGCAAGTCCCTGGCCCCGAGCCAGCCGGGACCGGCGGATACGTCCGCTGGCATGCGAAGCGGTCCCGCCACCCGCCGTACCGGGTCAAGGGGGTGGCACAGGCCGGGGTAGGCTGGAAATACGCCCGAGGCGCTTGAATACCAGCCGGTCGTCCTACCCGAGTATGCAGGCCGCTCGGCACCCCGAAGGCTTCACCAGCGCCCTGCGCGCCTCGTGCGCGCGGGGCGCTTCGTTGTGTCCGCTCGGCGGCGTGCAAAAGCTGGGCGGGCCATTTCGGCTACAAACGCAATAGGCGAGGATCCAACTCACCGGCAACTCGACCAGATCGACCGAAGTGCCGAACTCGTAGGGGCCGTCGGGGCGGATCACGTCGCCGACACGGCACCAATAGGGCAAGAAATCGTGGCCCATCAGCGAACTCTCGTAGCGGAAGCCGTACTCCAGCAGCAGCCCGATCGTGTGCGGGCTGTTGTCCCAGGCGGGCGAGCGATAACCGACCGGGCGGGTGCCGGTCACCCGTTCGAGCGCCGCCAAGCCCCGTTCCAGGATCGCCCGCTCCTCCTCGCGCGAAGCGAGCGACACCGGGTTCTCGTGCAAATAGCCATGATGCCCGACCTCGTGCCCCGCCGCCACGATCGCGCGGACACTCTCCGGGTAGGTATCGGCGGTGTGGCCCGGCACGAAGAAGGTGGCCGGGATCCCTTCGCGGTCCAGCAATTTCAGGATCCGCTCGACGCCCACCGGGCCGAATTCGCCGCGCGAGATCATGCTCGGCGAGGTCGCCCCCAGCGGGCCGATCCAGAGGGAGATCGCGTCGAAGTCGAACGTCAGGCAAACTGTTGCACGCATCTTGCATACTCCATAGACGTATCCGGCCACCACGAGCCCGCTGCGTGGCGTGCCCCACGCCACCTGGCGCGGATGGTGCCTCACCCATTCGTACCATACCACCCATCAACTAGTGGGTCAGGCAGCATATAGTTGCTGATGAGGGTCTGGTAGGGGAGACTGGTGCCAGGGAGGGAGGTGGCGATGGCACCACGGCAGCAGGAAGGCGTACGGGCGCTGACGGAGGCGGAACGGG
>JAABUJ010001085.1_pt1 | contig 42781 bp, 27 predicted proteins | sample 5559131 | NCBI WGS metagenome assembly JAABUJ01 (sample SAMN10711875, study PRJNA513366) | rock metagenome | isolation source: Antarctica rocks | place: Antarctica: Victoria Land, Mt New Zealand nord | collected 2016-01-07 | reverse complement strand
TACGAGGCCAGGCCTACGCCCTCCCATCCAACGAAGAGCAGCAGGAAGCTCGACGACAAGACCAGCACCAGCATAAAAAACATGAACAGGTTGAGGTAGGCGAAGAAGCGCCAGAATCCATCCTCATGCGCCATGTACCCGGCTGAGTAGAGGTGAATCAGAAAGCCCACGCCCGTAACTACCGCGAGCATGATCAGGGTGAGGTGATCGACCGTAAATGCAAAGTTAACCTGGAAGCCGGTAATGGCAATCCACGGACGCGAGACCACTCCGATCGCTAGCGGTGAGCGTGTCTGGAGCATCGTCGCCCAGAGCCACGCAACCATTGCGGCGGGAACGGCAGTGAAGAACAAAGCAATCCCTGTGACCGCAGCCCGCGGCAGCTTGCGCCCGATCGTCCCGTTGAGCAGGAAGCCGGTGAAGGGAAGCAGCGGAATGTACCAGAGAAGCGATGAAGGCATTGTGGTGTGGGTTCCGGTTATCGGTTGAGCAGGTTGATCTGGTCGACGTTCAAGGTCTTGCGGGTGCGGAAGATGGCAATGATGATGGCGAATCCGACCGCGGCTTCAGCGGCTGCGACGACCATCACAAAAAATACGAAGATCTGGCCCGATACCACGCCCCAGCGATGAGCGAAGGCTACAAAAGTAAGGTTCACCGCGTTCAACATCAACTCAATCGACATGAAGACGGAGATGACATTCCGTTTGATCAGGAACGCAGCAATGCCGATCGAGAAGAGAATGGCCGCGAGGATCAGGTAGGCGGCTAAGGGAACCTGCATCTACTGTTCCTCCTTGCGGGCCAGGACGACCGCACCCAGGATCGCGACGAGAATCAGGATGCTGGTCACTTCAAACGGCAGCAGCAGGCGCGTAAATAGTTCGCCGCTGATCGCTTCCAGGTTGTTGATCAAATCAAGTGTACCGCCCAGGTGCGCGTAGCCGATGTACTTGCTATCGGACAAGAACACGAAGCTAAGCAGACAGAAAACTGCCGTTGCGCCTGGAATGCCGGCCAAGTAGGCTGCACGACTGCCTGTGGTCTTTTCTTCCACGCCTGCGTTGAGCAGCATGATGACGAAGACGAACAGCACCATGATGGCGCCCGAGTAGACAATTACCTGCGCGGCGGCCAGAAACTCCGCGCCCAGCGACCAGTAGAGGATGGCCAGAGACATCATGACAACGACCAGCGACAGCGCCGAGTTGATTGGGTGCTTTTGCAAGAGCAGATTCAGTGCACCTGCAATGGCGAGCGCGGCGAAGATGATGAAGAGGGCGAGTTGCATGGGAGGGACGGACTCTCCGGGCGCACAGCAGTGCTGGGGTTCCTGTTGATTGTAAAGCAGGTTTGCGCGGCGCGGAGAGTACGCGTGTCGTGTCGTCACGCACATGCGACGGAATCGTTTATAGAGGCGAACGAGCTAACGCGAAGTGCCGGGTCGCGCGGTCTGGTGCATGAAGTCGACCAGGTATTGCTTCCACACAGCGGCGTGGGTGTGGGTGCCATGTCCGAAAGTCGCGTCGCTGGTGGGGATCAGGATGAAGTGCGCATGCGGAATCTTGTTGGCCAGCTCCGGCGCGAGACCCAGGTGGGGTGGGTTGATGTAGTCATCGGCGGAGTTGATCCAGAGGACCGGGGCCGAGATTGAACTGAGGCGGGGCTCCGGGTTGTAGTCGCGGCTGGCGTCGAAGTAGTAGATCAGATCGTTGGCGTCGGTGTGAGCGGTTGCGCGGGCGAGGTAGTTGTCCACGTAGGCCTCGGCGGCGGCGCGTGTGGGTGCGGCTTTCTGCATCTGCCGCGCGCTTGAGCCCATCACGACAAGCATCTCGCTGGCCGTGCGCAGACCTTCTACGGGCTCGTGCGTGTAGTTGCCGTGCTGCCACGCGGGATCACGCTCGACGTTCTCGATGGCCATGTAGCGCATGATGCGGTTGCGGCCGGCGATCTCGGTTGGGAGACAGGCGAAGGGCGCGAGCGCGTCTGAGAAAGTGGGATACGTTTCGCCCCAGACGAAGGCCTGCATGCAGCCCATCGAAGTGCCCAGAATCAGCCGAAGATGATCGACGTGGAGTCCATCAAGCAGCATCTGGTGCTGCGAGGCGACCATGTCGTCGTAGGTATAGTGCGGGAAGCGCATGCGCAGACCGTCGGAGGGCTTCGACGACACGCCATGGCCGATGTCGTCCGGCAGGATCAAGAAATAGCGAGTAATGTCGAACGGTTGACCTGGCCCGAAGAGGACATTCGAGAAGACGGGATTGAGGAGCGAGTGAGCGTCGCCGCCCGTGCCGTGGAGGAGGAGGATGGCGTTGTCGACGTGTCCGGCCTGATCGTGATGGGGAGAGCCGAGAGTGAGGTAGTGAAGGTGCAGCTTGGCCAGGGTCTCGCCGGAGCGGAAATGGAAGTTGGGAATGTCGTACGCGCCATCGTGAGTAGGCCAGCTGACGGCCGTAGGCGTGGCGGCCGCAGCAGGTGTGGACATGGTCTGGGCGGTGCTGGTTGCGGTTGCGGCGATCAGTGCGAGGGCTGCGAAAATCTTACGGAGCATGGACGAAGTATATGACGGTCCGGATACTCATGCGCCGCAGATCAGTAGGGCCTAGAAGTGTGATGGGCAGAGCGTAAACCGCCGGTTACGTAGGTTCCGGTCGGGATATGGCCAGCGGAGAATAATCTCATCGAACGCCGAACACTTCGGGTAGACTTTGTCGCGGATATGAAGTCATGAGCAGACTCTTTTGCATCTTCGCGGCGTTCTGGTTAGCCACTACGGTGATGACGGCCCAGGTTCCGGACGTGGCCAAAGAATTCGGTTCCGTAGACGGACATCTGACTTGTAGCGATGGCAATCGAGGGCGAACGGGGTGAAGGGAAGGGCGAGGGGCTTGGGAGGCCCCTCGGCTGACAGCCGACGCCTATTTCATCGCGGCAGTTTGGGCTGGGGTTTCGATGGCTTCGCTGGGGGTGGCCAGGGTGAGGGTATCTTGAAGGGGCTGGGCTGGGGTTACGGCTGGTTCCTCCTTGGCTGTCGAGATGGCCAGGATGCGGATGTCGGGATTGGAGGGCAGGGTGAGGGTCTTGGCTCCGGCGGGGGCGTCCAGGGCATAGACGAAGAGATAGCTATAGGCGTACGGCTGATTCAGACCCTCGGGGGTGTGGTGGTGAGAGGCGTACCAGGCGAGCGTGGCCGGCTTGATGTAGCCGGTGCGTAGGCCCAGGTAATCTTCTGGGTACTTGGGGGACCAGTCGGGTGAGCCGGAATTTGTGAGATCCCACGTGGCGTGAGTGGCGGAGGTGGCCCAGTCCTTGCGGAGGGCGACCTGGTGCTCTGGAGTGCCGCGGCGCCCGCCTTCAGTGACGGAGTCAGGACGGGGCTTCCAAAGGCGCGTGTCCCACTGGCCGATGAAGCCGCCCCAATCCTCGATGGTGAGCTTAGTGGCTTGCTGGCCGACTTTGAAGGTGGCCTGCTGATCCCCGTTGTCGGAAGCGGCGACAATGTAGACCTTGTTGAAGTCGCCAGAGGGAAGGTCGATGGTCTGGCCCTTGGTGGTGACGGCGTCAGGCTTGCCGGATCCACCAGGGGCAAGCTTGAAATCGACTCCGTTGACGGCGAGTTGGCTCGGCAGCATTTCGGCAGGCAGGGCGTTGCCCTTTCCGTCGAAGCCGTTTGTGGACTTGGTGTCGTCCTTGCTGGCTGCGGCGAGGTCGTACTTGAGGGTAACGGGAAGGGAAGTGATAGCTGCTTCTTTCGCCGGGGCTGTGCCGAGCTTCAGGGCGAAGGTCTTGGGCTGGTAGGCAGTGAAGGAGGTCTCCAGAGCGCCTGCCGTGACAGTCGCGGCTGGTGCACCGTCAAGTGGAAGCTCCTGGCCGTTGACTTGCCGCGCCGACTCAATGGGGCCAGCGAATTTGATGTGGACGGATGAGGCTGGCTGTCCATGGAGTTCAACCAGACGGACGATGATCTCGTCGCTGATCTCGGACTTTTTGAGCGCGAGGATGCGGACGGCGGGGTTGTCAACCGAGACCAGCGAGAAGCTATGGCCGAGGGAGCCCGGGTGCTTGGCGGTGTCGAAGGCGATCAGCGGAGTGCTGAGCCGGTAGGCCTGCCAGTCGGTCTGCTCCTTACGCCAGTCCCCGGAGTGGCCAGCGAGGCCGAAGAGGATTTCGTGATGGCCCCAATCCTGGTTGAGCTGGTCGGTGTAGGCGCCCTTCATCCCGGAAGCGCCACCTGGAGAGCGTAGAAGGGTAAGGCGGATGGTGTTAGCGTCACGCTTGTCAGAGCCGTTTTTTACGTCCGTAAGGATGGTTGCGCCGTAAGAGCCGGACTCGTCGGTCTGATCGACCCAGTGATGCGACGCGACCTCGAACTGGCGATCGAAGGCGGCGGGGCGCTGGATCGTGCCGACCTCCCAGTTATAGGTGGCCAGCTTATTAGCGGAGCTCAGGGGGAACACGGCCTTCAGGTTGGCCGAGAGGGTGCGCCAATCGACTGATTCGCCAAATTCCACGCGATTGCCGGCGTCGCCTGCGGAGAGACGAACGGTCTGCGTGAATTTGGAACCTTCGGATTGGCGGCTGACCTCGACAGCTACACGGACAGGACCATTCTCAACCACCCGGATCTTGGCTGGGCCGGCCACGTAGGCGCGGGGAGCGGCCTGCTCCTGGTCGAAGTCCATGTTCCAGGCAGGCCAGTATCGGGGCGCGTCATTCGAGATCGCCAGTCGCATGGGAGCAGCTAACAGCTCTTTGTTGATGGACTTGTCAAAGATGCTGGTGACGTCGCCCTCGGGAGCAAGGGTTACTCGGTAGCGCGCATTCTCAAGCATGGTAGGGCTGACTTTGAGTTCAGCGGAGGGGGCGGACTCCTTGCCGCCGCCGCGAACGTCATATACGGCATAGCCGACCGAGGGAGTTTTGGCCAGGAAGAGGAGCTTGCCGTTCTCGACCTGGGCAGGAACTTGCTGACCGTCTGGACCGAAGACCTCAACCACCTTGGAGGGGATGGGAAGCGCGGCTTCGACTACGTCCTGACGCTCGATGTTAAGCGGGTTATAGACGATTAGCGGTGTGCCTGTGACCTGGGTATCGAGGACCGAAGCTACGGATTGGGTGGCGCTGGTGAGCACGTCAGCGAACTGGTTGGAGGCGATGACATCGTCGTTCTGCGCGAACTCGTAGGCGCGAGGGGTCGCGGTGCCGGCTCCGGTGTCGTGGAACTGGCCGCCCATAACCAGTGTCCAGGCATTATTGAGGCGCTCCTGCGGGTAGGGCTGGCCGCCCATCCACGAGGCGGCGACGGAAGCCTTTTCGGCTGCGTCGGCGAGGAGCTCGTTTTTGCGATTCCAGCGTTTGTGGTACGCCTGCGACGTGAGTGAGCCGGCGGAGTGATTGATGAGTTCAAGATCGCCCTGGTAGCTGGGCATTCTGGTCTGCATGTCCGGCTTGATGTCTAAAAACATCTGATCGGCCGTGGAGGAGATCACTTTCACCGGGCCGCCGCCCATCTTGACTGGAGTGCCCTCGGTGACGATGTTTCCGGATGCGCCGGAGGTGCCGGGCATGGGTGTTGTGGGGATGACTGCCTCGCCGCCGGTTACGGTGGCTTCGAGGAGCTTAACGGATTCCTCGTTGGTGGCTCCTCCGATGTCGCCGGTGCCGACGTAATGGTAGTCGGCAAAGACGCCTGTGGCTTTGCCGTCAATGTTGATGCGGGAGACCCAATCCGTGTCAGGGGTGCGGCTCCGGCGCCCAGACGGACCCGGTGGCAGTGCCGTTGGGCTCTTGCTTAGGTCGGAGTCGATGGTGCTGCCGTAGCCGCCGGGGTTCAGGGCAGCGAGGATCTGTTCTCCATCGGGACCTTTCCAGATACCGACGTTGAACGGGATGCCTTCCGGAGTTTTTTCGGGTGAATCAGGGCCGCCGATCAGGGGCGCGGGCTGCCAGGCCGCACTAAGCTTTTGGGTGGAGAAGCCTTTAACGCCCGCGCTGGCGAGGATGGTGGGAAGTGATGCAGGGAAGCCGAAACAGTCCGGCAGCATGTATTCAAAGCTGGCTTTGCCGAACTCCTTCCGGAAATAAGTATTGCCGTAGAGAACCTGGCGGAAGATGGATTCGGCGCTCGGTAAGTTCACATCGCCTTCTTCGACGGAGGACCCGGCAGGAAACCATTGGCCTTTGGCAACATAGCCTTTGAGGCGGGCATAGTCCTGGGGGTAGTACTCCTTCATCAGGCGGTAGCGGTTAGAGCCAGACCAGTTGAAAACGTAATGCGGATACTTATCCATGTAATCGAAGTTGACGCGCATGGTTTTGAGAAGGTATTCGCTGATGACCTGAGGAAACTCCCAGCGCCACTGGGTGTCGAGGTGGGCATAGGGGACCACGTAAAGCGTAGGCTGCTTGGCGATGTCGGGAGCGGTCATGGTCTGGCCTGCGGCGTATTTTGCGGGATTGACCAAGGCAATAACGGCGAGGGCGGCTGGCAGCCATGACTTCTTGGAGGAGGAAATCTCAGAACGGGGCATAGAACCTCGGGTGATGAGGAAACCTAATTAAGAATGCGAGCAAGTTGAGTGGCAGCGGGATTGAAGAGGCGTGTGCGGCCGCTTGGCGGACAAATGAAACTGGCGAGCTTCAAGGACGCGAGTGGGGATGGATGGAGTTGCTATCGCTTCCAACGTAAACAGAGATCATAGTAGGAACCGTGGTGTGGTCTGTCAAGGAAATTTACGATCCGTAAGGGGCTGATTTCAATTGCCGGGGTCGCCCGTATGCCTTGGGCTGCTTGTACCAAGCAACTGGCCCAGATCGCTCTCGGGAAATCGACTTGAACGAAGCCGCTTTGCGGCTGACTCAGGTGCGTGGGCTTTTCGAGGAACACAGGTATTGATCTCGAGCCTGTTACAGAGAAGGAAGTTTCTGTGGCCGGTCTATGCCAAGTCAAGTTGAGGAACTGCTTAGGTTGACTCTTAACGCGGATTGCAGGCCGAGCCCGTTCCGAGCAGAGAGGAACAGGTAACGCAGCCCTACGAATTACTTCTCTGACACTTTTTGCCGACCTGATACTTTCTAATGGGCGGAACGATGACACATTTCTAATGTGCGGCTACACGGCCCTGTTGGTGCAAAGCGATAGTGGTTCTGGCGCAGGTTTGGTGAAGTTCTGTGTCCTTGCTGTCTGGTATTCTCTCGACGCACGATCTATCTTCACCCGACTAAATCTCCGCCGGCAGCAATCTCCCGGCACTTAGCAAAAAGAATGAAGCGTTACGATTCCCTGTTCCGTATTCACGGGAACTTCTGCTCCCTAGTGCACGGAGCATCCCGAGATCATCACCAAACTTCTGCTTGAGTGAACATGGTCAGTGGACATGAGTCGCTAACACCTTGGTATTGCTCACTCCGCCCCGAACAAAGTCGCTGCTGAGCAGAACTTCGAAGCTGTGCAGTGCTCCATCCGGGGCTGTCGCAGCATCGATGACTGGCTTCCAGAGGTGCTCATTCGTGAAGAAGTTCAAAGCGCTGTAGGTTGTACCCGTGGAGCTTCCTTCGATCAGCAGCACGTGCCCATGACCTTGTGAATTATTGACAAAAGCGACTAATGTCATCGCCTTGCTCCCTGGAGCGTCTCTTCGATACTCATATCGTGCCAGCTGACCTGGTTTGGGTGCGCGGTCGGTCACGCTGTAGATATCGGTTCGGAAATCCCAGCCCACCTTGAAATCCAGCAGTGGTTGATAGAGGGTTACCCATGGATTGAAACTTTCAGAACCAATCAGGATGAGGTTATTTTCGTGAGTGTCCGCTATAGCTAAATCGCGCGCGTATCGTACTTCCATCCATATTTCGGTCTGCGGCATGCCGAGATGCTCGGGCACCCGCACGAGCTCGGCAACCAGACGTAGATCCGCCATGGGCGTGACTGAGCGAACGCTAAGCGGCACGTCGTTTGTGGATGGCGGCCCGCTCACCGTTACTTCACGCTGGTAGGTCTGATTAGCATACTGGTCAAGCGAGACAGCCTGCTGCTCCCAGGCGATGTAGGCGTCCAGACTAGCGTCTCCTGGAACAATTAATGTCCGGCGGCCCTCCGTAAAGAGTGCCCTCCAGAGCGCAGTTGGGCCCACGGCCGTCGAATCCGCAGTCGGTGAATGTACAAGGTGCATGGCGAGCGCCGCAAGAAGCGTGGCTGCAAGCAGGGCACAGGCAAGCGAGACTTTGGCGGTTACTGGCCAGCGCCCATGAGATGCCTCCGCATCCTCGGGAGGGAGGTTAGGAGGTGGTGCATGAAAAGCCGAAACGTCCGAAGTGCTTTCCTCCGAGATCGTGGATAGATTTTCGTGTACCGTCTCAGTGACTGGGTTGAAGCGGGCGATGTATCCACCCTTGGGGATACTGATGCAGACTGGATCGTGTTTTCCCTCCTCGCGGTAGTACAAATCGAGCCGAGTGCGCAGGTGCCGGGCCGTCCCACGGACGATCGTATCTTCCCCGGAGTTGAAGCCAGGCGAGCGCTGGAAGACGTGAATGCCGATCTGCTGCTCCGTCAGATCATCGAAGCGGCCTAGAAGCGAGTTTTCGCAGACATAATTGAGGAACAAGCAGAGACGGGGCGCCTTCCCGAACGTTTCGCTGGCGAGAATGCGCTCGACCTCTTCGCGGCAGAGTACGGTGTCGATCCTCATCTGGTTTTCCAGCGTGCTTCTGCCGCCCATGATCGTGTCCTTCTCTCCTTGCTCCAATGCTTTGCGAAGCCGCTGCTTTGCGAACCCGCGATACGGCAATGATGTCAACCAAGGGGAATCGTACATGACAGCAGACATGGCACGAGATACGACCTAATATGTTCCTCGCCCATCCCCGGCTAAGCCTAGCCTTTTGAAGGCAGGACACGGTGTTATCACCGTGTCCGCACCTCATTTCTCATGACACCAGTAGTGGACGCGCCCTAGATTGTGACTGCTCGTAAGAAACCGGATTTGCCGTAGGTTGTTTGAGGCGGCAGGACCGGCGAAGTGCAGCTAAATCAACCTTGCCTTTGTTGCAAAGCATGAGAGGTCTTGTGAATCGACGAACATTTCTGAGCTTGTCCTCGGCTGCAGTCGCCGCAACGCAGGCGCGACCTGCCATGGCGCTTGCCGATAGCCCTGCCAGGCCGAACTTCCTTTTCATAATTGCGGACGACTGGATGTATCGGACGATCGCGGCAATCAACAATCCTGAGGTGCATACGCCGAACATCGACCACCTAGTCGGATCCGGCTGCCACTTCACCCATTGTTTTCACCAGGGAAGCTGGACCGGGGCCGTGTGCGTGGCCAGCCGAACGATGTTGAACACCGGCCTGACCGCCTTCCACGCCAACCGCGCCGATGCAGCCAACACGGCGAGCGATAAACCAGCCTGGGGCCAGACGCTGCGGGAAGCGGGCTACGACACGTTTATCACCGGCAAGTGGCACCTCGATGCGGTGACGTTGCAGCGCTCCTTTTCCGAACAGGGTCCGGTCGCGCCGGGCTTCCTCCCGTCCACGCCCGACGAGTACATCCGGCCGGCCCCGGGAAACCACTGGGACCCGGCGAATCGTTCGCTGTTCGGTCACTGGTTACAGAAGGGCCGGTGGCTCAATCGCAAGGATGACACGATCCAGCACTCGAGCGAACTCTACGCCGACGCCGCGATCGAACATCTGACGCGGAAGGTCCCGAGCCGGAGCAACCCCTTCTTTATGTACGTCGGCTTCAATGCACCGCACGATCCACGCCAGGCGCCGCAGGAATACCTGGATCGCTATCCGGCCGAGAAGATCGCGATTCCGCCTAACTTTCTTCCGCAACATCCGTTCGACCAGGGCATGTACAAAACACGCGACGAACTGCTCGCGCCGTTTCCTCGCACCGAGCACGACGTACAGGTGCACCGGCGGGAGTACTACGCCATCATCTCCCACATGGACGCGCAGGTCGGGCGCATTCTGGCCGCGCTTCAGGCATCTGGACAGGCAGGCAATACCTATGTGATCCTGACTGCCGACCATGGGCTTGCCGTCGGCGAGCACGGATTGATGGGCAAGCAGAACCCATACGAATGCTCCATGCGTATGCCGCTGATCATCGCAGGCCCGGGTATACGCCCAGGGAGCTGCGTGGACGAGATGGTCTACCAGCACTCGATGTATGCGACGACATGCGAACTCGCGGGAGTGCCGATTCCGCCGCATGTAGAGTTTCCGTCGCTTACGCCCATGCTGCGGACGCAGCATCCGCAGCCGGTTCATAATGCGATGTTCGGCTGGCTCACCAACGTGCAGCGTTCCATCCGCACCCGGCAGCACAAGCTGATCTTTTTTCCGCAGATCAATCGCTTTCAGGTCTTCGATCTGGCGAAGGACTCATGGGAGATGCACGATTTGGTCGACGATCCGGCCTATGCCCAGATCAAAGCCGATCTGATCGTACGGCTGAAACAGATGCAACGCGAACTCGGCGACCCGCTTGATATCGACAACCCCAAGAAGAAGGCTGTTGCCTGAAGTGGTTGTGATGTCGCAGCGAGGAGCCAAGGCAGAATCTGCCGGCAGCCCTCACAGCGGCAACAGAGATTGATGACGAAATAACCGAACACTCTGGAGGCGGCGCCAGCCGTAAACACATGAAGCCTACACGATCTCTTATTGCTTCCCGAATCCTGCTCCTTGTTCTGCTGGCGAGCCAGCCGCTGTCTGGGCCAAGCTGCAACCGGCGAGCTGAGCATTACGGTCAATGATCCTTCAAGCGCCATCGTCAAGGATGCCGAGGTGACCATCACTGGAACAGACACCGGTGCCACCGTCCGGGTGATGAAGACCAACGACCGCGGCATCGCGGAGGTGCCGCTGCTGCAGCTGGGCCGCTACGACACACATATCGTGGCGCCGGGTTTCAAAACGATTGACCGCACCGGAGTCACTGTCTCGGTGGGCGATGTCGTATCACTCGACATCCAGCTGACAATGGGTGAATCTACCGATACCGTGACGGTAAGCGGCGAGGCTCCTTTGATTGACGATAAATCGGAGACCATCGCGCAGGTGATCAGCGGCAAGCAGGTCACAGACCTTCCACTGAACGGGCGTAACTACCTGACGGCAGCGAATTACGTGCCTGGAGTTATCCCGACGTCCGCCGGGCGGGACAACTCCTTTTCCGCGTACGGGAATACGGGACTTCAAAACGCGTTTCTGCTGGACGGCTCGCGTAATGTGAACTACCTGCGCGGTCTGGATAATCGTCAGCGAGATATGATAAGGCCACCGCTCGATGCCTTGCGGGAGTTCACGGTGCAGACCAGCAACTTCTCGGCTGAATATGGTGCGGCCGCGGGCGGCGTGGTCAACGCCATCACCAAGAGCGGATCGAATGCCATTCACGGCTCGGCGTACGACTTTTTTCGCAACGACCGCCTGGATGCAATCAACTACTTCGCCGCGAGCAGACCGTTGCTGGTGCGCAACCAGTACGGCGGCTCGCTCGGTGGCCCCATTAAGAAGGACAAGGCCTGGTTCTTCGCGGCCTATGAGGGGATTCATCAACGCGGTGAGATTCCAGGGACAGCCACCGTTCCAACCGCGCTGGAACGTATGGGAGACTTCTCAAAGACGATGAACGCGGCAGGCGCTCTCGTTCCGGTTTACGATCCCGGAACCACACTGGGGGCAGGGGCCGCCGCGACGCGAACGCAGTTTGCCAACAATAGGATTCCTGCCAGTAGACTGAATGCCATCGGACTCGCTCTGGCGCAGTACTACCCGCTTCCGAACGCTCCCTCTCTTGGCCTGAATATCTATCAGCGCAACGCGCCCGAACGTACCGACGCAAAGAACGGCATCGCGCGTGGCGATGTGCAAATCTCAACCAAAGATTCTGCCTTCGCCCGCTATGCACATCAGGTCACTCAGACCTCGAATGAGTCGACCCTGCCCGCGCCAGCCGCAAACCCAGGTATCTCGACCGGTATCTCCAAGGGTATCGGCGTCGGCTACACACGTATTTTTACGCAGTCTGTCGTGAACGAATTCCGTTTTTCCTGGACCACAGTCAGCATCAACTTAGGCGGTACGCAGGCGCGCAACGAGATCATCCCCGGGTCGCTCGATCCGGCCGTCAATACAGGCATCCCGGGCTTCAACGTCTCCAACCTGAGCGGACTCGGAGGCACGGGCCCGTGCTGCACCAGCGCCCCGCTGGCAAAGAGCTCCGGAGTCTTTGACTATGCCGATAATCTTTCGTGGTCGCGTGGCAAACACCAGCTCAAGTTCGGCACGGACATCATCCAGATCCGCCCGCGCACCTTTGCCACCTTGAATGGGCGCGCCGCATTTACCTTTGACGGCGTATTCACGCAGAACCCAAAGGCGCGTGGGGCTTCCGGCAGTCCGCTTGCAGACTTGCTCCTGGGAGATGCCGACAGGCTTACCAGCGGCACTGTGGCTCAGAACGAAGAGCGCAGCCTTGGGCTGGGTTTTTATGCGACGGACCAATGGCAGCTTTCGGAGAATTTGAGCCTCAACTACGGGCTGCGTTACGAATTGGCGACGCCATCCATCGAAACCCAGAACCACCAGGGAAACTTCATTCTTGATCCAGGTCCGCTGTATGGGCAGCTCATCTTCGCCGGCAACCCAGCTCTGCCGCGTGGCCTCCTGTACACCGACACGAACAACATTGCGCCACGGCTTGGCATCGCGTACCGGGTACCCCAAGTGCGGGATCTCACGATTCGCCTCTCATACGGAATTTTTTACGCGCAGGACGAGGGTACGGGCGTTACAAACCGACTTACCAGTAATCCGCCGTTCTTCGGCTACGGCTCCACAACGCTTTCAAGCAACCAACTCAATCCTGCGACGGGCTTTGTGCTTTCGCCCACGGCAACGGTTGCGCGGCCCAACCCTATCCCGGTTTCCAGCTACACGCTCGTGCCGACAGCAACGGCAGCGTTGGTAAGCTGGCCCACGCGCTTTAAGATTCCATACGTCCAGCAGTGGAGCTTGAGTGTGCAGAAGCAGCTGCCGTGGGGTGTGCTCGCAGAGGTCGACTATGTCGGGAATCACGGTTCACAACTGCTTGGCGTAGGCCAGGGAAATCAGCCTACGGTTCTCAATAATACCCCAGTCAACTCCCGCAGGCCTCTCGCCGCCGACACCATTGCGCCAGTCAAGACAGTGGGCAACTGGAACTCAAGCCAGTATGAGGGTCTTTCGGCGAAGTTCGAAAAGCGCTACGACAAAGGGTACTCCTTCCTTAACTCGTTCACCTACGGGCACGCCTTTGACCTCCAGAACCCGGCGCTCGACCTGTGTGACAGCTGCGGCCCGGGAGACACCATACAGGACAACTACAACCGAGCGGTGAACTACGCATCCGCCGATAATGACGTGCGGTTCCGGTACGTGCTGACCGGCATTGTGGAGTCGCCGTTTGGCAGAGGGCGGGCGTTCCTCGGGGACCAGCGGATGGCTTCGGCGATCCTTGGCGGCTGGGCGGTCTCGCCGGTGTACCAGTACCAGACGGGGCTGCCGTTTACGCCGAGCATGAGCTTTGACGCGGCGAACGCCGGTACGGTGACACGGCCGACACAGGTGTGTAACGGCAACGTGGGCGGTGCGGGAACGAAGCAACAATGGTTCAACACGGCTTGCTATGCGAATACCACCCCCCTACACCTTCGGCAACACAGGGCGGAACACGCTGCGCGCACCCGGCCGCAACCAGCTCGACCTCAGCCTGCAGCGCAACTTTGCAATTCGGCAGCTACGAGAGACCAATCTAAACATGCGTTTAGAAGGTTTCAATATCTTCAATCACCCGCAGTTCAACGGCCCGGGCAGCACGTTGGGTAATCCCTTGTACGGGGTCATCTCATCAGCAGGTGCGCCGCGGCAACTTCAACTCGCCGCGCGGTTGACCTTTTAACCGAGAATGCGGGAACCTAAGGACTCCTGTCCTCGCTCGATGACAGAAGTCTTTCGGGTTGGAGGGGGTGCATGGCCCTGATCGTGAATGGAGAATTCGTAGAGGATAGCCGATTTTTCAAGGTATTCGGCCAACTTGGCGGCTTCGAGGTCGATCAAGCGGCCAAAGGCTGGCAGCACGAAGCGGCGAGGCTTCGACACGTGGCGGAGCGCCGTGTACTCAGCCATGTGCTGCTCTGCCAAATGGCTTTGAAGGCAGGATTGAGTGTCTCTGCTGAGGAGGTCAGTGCACGACGAACCCGGCAGTGGGGTACATCAAGCGCATCCGTCTGTGGCATTGCCGTTCAACGCGACCTTGCCAATGACGTGCTAATGGAAAAGTTTTGTCAGTGGCTCTGCCGCCACGAACGCCGCCCATCCCGCGTAGAGGTCGAGCACTATTACACTCGGCATCGCGCTGACTATTTGCTTCCTGAGCGCGTGAAGGTCGCGCATATCGTCTGCAACATCGAATCGCCGGCAGACAAGGAGGGAGCTCGTGCAAGGATCACGCAGGCCGAGCAGGAACTTGTGCAAGGCGCAGTCTTTGCCAAAGTCGCAAGTCGGCACTCAGATTGTGGAGGCAAGGTCATTCTTGGCTGGGTGGCTCGTGGAGTAATGGTGCCGGAGTTTGAGGAGGTCGTTTTTGGGTTGGCGGACGGCGACCGGTCGGCCATCTTCCGTACAGTCTTTGGCTTCCATATTGCAACGGTGCTCGAGCGGAGTGCGGCAGGGACTCAGCCGCTGGAAGAGCTTCGCCCGATACTGGCCCGGCGCATACTCGAAGAGCGCAGGAACCGCGTAATCGAGGCGGTTACAGAGCAGGCGATCCGGACTGCCTCGATTGAAGTTGCTCCGGTCGAAAAGGTGATCGCGTGAAAGCTTCAAAGCCACTTGCCTGTTGTGTTCCAAGCCAGCAACGAGCGCAACGATTGACGGCCTCGATTGAGCATGTAGCGCATCGGCACCGTGTCACGGCCGGTTCCGCAGAGGACATGATCCACCTGCCCGGAGGGTACTTCCTGATGGGCACCGACGATCCGAATGGATTCCCGGCTGACGGCGAAGGTCCCGTGCGCCGCATACTGCTCGATGCATTTCTGATGGATCGCACCCCTGTGACCAACGAAGCCTTCGCGCGCTTTGTCACGTCAACCGGATACAAGACTGAGGCTGAGCGCTTTGGATGGTCTTTCGCCTTCGAAGGCGATCTACCGGAAAGCCTCCATCCGCTGGAAGCCGTGCCTGGTGTGGACTGGTGGAAGCGGGTCGACGGCGCGTGTTGGAATCATCCGGAAGGCCCGAATAGCAATTTGGGCGAGCGTGCGAGTTATCCTGTAGTTCAAGTGTCGTGGAACGATGCTGCGGCGTATGCGGCCTGGGCAGGTAAGCGGCTTCCGACCGAGGCAGAGTGGGAGTATGCGGCACGTGGCGGCTTGGAACAGAAACTTTATCCTTGGGGAAACGAGTTGCTGCCCGACGGCGAACACCGCTGCAACATTTGGCAGGGCACTTTCCCGCACAAGAACACTGCAGAAGACGGGTTCGCCGGCTTGTGTCCTGTGAATGCCTTCCAGGCTAATGGCTTCGGACTTTTTTCAATGACAGGCAACACGTGGGAGTGGTGCGCAGACTGGTTTGATGCTGACTACCATGTCAACGCCACACGCGCAAATCCGGTTGGACCACCAGTCGGAATAGCTCGCGTACTGAAAGGTGGCTCCTACCTTTGCCACAAGTCTTACTGCAACCGGTATCGTGTGGCGGCGCGAAGTTCCAACACACCCGACAGCGGAACCACCAACATGAGCTTCCGGTGTGTTCGGGATGTAGGGGCCTTCGAACTATAAATGGCAAATCGAACAAGGCACATTTCGTTTCATAATCATGAAAGCGGATTGAGCGACGCAGACGTCCATTCATAAATAGTCGGTATCTCCGAATATCGTCAACAGATCCGCATAGAACAACCGGTTATGAGCTGCAAATACGATCCATCGTTTTTGCTCTTCTCACGAGCACCTATCAGGTATTTACTCGGGGCACCTCAACAAACGGGAATTTACGTACGTTTAGACCGTTGGCGGCCTCTCGCAGTTGCAGATGCAGGACACCTTAGTCGGATATTGAATTCAAGACGACTTTAAGACAGATTCTTTCTGTGTGCTCGTCTGTTGGGGAATGTTTCGAACGATTCAGCAGAAACTCCTAACAAGGATGTGCATCCGTAGGCGCAATCCGCCTACTGTTATGCCGGAGGCGGAAAGAGTTAGGCTATCGTGTAACTTAGTTTGGTGGGCCTGGCGCCCCGTCGTCCTGTCGCAATTATCAGGAAGGTCGAACGTGTGAGCTATTTGAGTGTAAGCTGATCGCGGCTGTAGAGTGGCGAAAGTGAGGAACTGAATGACAGATCGTAGATCGTTTCTAAAAGCCGCCGGGAAGGCTTCGGCATTTGCCACTGCAGCGACTCGGCTCCATCCTCTGTTTGCGCAGGCGGCCGCGCCATCACACCGCTCCCCCAATGATCAAATACAGCTTGCACTGATCGGAGCTGGAATCCAAGGGCAAGGGGATACGAAGACCGCACTCCAGGTCCCTGGCGTCAAGCTGGTGGCGGTTGCTGATTGTTACGACGGTCGCCTCGCTCACGCCAAGGAGCTCTGGGGGGCGGATGTTTTTACAACACGGGACTATCGGGAGATTCTCAAGCGAAGCGATGTCGACGCGGTTTTGATCGCAACCCCCGATCACTGGCACAAACAGGCCGCTGTCGATAGTTTGCGCGCAGGGAAAGATGTTTATCTGGAAAAGCCGATGATTCATCTCTATTCGGACGGACCGGAGATCATCCAGGCTGCCAAGGAAAGCAATCGTATTCTGCAAGTCGGAAGCCAAAGAGTAAGTTCCGTAGTCTATGCGAAGGCCAAGGAATTACTTGCAGCCGGAGCTATCGGCAAGCTCAACATGGTAACGGCGCGCTGGGACCGGAACTCGTCAATCGGCGCGTGGAATTATTCGATTCCGCTCGATGCCTCTCCAGAGACGTGCGATTGGCCCCGCTTTGAAGGTTCTGCGGAAAAGATACCCTTCTCCGCAGAACGGTTCTTTCAGTGGCGCAAGTGGAAGGCTTATGGGTCTGGGGTTGCCGGCGATCTGTTTGTACATCTCTTCAGCGGAACACACTTTATTACCGGCGCCCATGGCCCCACGCGGGCGATGGCTACCGGCGGACTCCGCTTCTGGAAAGATGGACGGGACGCAAACGATGTGTTGCTCGCACTGTTTGACTACCCGCAAGGCTTCAACCTGAGTCTTCACGTCAACTTTGTGGACGGCGGCGAAGAAAGCGAAGGCTTCTTGTTTACGGGTTCTGAGGGGCTGATGGAGATCGCACACAACACCGTTACCGTGACGCGTACGCCGCCTGCCACGGAGCCCGGATACACCGTCTCGACGTTCACCAAGGCGATGCAGCGGCAGTACCTCGAGCAGTACCGCAAGAAGTATCCTGTTCAGCATTCGAGTGGAGAACCGCCGCGTGACATCGAAGCATTCACTGCGCCAGCGAATTATTCCGATAGCTACGACCATCTCCGGAACTTTTTCGATTCGGTTCGAAGTCGCAAGCCGGTAGTCGAGGATCCAGTCTTTGGTTTCCGTGCCGCTGGTGCAGCGCTGCTCAGCAATCTGAGTGTCGACCGCGGCACCGTTGTCCACTGGGATCCGGAAACAATGAAGCTGGGCTAGCCATCGACCATCGGAGTACTTATGACACTCGCCTCAAAGGGTTTTGCGGCATCGCTCGCGTTGGTTTGCCTGGTTCCCGTCGGGGCGCAGGCTCAGACTCCGGACAAAGCGACTGAAGTCAGAATGCAGCATCCAGGCAAGGGGCCAGGAGGTAAGGTGCCTATTTCGTTTCTGGCGCATCGGCTGGGCACGGACCATGCTGAAGGCATCTCCCTGCTGGACATGAACGGGGACGGCTTCCCCGACATACTCAGCGGCGCTTACTGGTATCAGAATCCTGGAGCGCAGGGCGGAGAGTGGAAGCAGCACCAGTTCCGTACAGTTGGTATCCACGACGAGTTTGTGAACGACTGCGGAGAATGGATTGTCGATGTCGACCACGACGGATTACCCGACCTGGTCACTACCGGTTGGATCGCCAACGGTCTTTGGTGGTATCGCAATCCCGGCGTTAAGGCGAATGCTGCAGGAACCATGTGGAAGGCCCAAAAGATTACAGACAGCTTCGATACAGAAGGCGGAGTCTTCGCTGATGTCAACGGAGATGGCAAGCCGGATGTGGCGCTGGCCCATTACAACCATTCGGGCATTCTCTGGGTGGATTTCAGCCAGAAGCAGCCCCAAGTTCATCATGTTGGCCAACCCGACCAGGATGGTCACGGTATCGGGATTGCCGACGTCAATGGTGATGGCAAGGCCGACATTCTCGCCCCGCATGGCTGGTTTGAGCAGATTGATGCGAACACCGACAAGTGGACATGGCATGGAGTCTGGGATCTTGGCGATGCGGGCTTTCCAATCCTCGGCTATGACGTGAATGGAGACGGTAAACTCGACATCATCTACGGTCAGGGACACGGCTATGGCCTTTACTGGCTGGAACAGGCGGGTACCCCTGCTCATCCTCTCTGGATTCGCCACACGATCGATGAATCCTTCTCGCAGTCTCATGCGCTCGCGCTGGTCGATTTGAAGGGTGACGGCAAGGTCGAGCTTGTCACGGGCAAGCGTTACCGTGGACATTCCGGCGGTGACCCCGGCTCTTACGATCCGCCCGTTGTGTATGCGTATGAGTTCCCGGATGCGGCTCAGATAGCAGCGGCGCGAACTCACGCGGGCACTCCCCGGCAGACAGTAGGCGGTCTCGCTGGGATGGTCATCGCTGAGCCTTCTGCAGACCCGCCGTTCAGCCGAACCGCACTTTCGGTGAACGGCACGGCCGGAGTGGGAACACAGATTGTTGCTGCCGACCTGGACCACGATGGCGACATCGATTTAGCGGTGGCCGGAAAGCTGGGCGTCCATGTGCTCGAAAATCTTGAAGTGAACCACGTGGGCAAAGAAATCCGCGAGCAGGCCCAACCGCTCAATCGCAAATGGCCCTTTGATGGTGAAGGCAAAGAGGTCCCGCAGGAAGAGGGTCCCGCGGTTCCGAAGTGAATCGCAAACGAAGCGGCTGCCGTCTGAAGGCAGTCGCTTCGTATTGGGCAGTGTGCTATAGCTGATTTTGGGATGGTGTATAGCGTTTCGACTTCAGAAAATACAGTGATCCTTCACTGCGTTCAGGATGACGACCCTACAGGGCTACGCGGTAGAAAAGCCATCCCATTTTGGTTGTCATTTCCGAGGGGAATCTGCGTTTTGTTCCTCTACACCATTTGTGAATCCGCTCTAAGCCTACTACGGTAAAGGCTTCAGCTCGACCGTGCGTCCCGTGCGTGCGGATTCGCGTGCTGCTGTGAGAATCTGCATCACCACCATGTTTGTGTCGAGTGCGGAAAGATCGCCCTTGGGCTGGATCTCTCCGTGGAGTACCGCCGCCAGATAGCCGAGCGAATCCCGCTGCTCTAGTGGCAGCGGCGGAGCAGTTCGTTCCGTCGCGTTGGCTTCACCGCGATACCGAACCTGAACGTGCTCTGGGCCGACAGTCACCAGCGATCCGCCATCTCCATAAACTTCCATGTCCTTGCGGGCAAAGCTCCAGTCCCAGGAGGGCATCAGCACCGCCTGCGTTCCGGGATAGCGCAGAATGACTGTGGCATCATCATCTACGTGCGGATAGACGTTCGGCTTGTCTGTCTGAGTCACGGCGGTGACACTGAGTGGCGCTTCACCCTTCATCATGACGGTTACCAGATCGGCTCCGTAGCAGCCAAAGTCGAAGAGCGCTCCGGCTCCTGCCTGCACTGGATCGGTCAGCCAGGGCAGCCACTCCGGCCCAACGCCAATCTCCTTCGGGCCTTCGTGGCCGTCGTGTACGGTGACCTTGCGTATGTTCCCGAGCTTCCCGTCGCCTGCTTCTTTCAGCGCTTCGCCGTTACTCGAGTACCACGTAGTTTCGTAGTTGACGAGCACTTGCACGTGATGCTCCCGCGCAGCGCTGCGAATGGCGAGGGCGTCCTCCATTGTGGTGGACAGCGGCTTCTCCACCATGGAGGAGATCCCGTGTGCCGCGGCCATCTCAATCACTTTGCGGTGATCCTTGATGGAGGTGTAGACCAGCACGGCATCCGGATGCTGCTCGTTGAGCATCTTCTCCGTATCGGTGTACAGGAGGTTGCTGGCCAGGTGGTAGCGCGTTGCATACTTCTCGGCTAGCGCCTTATCTGGCTCAACGACGGCCACCAGCTCTGCATTCCTGTTGCTGGGGAGTTCCTGTAGAAATCCCTGTACATGGCCGTGAACCAGGCCCACGATCGCGACACGAATCGGCTTCTGTGACGCCGGCGCCTGGGCTGAAGACAACGAAAGTCCGACGAACGTCGTAGCCATCAAAACGGACAAGCGAATGATTTGCATGGGGAAGGGATCTCCTAGTTGGTGAATTGAACGGCTAAGGGTTCGCGATACTTCAGAGCTGCAACGAGGGAGGAACCTGATCCGGCGCAGAAGCGAAGTCCAGCTTCGGCTCCGCCCCCATCTCCAGGCGGATATGGCCGCCCTGCGCAATGTCCGAATGACGAAACCATGCGCGTTGCTGCGGTCGCCCATTCAGCGTGAAAGACTGAATGTAAGCGTGCGCGGGGTCGCGGCGCACAATCTCGATCTCCAACTGCTTGCCGTTGCCGACGCGCACTACCGCATGCTCAACCAGCGGAGTGCCCAGCACGTAGATACCGCTGACTGGATCGACTGGATAGAAGCCAAGTGCAGAGAGCAGGAACCACGCGGACATCTGACCTACATCTTCGTTGCCCGCCATCCCGTCTGGAGCAGCGTGGTACATCGTGTCCAGCAGGAACCGGACTCGAGACTGTGTCTTGTGAGGCGCACCGGCGTAGACGTAGAGATAGCTGATGTGGTGCGAGGGTTCATTGCCATGCGCATACTGGCCGACCATTCCGGCGATGTCGGGCGGAGCGTCAGGCGGCAGTGTTGAAGGTACGGTGAAGAGTGCATCGAGCTTTTTGAGGAATGGCTCGCGTCCGCCGAAGAGTTCGATGAGGCCGGCAGGATCATGCATGACGCCGAATGTGGTCTGCCATGCGTTCGATTCGGTATAGTCGCGCCAGCGTTTACTGTGTCCCATCTCAATGGGATCGAAGGGCGTGGCCCACTGCCCATTTTCGAGCTTGGGCTCCATAAACGTGCTTGCAGGGTTGAAGTAATGGCGATAGTTGGTCGAGCGCTTTTGCAGCATTTCAGCGTCGCCGGTTCTTCCAAGCTTCTTGGCCACCTGCGCAACGGCCCAGTCGTCGTAGCAGTACTCGAACGCCTTGGAGACAGACTCGCTTTCGCGGTCGGCAGGGATGTAGCCGATCTCGCGGTAGAGGCCGAGCCCTTCGTAGTTTTGGACCATCGCACGTTGGGTCATCACCTTGTAGGCAGCTTCCGGATCGATTCCGGGGAAGCCTTTGTGGATCGCCTCTGCGATTACGCTGGCCGAGTGGTACCCGGTCATGGTGCCGGTTTCGGTTCCCTGCAAAGGCCAGACGGGCATGCCTTCTTCACTCTGCTGGGCCATGCGGATCAAGGTGTTTGCAAAGTCCGGAACGCGGTCGCTCTGGATGAGTGTGTAGGCGGGATGGGCCGCGCGAAAGGTATCCCACAGCGAAAACGTTGTGTAGTTCTTCTGGCCTGCGGGCACCTGGTGGATGGCTGCGTCCATGCCGCGGTATTGGCCGTCCACGTCATCAAACAACTGCGGACCGAGCGACATGTGGTAAAGCGCCGTATAAAAAATCTTCTTCTGATCCGGTTTTGCGAAGTCCGCCCGGATACGTAGAAGCTGATCCCGCCACTTGCTCCCAGCTGCGACGCGGGTCTTCTCGAAGTTCCAATCCGGTTGCTCGGCTTTAAGATTCCGGCCGGCTCCCTCGGCGCTGACGCCGGAGATGCCAGTCCGCACGGAGATTACTTCGCCAGCATGCGTGCTGAAGTGCAGCACTGCTTTGAGGTTATTACCTGCAAGATTGCCGGTGTCGGCAACAGGTATGTCATCGGAGTAGAAGATGACTTTCGTTGGCTGTTTGGAAACCTGCAGCGTGAAGTAGCAGTGCCTGTCATGTCCCCACGCGCGGGTTACATGTCCACCGGCGAGGGTATCCGGCGCAGGCTGAGTCAGCTCAGCCGAGTAGACCGCCGACGCGCCGTTGACGAGGTAGCTGTGCGTCAAGTCGAGAATCAGCCACGCGTCTTCGCTTTCGGGAAACGTGTAACGATGCAGCCCCGTTCGTTCAGTTGAGGTCAGCTCGACCTTTACCTTGGGATCGTCGAGCATCACCGAGTAGTAGCCGGGGGATGAGACTTCGTTGGCGTGCGAGAACCGGGATCGATAACCTTCCTCAGGGTTTGAGCGTGGGCCGGGCACGAGCTTGACCGGGCCAATACCCGCCATCACCAGAAAGTCCAGCAGATCCCCGGCACCAGTGCCGCTCAAGTGGGTGTGGCTGAATCCCATGATGGATCTGTCGGACTCGTGGTAGCCGGAACACCAATCCCACCCATCGTTGAAGGTGTCAGGGCTTAGCTGCACCGCCCCGAACGGAAGGCTCGCGCCGGGAAAACAGTGGCCATGACCGCCGGTCCCAATCTTTGGATCAACCCACTCGAGAGGATTCTCGCTGGAAGCATTCTCAGGCAGAGCAAAACTCGGGAGAGGCAGGGCATTGCTGGCGCAGATGGCACCTGCGGTTTGAAGAAAGTTCCGGCGGCTGATCATGTGTGACTGCTCCCGATTACGCGTGAAGGGCTTCCGTTGCCATTAAGTCTTTGCAGCGAGGATGCAAACATTGTGAACGACATGACTCTACCATGCAAACTGAGGTCGCAAGCGGCTAACTCTTCGACCGGAGCCGTTGCGATCGTGCAAGTCGTTCCTCGAGAGACGTTGGAACACGCACGCAAAACGAACCGAGCGTTGCTCATGGAGTTTGGGCTGGTACTGAGGTGCATCTTCGAATACTCTGCTCTGGCATCGTTATCTCAGCGAAAACGGTTCTGAAAAAATGGAGACGACAAAAACATGCAGACGAATCCGTCCAACAGTTGGGTAGCAGCAGTGGCGATGGGCGTGGTTGTGGCGTCTGCTACCACACCGATGTTGGCTCAGAGCCGGAAAGAAATCAAAACTCTGATCGAGCAGCTTGCTCCCAGTGCGCAGCCTGTCCTAACTAGATTGGCTGAGTTGAACGAACTGAAAGCGGAGGACTGGCGCTTCCATCTGGGTGATCTCGCCCACGGGGAGGCGATGAACCTCGATGATACAAGCTGGCAGATGACGCATGCTGGCAGTGAAGCGCCAAAGGACGCTGTCTGGTACCGGAGCGTGATAACGGTCCCAAAGCTGATACATGGATACGATCCTACCGGGGCGAGCATCTGGTTCAGCTTCAGAGCATCGTCGCGGGAGGATGTTCCTGAAATCATCTACGTCAACGGCAAGCGTCTTGCACTTGGTGCCGACCTGGAACCTATCTCACTGACCGAAAACGCAAAGCCGGGCGATCGTTTTGTCGTAGCGGTGAAGCTGCTGGCTACCTCCAAACCGAAGAAGTTCGAGGGAGCCATACTGCGTGTTGACTACGCGCAGAATCGTCCCAACCCTCAGGACCTTGGCTCTGAAATTCTGTCGGCAGCGGCGCTGATTCCTGCGCTCTCCAAGAATCCAACTGCGGATCAGGCTGTGCTGGCAAAGGCTATCACTGCAATCGATCTGGGTGCTCTCGATGCTGGCAATCAGCAGAGATTCGATGCGTCGCTGCAGGCAGCCGAACATGAGATGGATGCTTTGCGACCCATGATGGAGCAAGCGACGTTCCATGAATCGGGAAATGCACATATCGATGCAGCATGGTTATGGCCTAGAACCGAAACTGTTGATGTAGTTCGCCGCACCTTCGGGACTGCAGCCCAGTTGATGCAGGAGTATCCGAAGTACACCTACACGCAATCCGCGGCTCAGTACTACGAGTGGATGGTCGACAAGTATCCCGAACTTGCAGACCAGATCAAGCAATACGTCAAGCAGGGCAGGTGGGAAGCCGTTGGTGGAATGTGGGTTGAGCCGGACCTCAATTTACCCGGTGGGGAATCGACCGTCCGTTCGATTCTGCTGGGCAAACGCTACTTGATGAAAGAGTTCGGCGTGGACGTGACGATTGGCTGGAACCCGGACACATTCGGCTATAACTGGCAGCTTCCGCAGATTTACGCGCGTTCCGGTATCAACACCTTCGTCACGCAGAAGATGTCGTGGAATGATACTAACCAGTTGCCTTTCAAGCTTTTCTGGTGGGAATCACCGGATGGCAGCAAAGTGCTGACGTATTTCCCGCACGGCTATGGGAACACGAGCCTAAATCCCGTGCGACTTTCGATCGATTTCGCCAAGGCTCGCAAACAGGCTCCTGGTTTGCCGGAGATGATGGATCTGTTCGGCGTCAGCGACCACGGCGGCGGTCCTTCGCGCGCGATGCTCGACGAGGGAACCCACTGGGCCGAGGGAAACAAAGTTATTCCAAAGATGGAGTTTGGCACAGCCGGTTCGTTCTTCGACAAGGTCAGGAAGCAAGTTAGCCCGGACTCAAAGACTTGGAATTACGACACGCTGGCCGGGGGCTACACCTACCCATCGGCGCCAGCACCTGGTCAGATCAGCATCCCTACCTGGAAAGATGAGCTCTACCTCGAATTTCATCGCGGTGTCTACACGACCCAAGCGATGCAAAAGTACAACCTGCGCCACGGCGAGGTTGAGGCGATCAACGCCGAAAAGTATGCCTCGCTTGCATGGCTCGAAGGCAATCCCTATCCCAATGCAGAGTTGACGGATGCCTGGCAGAAGATTACGTTCAACGGTTTCCACGACCTTGGAGCAGGCTCCGGCATTGCGGTCATCTATCGGGATGCTGCAAAGGACTTCGCGACGGTCAATCGGGAGACGACTGAAATCTCTCATGCGGCGAAGCAGACCCTTGACGCGCACTTCAATACTGCGGGCAGCAGAGGCGTTCCGGTGCTCGTCTGGAATACGTTGGGCTGGGAACGCTCCGGGCTGGTCACGGTGAACGTTCAGATGCCTGAGCCTACGACCGAAGTCTCGGTTGAGGACAGCAAAGGCCGCGTACTTGCAAGCGAGGTGCTGCATACAGACGCTGCCACTCACACCTTTCTGCTGCGAGTAAAGACAGGCCCCGTGCCCGCCATGGGTTATGCAGTGCTGCACGTCGCCCCAGGTAAAAAGACCTTTGCAAGCGATTTGAAAGCCGAAAGCCTGACACTTGAAAACTCCAACTTACGTTTGATCGTAGATCCTAAAACAGGCTGCATCACCAGCCTTTACAACAAGCGCGATCAATTCGAAACGCTCGCTCCGGGCGCTTGCGGCAATCAACTGCAAGCTTACGTCGATAAACCAAAGGAGTATGACGCGTGGAACATCGATCCAGAAGAGTTTAAGAAACCGATGCCAATCGATGGCGTTGACTCGGTCAAGCTGACTGAAAAAGATCCTCTGCGCAGTACGATCCGCATTCAACGGCACTGGCAGGCATCGACGTTCACGCAGGACATTTCGCTGTCTTCCGGTGCAGACCACGCCCTGGTTTCAACCGATGTGGAATGGCACGAAACGCATATCTTTCTGAAAGCCGCTTTCCCATTGGCTGCGGTCAGCAAGAAAGCTACCTTTGATATTCCCTACGGAGCCATTGAACGGCCCACGACCCGAAGCAACAGCTTTGAGCAAGCCAAGTTTGAAGTCTCCGCGCAGCAATGGGCGGACGAGGGAGATGGGCAGCACGGCTTCAGCCTGATCAACGATTCGAAGTACGGCTACGATGTGGTCGGCAATCTGATGCGGCTGTCGCTGCTGCGTTCTCCTACCAGCCCGGACCCGAATGCCGACCGGGGCCACCAGCACTTTCAATATGAGCTTTATCCTCACGCTGGCAATTGGAAGCAGGCTCTGACTGTGCGGCATGCATATGAGTTCAACTATCCCCTACAGGCTATGCAGGTAGAGCCGCATGCGGGATCCCTGCCGGCGAGCTATAGCTTCGCATCAGTCTCCTCGCCTTCGGTCATCTTAACCGCCCTGAAGAAGGCTGAAGATAGCAGCGCCCTGATCCTGCGGATGTATGAGTCGGATGGCAAACCGGAATCAGTGAAAGTTACTCTGCCTCCCGGCGCGACTGGGGCCGAACTGACGAACCTTATGGAATCAGAGCAGGGTGGCCCCGTCGCGGTCTCCGGCAATGAGGCTACGGTAAACATCAAACCATGGGAGATCTTGACTCTAAAGGTGAGCTATCCGGACAAAGAGACCCAGAAGCATTGAGTCATAAACAGGAGCCGCAGAGGATTATAGCGCGCGCCGAAGTGCCTGATCACTTACGAGCTTCGTTGATGGTCGTGCAATTTTCGTTGTCCTGTTCGTCTACCCTGAAGCCAAAGGTAGAACTTTGGAGCAGTTACAGCACCAGCTGATGCGGGGTTGACGACGGGACTGTGCGTGATCAGCTTCGTCGCATTTACTTTGTCGCTAGTACAAAGTTGAGGCTTGGAACTTGCTACGGACTAGCAGCTGCGGCCTTTGCGTGGCGACCTGCGCGAGCAGCTCGCCGCATAGGGTATTTGCCCAGGCAAACCACGGTCTCGTGAACTTCCGCTCATTGTTACTGTCGTAGCTCTCGTGTACGAAGCCGCTGCCGGCCGAACCCTTCCTTATCATCGTGATCGCGTGGCCGATCTCGCTTTCCGACGTGCTGGTCAGGGCATACATAATCTGTGACATGGGCCAGATACTGTTTCGTCCAATGTGCGGGCCGCCCACTCCTTCTCCCGCAGTCCCAACGAAAAACCATGGATTCGCGCGACTCCATACAAATTGGCGTGTTCGTTGGTAGATCTCCGCATCCGGGGAGGCATTGAGGTAAGGTAAACCCAAAAGACTGGGGACATTGGCGTCGTCCATTAGCAACTGTCCTCCGAAGCCGTCGACTTCGTAGGCCCAGATCGTACCCTTCGGCGTGGTTGCAATTCCATATTCCCGCAGAGCCGTCGCAATCTCATCCGCCAGTTTAGTTGCATCTGCCGCTAAGGTATGGTCGTGACGGATGGCTGAAGCCATCTCCGCGAGTTGATGCAACGAGGTCACCGCGAACAGGTTAGAGGGGATGAGAAATGGAAACGTACATGCGTCATCTGCTGGCCGGAAGCAGGATGCGACCAGCCCAACTGGCTTGCCTGGCGCGCCGATTCCGTTAACCAACGAGTCGGTTGGGTTGAAAGCCTTCCTTTGGAACCTGTACGGCCCTTCACCCTCTCGCCTTTGCTGAACTCGCATTGTTGCAACAACAAGGGCCATGGCTCGATTCCATTCTGGATCGAACGGACTCGAGTCGCCGGTCGCTTTCCAGTACCCATGGGCAAGCCGGATTGGATAGCACAAAGAATCCAGTTCGTACTTCCGTTCCGCGACACCACGCTTCATCTCCGTGGCATCCTGCCGGCTCCAGACCAGGGGAGGCGCTGCCAGGTCTGCCATAAACGAATTGGCATAGGGGTCGATTAGCAGGCATCGAGTCTGACGGCGCACTACGCCCTCGAGCAGCCTTCTCAACGGCAAATCGGCGGCCGTAAACCGTAAATAGGGCCACACCTGCGCCGATGAATCGCGCAGCCACATTGCAGGGATGTCACCCGTGATGACAGCCGTGTCAGGTTTTCCGGCGAACGTTGAGGGCAGGACGGTTGTGTCGAGGGTGTTCGGAAAGCAGTTCTGAAACAGAAGCTTCAACGTGGGATCATCGATCAACCTCGCAATCTCGACAAGGTATTTCTCAACCGACTCACTTCGGAAATGGCGATCTTGGAGTGCTGGGCGTTGGCCGGTTTGAGCGCTCCACGGCTGTTCAGACCAAATACCTTCCGCAAGCGGAAAGGAGGATGCAGCAAGGGCGCCGGCACTCCTTCCAATAAATTCTCTTCGTGTAGACCCTCGTCTGGTACCAGTCTGTTCGCCGAGGGCCGGATCTATTTGCTTCATTTGTTTGCCTCACCGTGACGCGTCCGTAGATCTATCTTCATTGCAAAGTCACTTTTAACCCTCGGGAATCGTTGGTTGAAGCAATGTGGCTGTGCTCAGCGCGGCGCCTTTCGCACTACTTCAACAGTGATGCAGCTATCAAAGCGTCGAGCGCGGAGCTTTGACTGGACGCGTTGGCCGTGGTGTAGGGCCCGGACCAGACCTGGCCCAGTTGGTTATGTGGCCCACGCGCCTTGTTCCAGACACTATCAGCATTGGTCCTGATGAACGTTGCGTAGCTCTCCTGTTGTGTGGCCTGCTGCAACGACGTCAGGTTTCGAAGTAGGATGCCTTTGAACTGGACTCCGTCGGCTCCGCAATCAGATTCACAAAACTCGTGTAACACGCCATTTCGGTCGGTCAAAGAGTTTATGGCCGCGTCCGCGATGGCCTTGGCCTGAGTCAGCACTACGCTACTCCCCTGCACCCGGGACAGCTCTGTCAGCCCACCTAGGATGACGCCCTGATTGTATGTCCAGACGGTTTTCTTATTGTTTTTGCAGGTCGCGGTGACCAGGCCGTCGTTGACAAGATTCGAGCTATTGATCATGCCGGAGGCTTTGAACCAGGCCCATTCCTTGTTTGCCCATGCGGCATACTCGTCTTGCTCCCGGCTTTGCGCTGTTCGTGTCGCCAGGTGGGCGGCAACGGACAGGAAGAGTTCGTTTGCGATGGCATTCTTGTAATTCTTTTCTTTGCTCCACCAGATCCCTCCTCCGCAAGTGTCGTCCCAGGCTGCCGCCATATCATTGAAAATTGAGCTAGCCACATCCAGATAACGTGCGTCATGCGTCAGGTCGAACGCATCGATCCACGCGAGTGCCCACCAACCCTCGTCATCGTAAAACTGGTTGATAAACCCAGGAAACTTCTCCTGGGCGTGGAGGAATGTATTTGGGATCACAGCTAAATATCTCTTATCGCCCGAAATTCTGGAGTAGTCGACCACCGCGGTAAACGCATTTGCCGAATTCCACCACCCCGTAGTGCGGTAGAGACCGCTGCTCGGAACATACCAATTCTGGAGAGTTTTGATCGCTTTGGCAGCTTCCTTCTTCGCTCTGGAGCCTTGGGCGAGCGCCCTTGGCTGAGAGTTGATGATCAATCCCAGGGCCAGAACAAACAGCTTTGTAGATTTTCGACTCATACTCTCCTCCTTAACTCGTTATGAAGAACACAGGGTCAGGTGCTGCGCCGGGTGTGGACATGGTCTGGGCTGCGGCGGCTGTGGCGACGATCAGAGCGAGGGCTGCGGAGGCTTTGCGGACCATGGCAGTAAGTATATGACGTGTCCGGATATGCGCCGCAGATCAGTAGCCTGGAAGTGTGATGGGCAGAGCGTAAACCGCCGGTTGCGTAGGTTTCGGTCGGGATATGGCCACGCCGAGAACCACCTCATCGAACGCCGAACATGTTGGGTACAATTCTGTCGGGGATATGAAGTCATGAGCAGACTCTTTTACATCTTCGCGGCGTTCGGGTTAGCCACTACGGTGATGGCGGCCCAGGTTCCGAACGTGACCAAAGAAGTCGGTTCCGTAGAGGGCCAGCTGACTTGTAGTGATGGCAATGTTCCGGCTCGCAAGGCAACTGTACGCCTCATTCCTTTGTCTGTGTTCCTCCCCAAATCGCAGAGTTCACAAGGCCGGAAGCAAAAGCCTCTCGAAACCGTTACAGACTTTGATGGGTACTACTTGTTTCCGATGGTTCCTCCTGGAAGTTACATCGTTGACGCGCGAAGTCCCGGATATGCAAACGATCTCGACCTGATACGAATTGTGTTTGACCGGTTCACCGAGGAACAGAAGGGGAAACTTTTGTCCGGGTTTCCGGAAATAGCCGTCAAGAGCTTCGTGACCGCACGCAAAGATGTGACTATCCATCGTGGAGGAGCGATAACGGGCCAAGTGAGCGTGGATACAGGTGGCACAGTCGGTCAATTGAATGTGGAGGCTACATTAGTGTCGAGCCCAATACTCGGGAATGTAGACTCCCATGAGAAGCAGGCTATTCCGAACTTCTCTCGGAATAGCCCTATTGGTGACCGCGGTGAGTTCCGTATCGCTGGCCTGCCTGCGGGGAAATACCGTCTATATGTCAGATGGCAGAAGAGTACTTTGATGCGTTCCCAGTTACTGGCCCGAACGGCATTGAGGTAAAAATGCGACCGCAACGAGTTGGCACCGCAGAACTTACTGTGTATGCACCCTCTGCTACCGACATCTCCGACGCCAAACTTGTGGAAGTGAGAGATGGAGATGAGATCTCCGGTTCAGACATAACCATTCCCATAAGTCGTCTGCATTCAATCACCGGAACTGTTGTAAAGAACAGCAGAATCCTGCCCGGAGCAAGAGTGACGATCCAACGCGTTGGAGACGCGGTGCAGCCACAAGAGGCTCTATCTGACGGAAATGGGACCTTCCGCTACGATCTGTTGCCTGCGGGCTCGTATATTCTGACGGCTACTCCTTCAGGCCTTTCCGACGGGGGTCGATTGGACCGGTGAAGGACGGGCTACCATACTCATCACGGATCACAACGTGGTCGATGCAGTGATCCAGGTTGCCGACAAGTAGGGCACACTGAGGCTCATTCACTCTGCGACTGATGACCCAGATGTGGCACGCGTGTTATCTCGTTAGCCTTTAATCGCTAGAACCAACGAGGTGAATACGATGTTGAGCATGGCTACTGGGAGGAGGAACTTCCAGCCGAAGCTCATGAGCTGGTCGTAGCGGAAGCGGGGCAGGGTGGAGCGGACCCAGATGAAGAGGAAGAGGAACGCGAAGATCTTGAAGACGAACCAGAAGATTGGCAGGATGGACTGAATCACGATGCCGCCGAAGGCCGGGATGAAGTGGCCGAAGGGGCTCGATGCGCCGCCGAAGAAGAGCAGCGTGGCGACGCACGAGACGGTGATCATGTTGGCGTACTCGGCCATGAAGAACATGGCGAATTTCATGGAGCTGTACTCGGTGTGGTAGCCGGCGGTGAGTTCGGATTCGGCTTCGGGGAGGTCGAATGGGGAGCGGTTGGTCTCGGCGTAGGCGGCCATGAGGTAGACGAAGAAGGCCACAATCTGGAATCCGCCGAAGATGTTCCAGGAGAGTGCGCCGTGCGCAGACTGGGATGCCACGATGGTGCACAGGTTGAGCGAGCCGGCGCGGAGGACGACCCGACGAGCGAGAGGCCGAGGCCCCCCCGCTCTGCGCATTCTTTATGCGCTCGCCGAGTTCACCGCCACGGGCGAGGGCGATGTGAAACGACTCTGGGGTTCAGTGCCCTAGAGTGCTTCATAGAGACCTGCTGGATTTAAAGTCCCGCGTCCTGGGACATCCGTGCTTCTCTATAAGAATGAGCACGGAAGACTTCATCCGTTACGCGCCTGGATCTCTTCAGGCCCCTCCAGATGCGACGTTTCGACGGGGCGAGCGATAGCTCAGCGCACTGACAGCAACGAAAATCCAGTTGGCAACAAAGAAGTAGAGCATCCCGGACAGCGAGACCACTCTGTCTCCGGCGAATCCCTGGCCCAGCTGCGGTAGTACGAAGCCTGCGTTGACTAGCCAGAACAGCGAAGCGAACGCTGTTGCTCGCAACCAGCGAGGCCCCGGCATGTACCTGTCAAAGACATAAAAGTAAAACAGTATTGCAGCTAATCCACTCGCATAATGAAACCAAAGGTAGCCAGCGAGCGAGGGAGGCTTGCTGAGGCCCAGATGTTGCAATGCGTTGAGGCTTGCAGGCGCGAACTTGTGAGCATACAAGAGCACGAGTTGCAGCAATCCTCCCGCGCCCGGGTGGATATGTAGCAAGGGCCCAGCTTTCAGAATGGCCGTATTGATCGTAATTCCGAGTAGGCCGGCGGCCAGCATTCCGAGCAAGCCAGGACCGTACGGAGGCCTCAGGTGGTCAGCGATTGAATCCTGTTGCATTGGCGGCTCCTTGCGTAAGCATCCCAAGAGCAGGGAAGTTCCTGATGACGTTTTGGCCAAAGAGGAAGCGCTCAGGCTGAGCCTGCGCAGGTTCGAACCAGCTACTGGTTCCGGATACAGGGGCCGCAGCAGTCTTGGGAGCGGTCTTCGGCGCAAAGGAGCCTGCGGACGACCTACTCGTCACCCGCAGGCCCGATCCTCGCTGCGCTGTTTCCAGCTACTCTGCGGGAGCTATGATCGCTCCTTTATAACCACCTTCGAAGAAGGCAAACTCGGCGGTAATTCCTCCTCTGCCTTGTGCGTCTGCTCTAAACTCCCCGATCAGCAAGCGCCCACCGTCACCATCATTGTCCCCATCGCTCTTGGTTGCAAAGATGTGATATTCCTGACCCGGTGTGGCATCGCGCACTTCCACCTGCACGGCATCCACACCGACCAGGTGCCGAATAACTACGGTTGCCACTCCGCTGCCAGCCAGTTTCTGCGTAAACGGGATGACAGGAAAGCCGACATTCTGATGGCCCAGGTTTTCATCACCCCCGCCTGAAGGTACAGCGTTGGCGACATACACCAGAGCCTGTGGATCCTGGCCAATCTTGATGGTATGGATCACCTTGTCTATTTTTGTGTCGATAACCTGCACCGCATCCTGGTTTTGCAAGGCTACATAAACGCGCGTGTTATCTGGGCTGGGCCAGATTCCATGGGGTACCGCACCGGTGGGTATCTGGGTTATGAGCCGGGGGTGCCCTCCGTCTCGCCGGTACACGTTCACTTTATCGATTCCGCCGACCGTCAGGTACGCATAGTCACCATCAGGCTTGGAAACGAAATTGGGATGGTTGACATCGGGTCCCGTGGAGATGATCCCCAGGACTCGAAACGCCTGTGCATCCACGATCGTCAGCTTTCCAATCATTTTGTGGGGCAGCCAAACCTCTTTACCGTCCGGAGAAACCTCAAGGTCGGAGGTGAACTTGTCTGCAATTCCGTACACACGTTTGACCACGTCGTGACTTTCCACGTTGACCACGACAAGCTCGGCTGCACGCGTGCAGTCAACGAACGCCACCTTTCCATCCGGGCGAAAGACCACCTTCGAAGCGCCGTCACAGGTCTCAATCCGGCGCACTTCCCGCATCTTCTCAACATCGATGACGGAGACGTAGTTCTCGCCACGGACCGCGACCCACAGCTCCCGGCCGTCCGGTGTAAAGAAGCCCTCATGGGGTGCTCGCCCCAGATACACCGTTCCCAATACTTTGTTGGTGGCCGTTTGAATGATCGTGGCAGCATTGGTCGTCACGCTGATCACATCGATCATGGACCCGTCCTTCGAAAAGCCGAGCCCGTGTACGTTGATCTGCTTGTGATAGTTCGGATCGAGAATGGCGTCCGGACGCGCGTTTCCCAACGCAATTGTGCCTAGCAACTCGTTCGTGACAGGACTGATGACCGAGACCGTGTTCGACGTCTGATCCGCCGTGTAGACCCGGTCACTGGCTGAAATCGGCTGGGCGCCCGGTAAAGCCGGCGCTTGTATTTGCGCGCTGAGCGTACCAACCAGGAGCGGCATTGCTACTGCGACGGCTGACTGAACAATCCATCTTGAGGTTTCCCTACCTACTCGCATAACTATCCTCCAAACGATGGCCGGGAACCTTTAGGGGGCGAGCATCCGCGACTCTCCCGCTTCGATGGAAGCCTTCCAGAAGTTGGTTGCCTGCGTCTGCCCTGGTGAGCGACGGCAAGCGGCGCATAGCAGAGTTGAAAGCTATCTCCCTTATCTCAGCCCGGAAATCTACTCACCCCTTGAAGGCGAGTGCCAGGCTGGTGAATACGATGTTGAGCATGGCTACTGGGAGGAGGAACTTCCAACCGAAGCTCATGAGCTGGTCGTAGCGGAAGCGGGGGAGGGTGGAGCGGACCCAGATGAAGAGGAAGAGGAACGCGAAGATCTTGAAGACGAACCAGAAGATGGGCAGGATCGACTGAAGGACGATGCCGCCGAAGGCCGGGATGAGGTGGCCGAAGGGGCTCGATGCGCCGCCGAAGAAGAGCAGCGTGGCGACGCACGAGACGGTGATCATGTTGGCGTACTCGGCCATGAAGAACATGGCGAACTTCATGGAGCTGTACTCGGTGTGGTAGCCGGCGGTGAGCTCGGATTCGGCTTCGGGGAGGTCGAATGGGGAGCGGTTGGTCTCGGCGTAGGCGGCCATGAGGTAGACGAAGAAGGCCACAATCTGGAATCCGCCGAAGATGTTCCAGGAGAGTGCGCCGTGCGCAGACTGGGATGCCACGATGGTGCGCAGGTTGAGGGAGCCAGCGCGTAGGACGACACCAACGAGCGAGAGCCCGAGGGCCAGCTCGTAGCTGATGACCTGCGAAGTAGCGCGCAGCGAGCCTAGCAGCGCGTACTTGTTGTTCGACGACCAGCCCGAGAGCGCGATGCCGTAGACGCCGATCGAGGTGATTCCCAGGATGACTAAGAGGCCGATGTTGACGTTGGCGATCTCGAACAGATCCACGCCCTTGTAGGTGGTGAGCGCGCCGAAGGGGACGACGGCGATCGAGATGAGCGCGCAGGAAAGCGCAATGACCGGCGCGATGAGGAAGAGCGGTTTTTGGACAAGGAGTGGCGTGAGGTCTTCTTTGAGGAAGAGCTTGATGCCGTCGGCCAGCGGCTGGAGGAGGCCGAAGGGGCCGGTGCGCGAGGGTCCCCAGCGGTTCTGCATGCGGCCGATGACCTTGCGTTCGAGCAGCACGGTGTAGGCAACGGCGGTGAGGGTGATGACGAGCACGATGACGATCTTGAGAATGCTCAAGAGGAGAAAGGTCAGGAAGGAGGGGTGCTGGGTCATTCGGCCGGGATCATCCTCGGAGCAGATTCTAGAACTTCAGGGTAAATCAGGTGATGGAGTCGCGTGGAATCTGTCTGAGCTCAAGTGGAACTCAAGCTATCTTTGTGCCTTGATGGAAGATCATTTTCCATGTCTCTCCGGACAGCACCCAAAGTGAACTTCGAAGTGTGTGGGCTGCCACGAGCGCGCCGCCAGTTCTGTTGGTTACCCGATATGTCAGCAAGGCGGCGTTAGGCTCAATCATGACCAGCTCAAAATTTTCCGCCTTCAAATGGACGGAAGGCTCGGCAGGTTGCGTCGCAAGAACGCTAACGATCTCTGCTTTCGAATAGACGCAACCAGAGCTACCAAATTCCCGAAAGTTATGCATCAACAGAGAGGAAACAACGTCAGAGTTTCACCTTACGGTGGGCTCCAACAGCATGCATTCGAGTTCCTTGAGATGTTCCAAGAGCCTGTTGGTGTCCACATCCCCCATTTCAGTCAGCTGCGGTTTGGTTGAGAATAGGAAGTCTGCGGCCTTCAAAATCTTGCAGGTCGAGCAGCATGGGTGAGTAATGGCCCAGCGTTCCCGAAGTGAAGAGCGTGTCGCCGGAGGGTAGCACGAGATCCTGGCGGGGCTGCTGGCTTTGGCTTTGGATTTGGATTAATTCATTGGCGGCGGGTTCAAGATGCTGGTCATTGCCGCTGAGCAATTGCAGGCGGAGGACTTTGTCGTAGCCGGGGACGAGGCGCTGAATCTCGTCGAGAATGGCGTACGGATCGAAGGGGCTGAGGCGGGGCTCGAGGTTTTGAGCGGTGAGCCAGACGGCGTGGCGGTCGGCCTCGCCCGATTGTGCGCCTCGGGTCTGGCCCATATCGGCGCGGGTGCCACGGCCGAACGGAATCAGGCTAGGGATGTGCGCGCCCATGCGGTCGGCGATGCGGACGATCATCTCAAAGTCAGAGCGGGCGCCGGCACGGTCGCCTGCCTTGTTGACCTGCTGGAGATCGCCGTAGTGGTTGGTGACGCTGCCGGACTTCTCGTAGAGGTTGGCGGCGGGGAGGACTACGTCGGCGTGGACTGCAGTTTCGGTGAGGAACATATCCTGCACGACGAGGAAGGTGCTGGCGAGTGTGGAGGGTTCGACTCCGTAGCGGAGGACGGGGTTGGAGTTGACGACGTAAAGCGCGGAGAGGTTTCCGGCTGCGGCTGCGTCGAACATTTCGAGCAGGTTGAGGCCGGGTGTGGAGGGTACTGCGTACTCGGCAAAGGCGGGGGAGTTGAGGGCGGTGTAGCCGGGAAGCATGTCGGGAAGCAGACCCATGTCGGCCGCTCCGCGGGAGTTGACGTAGTCGGAGAGCAGGGCGAACTTTGCGCCGGGGATGGCCAGGGCGAAATCGATGAGGCGCTTAAGGTCTGCGCCGCGTAGCTCGGAACCGATCAGGATGAGGAGGTCTTCGGTGGCGCGCAGGGTGTCGCGGAAGGTGGCCAGGGCGGCGGTGTCGTTGACTGCGGAGGAGCCAGCGGAGTCGTCGCCTGCCAGAAACGCGGCGAGCGAGCCATACCCGAATGGCTGCACGCGGACGAAGGCTTTGGCCTGGCGACGGAGTTTGATCTCTTCGTGGTTGACTACGTAGAGCTTCGCTCCGTTAATGCGAACGTTTGAGCGAAGATTCCAGGCGGTGGCGGGGGACTGGTTGCTCGGGTCTCCGCCGACGAGGAGCACGTTCTTGGCGGTGAGGGTATCGCGGAGGGATGCAGTGCGGTTCTGCTGGCCCGTGAGTGCCTGCGCGAAGGCGACGTGATCGGCCGTGCGGTGGTGGTCGATGTTGTTGGTCTTCAGCACCGTCCGGGCGAACTTCTGCAGCAGGTAGGCCTCTTCGTTGGTGAGGCGGTTGCCGCCGATTACGCCGATTGACTCGCCGTCGCGCGTATCCCGCAGTTCGCGGAGCTTCGCCCCGATGGTGTCGAACGCGACCTCCCAACTCACGGGTTCGAGCTTGCCATTGGGCTGGCGGACCAAGGGCTGGGTGAGGCGGTCGGTGTTGTTGGCGAAGTCGAAGGCGTAGCGGCCTTTGTTGCAGAGGAAGTCGCCGTTCATGCCGGATTTGTCGCGGTTGTCGGCACGGATGATTTCGGCGCCTTCAGAGGTGGCGCGCACGCCGAGTGTGGTTTTGCAGCCATCGCCACAGTGGGTGCAGATGGTGGCGACGTGGTTCATCTCCCACGGACGTGTTTTGTAGCGGTACGTTCCGCTGGTGAGCGCGCCCACCGGACAGGCGTCGATACACATGCCGCACTGCTCGCAATCGACGTGGGCGAGGTCGTCCGCGTTGATTGATGCCGGCGCATTGGGAGCGATGACGGCTGAACTGCCGCGGTTCTGAATGCCGAGCGCGAAGACGTCCATGCCTTCGCCGCACATGCGCACGCAGCGGTAGCACAGGATGCAGCGCGGGCGGTCGAAGTAGACGACGGGGGACCACTTCTGCTCTTCACGGTGGTTCTTGGGTTCGGCGTAGAAGCTGGTGGCCGCGCCGTACTTGAAGGTCATGTCCTGCAACTCGCACTCGCCGCCGGCATCGCAAACCGGGCAGTCGAGCGGGTGATTGCCGAGCAGGAGTTGCAGCGTGGCTTTGCGGGCCTGCGCGATATCCGGGCTCTCGGTGAAGATAACCATGCCTTCAGCGACCGGCGTGGTACACGCGGTCTGGAGCTTGGGCATCTTCTCGATGCGCACGACGCACATGCGGCAAGCAGCCTGCAGCGAGAGGCCGGGGTAGTAGCAGAACGCCGGGATATCGATGCCGGCGGACTTGCAGGCTTCAATCAACAAAGTGCCCGCGGGTGCGGTCACCTGGCGTCCATCAACGGTAAAGGTTACGTCTGGCATACTTCCATCCTACTTCGAGAGATTCTGCTGATAGGAGACCCGGCATCGTCGCTGATTCCGATGAGATTATCTTCTCAAGCCGACTACGGCTGGGAGACGCTTTTACAAGGTTTCGACGCTCCTGCCGATCTATTAGGCTATGAGCGCAGCGATTGCCGTGAGCCTCACATTGCTTTCCGCCTCGATTCCAATAACGGTTGCCTTCGGGCGGTTCACCATTGCAGGAGGCGAACAACCTCAGCTTGTTGCGGTAAATAGTGCGTGCTAAAGACCAGACGCGGCGCCGCTCGGCACGGGTAGAAGGATGACGCATATGATGTCCGGCCTCCAAATCCGGTATGTCACATGTGCATTGCTTTCCTTTGCTCCGCAGAGAATTAGAGGACTAATGTGCTTCGACCAACTCGTGCTGCTCGCTCATGACGGGGGTCCCGATGCGTTTGCCGTCGATGTAATCTTCGAATTCCTGGCGGAACTTTTTGACGAAGGCCAGAGTCGGCATGGCGGCTGCATCGCCCAGCGGGCAGAACGTCCGGCCCATCATGTTTTCGGCCAGGTACTGAACGTTGTCTACGTCCTTCCTGTTGCCGCCCCCGGCGTAGACGCGGGCGAGCGTCTTTTTAATCCAGTCGGTGCCTTCGCGGCAGGGAATGCACCAGCCGCAGCTTTCGTGCTGGTAGAAGCTGATGACGCGCAACGCGAACTCGACCATGGATACAGTTTCGTCGAGGACGACGATTCCGCCCGATCCCAGCATGGTGCCCGCCTTGCCCATCTGGTCGAAGTCCAGGCCTACATTCAGTTCATCGGGTGTGAGGACCGGGCAGGAGGAGCCCCCGGGGACTACGGCTTTCAGCTTCTTGCCTCCGCGCACCCCGCCAGCAACTTCGAAGATGGCTTTGTGCAGCGAGTAGCCCATGGGCAACTCGTAGATGCCGGGACGCTCCACATGCCCGGAAATCCCGAAAAGCCGTGTTCCGCCGTTGCGTTCCGAGCCGAGTTTCGCGTATTCGGGTCCGCCCATCAGCAGGATGTGCGGGGCCGAAGCGATGGTCTCGGCGTTGTTGATGACGGTCGGTCCGCCATACAGTCCGACGACGGCAGGGAAGGGCGGTTTGATGCGGGGCACGCCGCGTTTGCCTTCGAGCGACTCCATCAAGGCCGACTCTTCGCCGACTTCGTAGGCACCCGCGCCGGTCTGGGTGATGATGTCGAAGTCCAGGCCCGAGCCGAAGATGTTCTTGCCCAGAAAGCCTTTTGCGTAGGCGTCGGCGACGGCTTTCTCTACGATCTTAAGCAGGTAGCGGTACTCGCCGCGCAGATAGATAAAGCCGAGCTTCGAGCCGATGGCGAGGCCCGCAATCATGGTGCCTTCGATCACCGAGTGCGGGTCTTCAAGAAAGATGACGTGGTCTTTGCAGGTGCCGGGCTCGCTTTCATCTCCGTTGACGAGCACGTACTTGGGCTTCTCGCTCACCTTGGGAACAAACGACCACTTCAGGCCGGTCGGGAATCCGGCACCGCCGCGTCCACGCAGGCCGCTCGCCTTCATGGTATCGATGATCCAGCCGGACATCTTCTCGGGGCCCTGGGCGATGGCATTTTGAACCGCCTTGTACCCGTCGAGTTCGAGATATTTATCGATGTTGGCTGCGCCCTGGCCAAAGCGGCGCTTGAGGACGATGACCTCGTCAGGATGAGACACGTTGGTGGGCATTACTTCACGTCCCTTCCGCGGCCTTCTGCGTAGTCTTCGAGGATTGCGTCGACTTTGATCGGCGTCAGGTCGTCGTGGAAGTCGTAGTTAACCTGCATGGCCGGAGCCCAGCAGCAGGCGCCGATGCATTCCACTTCTTCGAGCGAGAACATGCCGTCGGCGGTGACTTGCTTGTGGCCGATTCCTAGTTTGGCCTTGCAGTGGTCGAGCACTTCGTAACCGCCGCGCAGCATGCAGGAGATGTTGGTGCAGACCTGCACGTTGTACTTGCCGGCAGGTTTGGTGCGGAGCATGGAGTAGTAGCTGAGGACGTTGCGCACGTCGAGATCGAACAGATCCAGCCGCTTGGCGATTTCCTGGATCACCGCCTCGGAGACGTAGCCAACTTCGTCCTGCGCGTACAGCAACATCGGGACAAGGGCCGCACGTTTCAGCGGATAGATCGTGACGAGGTGGTCGAAGCGTGCAGCCAGCTCGGGTGAAAAGATTGTGTTGGCGATCACGGCCATGCTTCTCCTTGCTGCCTTGTACAAGCAGTTTATCGCATCAGGAGACAGGTTCGAGGCAAGGTGTTGGTGGGGTGAAGCGGAGATGCGGCGCGTTTACGCTGAACGATCCAGCTAGAGAAGTTTGCCAACCGCAAGGTCGCGGATCAGCCCGAGGTCGGCGGCGAGGAAGTCGTACTCAGGCAGGCGATCGAGGGGAGACCAGCGGACGTCGTTGAAGATGCGATTTTCGATTGCGCCTGAGAAGCCGTCCACAACGAAGAATTGCAGGTCGATGGACCCTCCGTTGCGGTACTTGTGGCGTATGCGTGTGACCTTGCGCCCGATGGTGGCGTGAATGCCGAGTTCTTCTTCAAGTTCGCGGGCGAGCGCCTGTTCGGAGGTCTCGCCGGCCTCCACCTTGCCGCCCGGAAACTCCCATTTAAGGCTCATCGGCTGGTCGGGCTTGCGCTGACAGATCAGGACTTCCTGGGCGGGTTGCTGCTCGCCGGCTGCGCGCAGAATCAGTGCGGCGACCACGAGGCGCGCGGGCCTTTGCTGGCCGTTTTCGCCGGGTACGTCGAGTTTGCGGATCGGCTCTTTCATGCGCTGCAGGTTAGACGCGCGTTTCTGGGTAGAGGTCTGCAACTGCTTAAGCCAGAGCAGCTAGAGCGGTCGCACGGAAGCCGGATAGTACACTGGCCAGCCTTCGCGGGCGCTGCGCTCCACTAATGCGGGCGAGGGATTGACCGGGAAGGCGCGGCGCGCGATCGCAAGCATCGCCGCGTCGTGGACGGAGTTGCCGAAAACCGCGTCGGGGGCGGTGATGCCGACGCGGGCGAGAGCGCGGACCTTGCCTTCATCGGTCGGTACGTCGAGAACGTTGGTGGTGACCAGCCCGTCGGCGATGGCGACGCGGGCTGCGAGAACGCGATTTGCGGGGATTCCGAAACGGGTTACACCTTCTTCGACCACCCAGTCGTTGGTGGAGCTGACTGCCCAGATTTCAGCTCCTCCAGCCTGAAGGGCTTCGACCAGTTCGAGCATCTCGGGGAAGATGTTCGGTTCGATTTGCGTGCGGAAGAATTCGGCGGCGGCGTGCCTCATTGTGGCCTCGCTCAGGCCCTGGTAGACCTGGACCATCTCCCCGCAGATGGCGGCTTCGCTGACCTGGCCCTGCTGGTAGCCCCGGTAGCGCTCTCCCAGCCAGTCGATGGCCGATTGCGACAGGATGCGTTGTTCTATCGTCCAGCGCATAAAGGAAGATCCTGCGTCGCCCGACCAGAGGGTTCCGTCGCAGTCAAAGACCGCAATGCGCGGCTTGAGTGCGTGGACGGCGGAGTGGAAATCTTCTGTCGTAAGCGGCAAGGCGGAAACATACATGTTCGGGTTCAAGGTGAGCTCAACTCTTCTGCATCGTTAGCGATGCGTGGTTTTGACTCGATTCTATAATCGATGGCGCATGGTCCAGGGAGCATGTCACGGGGGCTAAAGCCCGGTTCTGTGGTGGCGTCGAGTTGTTTGGGCTAAAGCCCGGACGTCCCAAATCACCAAAGATGCGGCCCTTTAGGGCCTGGGACTCGTTCCTTACCTAATCGGCGGAGGAACGTCGTCGAGTATCCAGGCCCCGGTCGTGTGCACGTAAGGATAGTCCGCATACCCTTTATGCAAAGGATTGTTGGCGATGTACCGGATCTGAGCCGCATAGTCCTCCACATCTGTAATCCTGTGGGCGAAGTAACCAGGCTGCCACACTTCGCCTGCATAGTGCTTCCGCACAGCGAAAGAAAAGCCGTCTTTGACGAGTTGGGCGGCCTTCTCGATGGACTCAGTCGGCGAGAGCAGGATGTGCAGATGGTCTGGCATGACCACAAAGCCGTGCAGCAGGAACCGTCCTCCGTCCCGGTAACGGAGCATGGTGTCGATCAGAAGTTCAGCGTTCGATGCGCGTTGGAAAATGCGGCGGCGTTCAAAAGCAACGGCTGTGAGGCGTAGGTTTGCGAATTGAGGCGCATGGTGGTCCCGCGGGGCTAAAGCCCGGTTCTGTGGTGATGGTATTCATTTGGGCTGAAGCCCAAACCTATCTCAGAATCTGTCTAAAAACTAGGGATGGGGGTCTTGTAAGGCCTATGCATGGAGGGATTGAGGGCATAGTTTGGGATCATGTACCCAAGCGATTTGCGGGATGGGCAGTGGGCCGCGCTGGAGCCTTTGCTGAAGCAAGCGCGAGGCCAGCGTCATGCCGGAGGCCGACCGCGCAAGTATGAGTTGCGGCGGGTGGTGGACGCGATGCTGTACGTGGTGAAGACAGGTTGCCAATGGCGTCAGTTGCCCGCCGATTTTCCTCCATGGCAGACGGTGCATCAGCAGTTCCGGGCGTGGCGCGACAGCGGAGCGTGGGAGCGGGCGTGCAAGAGTTTGCGCGAGCAAGGGCGCAAGGCAAAGGGCCGCAATGCAGCGCCCACCGTGGCAATCGTCGATTCGCAGACTGCGAAGACGGCGCTAGAGGCTGTTAGGAACTTGGGCTGAGGGTTTGTGCCAGGTTTCTCAGCATGAGGGTGGCGAAGGCGAGCAGGTGGAGTCCTTTGAGGGTTGTGTCGAGCCGTTCGTAGTCTCGGGCGAGGCGG